>Ga0210388_10000064_pt1 | contig 148772 bp, 144 predicted proteins | sample IncBWC19OmetaG_FD_155485 | JGI IMG/M metagenome (GOLD analysis project Ga0210388, IMG submission 155485) | Forest soil microbial communities from Barre Woods Harvard Forest LTER site, Petersham, Massachusetts, United States - Inc-BW-C-19-O ...
GCGAGATGTACGAAAACAACCCGCCCTGATCCGTAAAACTGCCCCGCATGCGAGCCCCCGACGATTCATGATATACATTGAATCATCAACCGTAGGCCCTGACGAGGGCTTTTTCAGCAGACTGCTAGAGCGTTTTCGAGCGAAGTGGTCATCGGTTCGCGTGAAGAAAACGCGTCAAAACAAGAATCTAGAGCCCCGTTTCGATTCCATCGAAACGGGGCTCTAGACTGACCCGGCGCGATCAAAGCTTGCGATAGACCTCGGCTATCCCAGCTGCTTCCGCATCGAGGCTGAATTTCACGAGCACCCGCGCGCGTCCGCGCTGCCCCATCGCTGCTGCGGCTGCCGGATCGCGCATCAACGGCGCCAGCGCCACCACCAGCGCGTCGACGTCGCCGGGCGGCGTCAGCACGCCGGTCACGCCATCCTCGACCACGAGTTCGGCGGCGCCCGCGCGCGAGGCCACCAGCGCCGCACCGGCCGACATCGCCTCGATCAGCGTCAGCCCGAAACCTTCGTTGCGCGAGGTGAAGGCGTAGATCGTCAGCCGCTGGTACCAGCGCTGCACGTCGGCGATCTCCAACTCGCCGGTAACGACGATGCGCGACCCGAGGCCCGCGGCCTCGATCCGCTTTTTCAGCTCGCTCGCAAACGCGGTCTGCTCCGTGGTTATTCCGCCGACCACAACGGCGGAAAAATCAGGATAGCGCGGCAGCAGCCGGCACATGGCGTCCACGAACACGTCCGTGCCCTTTTGCGCGCGGACCCGGCCGAAGCAGCCGATGGCGTAGTGTCCGGGCAATCGACTTTCCGCGAACGCCGCCGCGCGATTGACGGGTGGCGCATAGGTGTCGGTGTCGACACCGTGCGGAATGACCGTTGCTTCCCGTTTGAGGAACGAGGCCGAAATATCGCTGGTGGCGATGATGGCGTCCATCCGCCGGATCAGCCATCGGGTGATCCAGCTATGGTGCCGCTGCGCCGCCGAGGTGAACACCAGTTTCAGGGGCCAGCCGAGCGATCGCAGCAGCACGCCTGCGATCATCTCGTTGTTGCGCCGGGCGTGCCAGATCAGCGGCGTGCCGCGGCGCCATAATTTCAAGAGATCGGAAAGACCCATCCGCGCGATGCCGTCGGGCGCGTCGGGACCGAGCCATGCCGCGCGGAACATCCGGGCGAGTTTCGGCGCCACCATGCGGTTGGTCGCGGTGACGCCGGAATAGCGCCTGTGCAGATTTGGCACAATCAGCTGCAGATGGTCAGCGGAAATGCTCTCGATGGCCAAGTCAGGCTCCGTTTCGCCGGTTCCTATACGCAACATTAAGCATAATGGCCAGTTCACATCAGCCGAAACCACCTCTTCACCCGCCGCCGGATAGCATCGTCCTTACATGGGGGGAGACGGGTGGACTCATGAGCGTGCTTGTCACCGGCGGTGCCGGCTATATCGGAAGTCATACGGTTCATGCGCTGGTGGAAGCCGGCGAGAACGTCGTCGTGATCGACAACCTGTCCACCGGCTTTTCCCAATTCCTGCCCGAATCCGCCCCCCTGTTCATCGGCGACGCCGCCGACGAAAACCTGGTCGAGGGCGTGATATCGGCGCACGGCGTCGAAAGCATCATTCACTTCGCGGGCTCCGTGGTGGTGCCGGAATCGATGCGCGATCCGCTCGCCTATTATCGCAACAACACCATGACCACGCGCAGCCTGCTCAACGTGGCGGTGAAGTGCGGCATCAACCGTTTCATCTTTTCCTCGACCGCTGCCGTGTACGGCAATCCGGAGCAGGTGCCGGTCCCCGAAAGCGCCCCGACGCGGCCGCTGTCGCCCTACGGCTCCTCCAAGCTGATGACCGAAATCATGCTGCATGACGTGGCCTCCGCCCACGGCATGAATCATGTCGTGCTGCGTTACTTCAACGTGGCGGGCGCCGATCCGCAAGCGCGCATGGGACTTGCGACCGCCGGCGCCACGCATCTGCTGAAGATCGCGGTCGAGGCGGCCACCGGACAGCGCGCCAAGATCGACGTGTTCGGCACCGACTACCCGACGCCCGACGGCAGCTGCATTCGCGATTTCATCCATGTCAGCGATCTCGCGCAGGCGCACCGCTCGGCGCTGTCCTATTTGCGCGGCGGCAGCCCTTCGGTGACGCTGAATTGCGGTTATGGCCGCGGCTACTCGGTGCTGGAAACCATCGAGGCGGTACGGCGCGTCTGCGGACGAAACTTTGCAGTCCAGTATGCCCCGCGCCGGCCCGGCGACATCATGACCATGATCGCGGACACCAGTCGCATCCGCGGCGTGCTCGACTGGACGCCGCGCTATGACGATCTCGAAACCATCGCCCGACACGCGCTGCAGTGGGAAGAAAAACTGTTCCACGAGCGCCAGGCTGATCAGCAGCACGCGGTGTCGGCCTAAATTCTCATCCGGCGCAAGTCCTGATTTGGACTTGAAAAACCATGCTATTGTAGGCAAGGAGACATCTCGCTCAAGCCCCTGACGCGCGGGCGATGATCGCCCAGCGCCGTCAATGGAACGCGGATGACCGAAGTTCTGAAGAAAATCACCGACGATCCCTATGGCGCTGCGATCCTGATTCGCCGCCTGATCTCCGAACAGGGCCTGGCCTACTGGCGGCGTTATCTGCTCGCTTTCGTGCTGATGGGGATATCGGCGGGCGCGACCGCGCTGTCGGCCTATGTGCTCGGCCAGGTCATCAACAAGGCCTATGTCGACAGGGATGTGCGCGGCATCGTCATCCTGTCGGGGATAACTGCCCTGCTGTTCATCCTCAAGGGGATCGCGACCTACGGCCACCAGGTGATCTTGTCGAAGATCAGCAACGCCATCCTCGCCAACAATCAACGCCGGCTATTCGCCAAATTGATGAACGAGAGCGTCGGCTTCTTCTCCGAGCGGCACTCGTCGGAATTTCTGGCGCGCCTGACCTCGGGCGCCTATTCGGTCACGCAGGTGCTGAACCTGCTGATCAACGCGCTCGGTCGCGACTTCCTGCTGCTGATCGGGCTGGTCGTGGTGATGCTGATGCAGGACCCCTATATGGCGCTGCTCGGTTTCGCGGTGGCGCCGCCGGCGATGCTGGTGCTGCGCAAGCTGGTCAAGCGCATCAAGGGGCTGGCGCATAACCAGTTCACCGGCACCGCCGACATCCTCGAAACCATGCAGGAATCGCTGCAGGGCATTCGCACCGTGAAAGCGTTCACGCTTGAACAGACCATGCGTGAGCGCATCGACGCCAGCATCGCATCGGTAGAGTACAACGCCAACAAGATGGCGCGGGTGTCCAACCGCGCCAGCCCGCTGATGGAGACGCTCGGCGGCTTCGCGGTCGCGGGCGGGCTGATGTATGGCGGCTACAGCGTGGTGGCGATGGGCGCCACCCCCGGCCAGTTCTTTTCGTTCCTGACCGCGTTCCTGATGGCCTATGAGCCGGCCAAGCGGCTGGCGCGGCTCAACATCGAGCTCAACAGCAACCTGATCGGCGCGCGCAAACTGCTGGAGATCGTGGACAGCCCGTCGAGCGAGCCGCTGGATGACGACAAGCCGGCCTTGAGGCTGACCGAGGCGCGGGTGGAACTGCGCGATGTCAGCTTCGCCTACCGGCCGAACGAACCGGTGCTCAACCGCATGAGCTTCGTGGCCGAGCCGGGCAAGGTCACCGCGCTGGTTGGCCCCTCCGGCGGCGGCAAGTCGACGGTGCTGGCGCTGTTGCTGCGGTTCTACGAAATCGGCGACGGCGAGATCCTGATCGACGGACAGTCGATTTCGGCGGTGTCGCGGCGCTCGCTGCGCCAGCAGACCGCCTATGTCGGGCAGGACGTTTATCTGTTCCGCGACACCATCGCGGCCAACATCGCCTTCGGCAAGGTCGGCGCCACCCAGGACGAGATCGTGGCCGCGGCGAAGGCGGCCTGCGCGCATGAATTCATCATGGGCTTTCCGCTCGGCTACGACACCCCGGTCGGCGAGCATGGCACGCAACTGTCGGGCGGCCAGCGCCAGCGCGTTGCGGTGGCCCGCGCGCTGATCAAGAACGCGCCGGTGATCCTGCTCGACGAGGCGACCGCGGCGCTGGATTCGGAATCCGAACAGCAGGTGCAGGAAGCGATCGAGCATCTGTGCCAGAATCGTACCACCATCGTCATCGCCCACCGCCTGCACACCATCATGCACGCCGACGCCATCCTGGTGGTCGAGGGCGGCGAGATCGTCGAGCGCGGCCGGCATGACGACCTGCTCCGCCGCAGCGGCCGCTATGCCTCGTTCTTCCGCATCCAGCACCGCGATGCCGGCCCGCTCACGCTGGCGCCGATCAGCGCAACCGCGTAAAGCTACCCCGCCTTTGCAGCCTCCAACCCCCGCCGAGAGCCCTTCATGAACGCCACATCCTTCGTCATTCCTGCGCCGCCGCAGCCTTCGCTTCCCGTCGTCGGCGAAACCAAATCCTTTCCGGTTCGCCGCATCTGGTGCGTCGGGCGCAATTATCTCGAACACATCCGCGAGATGGGCAATGACGAGCGCGCGCCGCCGTTCTTCTTCGCCAAGCACGCCGACATGCTGGTGCCCGACGGTGCCACCATCCCCTATCCGCCGCTGACCAAGGACCTGCATCACGAGGTTGAGTTGATCGTCGCCATGAAGAGCGGCGGCCTCAACATCCCCGCCGACAAGGCGCTCGACCATGTCTACGGCTATGCGGTCGGTATCGACCTCACCCGCCGCGACCTGCAAATCGCCTCGCGCAAGAAGGAACGGCCTTGGGAAATCGGCAAATCCTTCGACTATTCGGCACCCTGCTCCGCCGTTCAGCCGGCCGCCAAGATCGGCCATCCCTCCAAGGGCAAAATCTGGCTCACGGTCAACGGCACCGAACAGCAGAAGGGCGACCTTACCGAACTGATCTGGAACGTGCCGGAAATCATCTGGCAGCTGTCGCAACAGGTGGCGCTCGCCGCCGGCGACATCATCATGACGGGAACGCCGGCTGGCGTTTCCCAGCTCAATCCCGGCGACAAGATCGAATGCGGCGTCGACGGCGTCGGCACCCTGAAGGTTTCGATCGGCAAGCCGGCCGCGTAGCCGGCGCCGCTTCGATAACATCGCTGCCCCGAGCGTCGCTCGGGGTCACGCCTTCGATCGAAGAGAGAAAATAACGACGCCGGAAAAGGTACGGCGTCGGGGCCTCAGCCCCGCGCCAGCGCCTGCAGGCCCTTGAAGGTCAGGCGCTTGGGGTCCTTCACGCCGGCGAGATAAAGCCTGCGGATGAAGGCGGTGACCTGCTCGCGGTCGCAGTCGGTCAGCGCGACCACGGCGTCGATGGCGATCTTCTGGGCGTCCATGGCTTCCCCATGCTGTCTAAAAGCCCCGGCCGCCTGAGCCTAGGGGTCGCCGATTAATACGGCGTTAACCGTCCGCTCAGGATGGCCGATTCGCCAAAAACCGCGAATACCTGAAACAACGCATGGCCGCGTCAAGCCGCAGGCAGCGGCCTGGCCGCACACCCGATGACACGGTTCGGCTATTTGCCGAAAAGCAGCGACGGGCCAAATTGCGCAACGGCAACAAGCACGATGATTGCCAGCACTACCAGGACCGAGATATTGCGCATCGTCATCGTTGAATCCCCAGCTTCTGGGCGGAAGCTCCAAAGCCACCCCATCTTGCGAACTCCGTTTATCCGCCCCCGCGATAAGCGCGCGAACCAGCACAAATGCCATACTTCTGGTCCGGGGTGAACAATGGTTACGATTTGATCGCCTGCGGACTGGATGCACCAGTCCGCAGGTCGCAAGCGCCGATCAACTTTCGGCGACGTCGACGATGGCTTCGGCAAAGGCCTGCGGCGCCTCCTGCGGCAGATTGTGCCCGATGCCGCCCTTGATGGTCCGGTGCGCATAGCGGCCGGAAAACTTCTTGGCGTAGGCGCTGGGCTCCGGATGTGGCGCACCGTTGGCATCACCCTCCATTGTAATGGTGCGCACGGTGATCACAGGACTTTCGGCCAGCCGCTTTTCCAGGTCGTCATATTTCCGCTCGCCGTCGGCCAGGCCCTGCCGCCAGCGGTAATTGTGGATCACGATGGCGACATGGTCCGGGTTGTCGAAGGACGCTGCCGAGCGATCGAACGTGGCGTCGTCGAAATTCCACTTCGGCGAAGCCTGCTGCCAGATCAGCCTGGAAAAGTCGCGCCGGTATTTGTCGTAGCCGGCCCTGCCGCGTTCCGTTGCAAAATAGAATTGGTACCACCATTCGAGTTCTGCCTTCGGCGGCAGCGGCAGCTTGCCGGATTCCTGGCTGCCGATCAGATAGCCGCTGACGGAGACCAGGGCCTTGCAGCGCTCCGGCCAGAGCGCCGCAATGATATCGGCCGTCCGCGCGCCCCAATCAAAGCCGGCAAGCGTCGCCTTCTCGATCTTGAGCGCATCCATCAGCGCGACGATATCGACGGCGACCGCCGACGGCTGGCCGTTCCGCATCGTTTCGCTTGAAGCAAAACGCGTCGTACCATAGCCGCGCAGATACGGGACGATCACCCGGTAACCGGCCGACGCGAGCAAGGGCGCGACGTCGACGAAGCTGTAGATGTCGTAGGGCCAGCCGTGCAGAAGAATGACGGCAGGACCGTTGGCGGGACCGGCTTCGGCGTATCCGACATTCAGAAGGCCGGCATCGATCTGCTTCAGCGGACCGAACGACGTATGCGTACCGGGCTTGGTCCTGGGCAGATCCGCTGGCTTTGCCTTGCCAGGTTGCGCTTCGGCGGAGCCGCTCAATGCGAACTGGGCGGCAGCTAGGGTGATGGCTGCCGTGCCAAAAAAGCGGCGGCGGCGCAGGTCGATTTCTTCAGAAAGTTCAGGCTTGTCCATCGGTAAATCTCCTGGGTTCGATGCTTGGCGGGAAATGCCTCATCCGCCGGCTGTGGCGCGGACTTCAACTCTCGGTAGGCCAGTCTCGCCCAAGCCGGTATCTAGGCAACAGTGACCTGAACGAAAGGCATCCCGCTTGGAGATGGCTTGGATTTATCCTCCAGACGGTCATCAGTTTTGTGGTAGAGCTGTTGTGCTCGGGCTGGAGGCACCTGCGAGCGGGACCCGGTTTTGCTGTATCGGTTCGAACATTTTGTTCTCGATACCAACCGGCGCGAATTGCGCCGCGCTGGCGTCTTTGTTGCCGTCGAGCCGCAAGTTTTTGATCTGCTGGAGTTTCTCATTCGGGCTCGGGAGCGTGTGGTCAGCCGCGACGACCTCCTCGCCGCGGTGTGGCAGGGACGCATCGTCTCGGAGGCGACGCTCAGCAGCCGCGTGAACTCGGCGCGCGCGGCGATCGGCGACAATGGTGAGGAACAGCGACTGATCAAGACCCTTCCGCGCAAGGGTTTCCGCTTCGTCGGCGTGGTGCAGGAAGGTTCACAGTCCGAACCTGCGCTGAAAGGGGTGTTGGATAATGTGAGGCCGCGCATGGCCGACCCGGAGGGACCGGCGATCGCCGTGCTTCCGTTCACCAATATGAGCGGGGATCCCGAACAGGACTATTTTGCCGACGGGATGGCGGAGGATATCATCACCGCGCTGTCGCGCTGCAGCGGGCTGTTCGTCATCGCCCGGAACTCATCGTTCACCTACAAAGGCAGGGCGGTCGATGTGCGTGACGTCGGACGTGAGCTTGGCGTCGGCTACGTGCTGGAAGGCAGCGTTCGCCGCGGCGGCGAGCGGCTACGGATCAGCGGGCAGCTCATCGATGCAAGGTCGGGAGCTCATCTTTGGGCCGACCGCTACGATGGCGATCTGAACGATGTCTTCGATCTGCAGGACCGGATCACGGAAAGCGTGGTTGCGGCGATCGAGCCGACCTTGCAGTTCGCCGAGATCGAGCGCCACAAGCATGACCGGCCGAACGAACTCGACGCCTACGACCTGCTGCTGCGCGCCTACAGACTCGAAAATGAATTCACCGTCGACAGCATGGCGGCGGCGCTCGATTGCCTCGATCAGGCGCTGGCGATCGATCCGACCTACGCGCCCGCGATGGCGGCGGCCGCCTATTGCCATGCGCAGCGCCATTTCCAGGGTTGGCCGCAGGACGATGCGCATCGCGCCAAGGGCGTGCGGCTCGCCTGGCGCGCCGTCGAGCTGGCGCCGAACGACGCGCAGGTGTTGTGGATGGCCGCCTTCGCGATCTGGAACATGGCGCTGGAGGGAAGAGATGCCGCGCGCGAGATGTTCAGCCGCTCGCTGATGATCAATCCGAATTGCGCCATGGCGCTGGCGCTGGGCGGCTGGATTGAGACGATGCGCGGAAATCAGCCTGTCGGCCGCGAGATGGTTGAGCGCGCGCGACGGCTCAGCCCGCGCGATCCGCGCGGCTGGTTCATGTCGGGCGCGCTGGCGATTGCCGCTATCATTGACGAGAACTATCCCGAGGCTGTCAGCTGGGCGGAAAAGGCGCTCGTCCAGAATCGCCGTTACGCGGTGGCGCTGCGTGCGCTGGCGGTTTCCCTTGTCAAGGTCGGCCAACGCGACCGCGCCGCGCAGGTCGTGCAGGAACTGCTGACGGTCGAGCCGAAACTGACCATCTCCGGGTTTCTCACGCGGATACCGGTTCCCCTGAAATCCATGGCGAGAACCTATGCGGAAGCGCTGCGGGCGGCCGGATTGCCGGAATGATCGGGCACAGAACCCGACCTGCTCGCGTCAGGAATACTGCATCACCCCGTCATCGACCTTGCCGAAACGCAAGGTGACGATGTCGAGCGCGTAGTTCTGGTAGAGTCGCCACGGCCGCTTCGAGCCCTGCTTCGGCATTTGCGCGACCGAGCGCTGCACGTAGCCGGACGAGAAATTCAGCGACGGCAATTCGGTGATGGAGGGATCGACATTGTGCGGCATGCATTTCCTGTAGCCGTGCCGGTCCATGTAATTGATCAGGCGGCAGACATATTCGCAGGTGAGGTCGCATTTCAGCGTCCACGACGCGTTGGTGTAACCGAATGCGGACGCAAGATTGGGCACATCGGAATACATCATGCCCTTGTAGTTCAGCGTCCTGGCGAAATCGACCGTGCGGCCGTCGACGACGACCTCCATGCCGCCGAGCACCTGCAGCACGAGGCCGGTCGCGGTGACGATGATGTCGGCCTGCAACTCGCTGCCGTCCTTCAGCTTGATGCCGCCCTTCGTGAAGCTGTCGATTTCCTTGGTGACGACGGAAGCGCGGTCTTCCTTGATCGACTTGAACAGGTCGCCGTCGGGCACCAGGCAGAGCCGCTGGTCCCAGGGATTGTAGCGCGGCGTGAAATGCGTGGCGATGTCGTAGTCGGGGCCGAGCGCCATTCGCACGCCGCCGAGGATCAGCTGCTTGACCCGATCGGGCTTGCGCCGCGAGAGCTGGAAGAAATACATCCCCCACAGCACGTTGCGCCAGCGGATCAGAAGATAGGCGAGCTTTGAGGGCAGCCGCGCGCGCAGCTTGTTGGCGACGGGGTCCTGCGCCGGGCGCGACACCACATAGGTCGGCGAGCGCTGCAGCATGGTGACGTGGGCGGCCTTCCTCGCCATCTCCGGCACCAGCGTCACCGCGGTCGCGCCCGAGCCTATCACCACGACGCGCTTGCCCGCATAGTCGAGAGTCTCGGGCCATTTCTGCGGATGCACGATTTGGCCTTCGAAATCGGCGCGGCCCAAAAATTCCGGCGTATAGCCTGCCTCGTATCGGTAATAGCCCGAGCACATGAACAGGAAATTGCAGGTGAAGCTGATGGTTTCGACCGCGCCCTCGCCTGCCGTGCGTTCGGCCTCCACCGTCCAGCGCGAGTCCGGTGACGACCAGGACGCCCGCTTGACACGGTGATGGAAGCGAATCTTCTTGTCGATGCCGTTGTCGGCCGCGGTCTCGCGCACATAGTTCAGGATCCGCGGTCCGTCGGCGATCGCCTTGGCCTCGGTCCATGGCTTGAACGAATAGCCGAGCGTGAACATGTCCGAGTCGGAGCGGATGCCGGGATAGCGGAACAAATCCCAGGTGCCGCCGATGCAGTCGCGGCCCTCGAGGATGACGTAGCTTTTGCCGGGGCACTTCTGCTGCAGGTGAAACCCCGCGCCAATGCCGGACAGCCCGGCGCCGACGATCAGCACGTCGAAATGTTCTGAGGACATCGTGGTCTCCGCAACTGCCGCCGCGCCGGCCATGCACGACCAATCGCGGTCGGCGGAAAGCGGCAGTTTATACCCGCCCGCGCCGGCCGTATCCAGTACTTTTTGACACAGGTAGTGCCAATTTATGTGGCCGGCGAAAGGGCCTCAATACCGGTAATGATCCGCCTTGAACGGGCCTTCCGGCTTGACCCCGATATAGTCGGCCTGGTCCTTGCGCAGCGTCGTCAGCTTCACGCCGATCTTGGCGAGATGCAGCCGCGCCACCTTCTCGTCCAGCGACTTCGGCAGCACGTAGACCTTCTTGTCGTATTTGCCGTCCTTGTTGTTGGCCCACAATTCGATCTGCGCCAGCGTCTGGTTGGTGAAGGAGGCCGACATCACGAAGCTCGGATGGCCCATGGCGTTGCCGAGGTTGACGAGGCGCCCTTCCGACAGCAGGATGATGCGATGCTTGTCGGGGAATTCGATCTCGTCGACCTGCGGCTTGATGTTGGTCCATTTCAGGTTGCGCAGATGCGCGATCTGGATTTCGTTGTCGAAATGGCCGATGTTGCAGACGATGGCGCGATCCTTCATCGCGCGCATGTGCTCGATGGTGATGATGTCCTTGTTGCCGGTGGCGGTAACGAAAATGTCGGCGCGCGGGGCGGCCTCTTCCATGGTGACGACTTCATAGCCTTCCATCGCCGCCTGCAGCGCGCAGATCGGATCGATCTCGGAGACCATGACGCGGCAGCCGGCCTGCCGCAGTGACGCGGCCGAGCCCTTGCCGACGTCGCCGAAGCCCGCGACCATCGCGACCTTGCCCGACATCATGACGTCGGTGCCGCGGCGGATGCCGTCGACCAGCGATTCGCGGCAGCCATAGAGGTTGTCGAATTTCGACTTGGTGACGCTGTCGTTGACGTTGATCGCGGGGAACAGCAGCGTGCCCTTTTTCTCCATCTCGTAGAGCCGGTGCACGCCGGTCGTGGTCTCCTCCGAGACACCCCTGATGTTTTTCGCGATCTCGGCGAACCAGCCCTTGGGCTTTTCCTTCAGGAGCTTCTTGATCAGCGCGAAGAACACTTCCTCTTCTTCCGATTCCGGCTTGTCCAGAAACTTCACGTCGCCCTGCTCGGCGCGCAGGCCATGGTGCACCAGCATGGTGGCGTCGCCGCCGTCATCGAGGATCATGTTGGGGGTGCCGCCGCCGTGCCAGTCGAACATTCTTGCGGTGTAGTCCCAGTATTCGGCGAGGCTCTCGCCCTTCACCGCGAACACGGGAATGCCGGCGGCGGCGATCGCGGCCGCCGCATGATCCTGGGTCGAATAGATGTTGCAGGAGACCCAGCGGATATCGGCGCCAAGCGCCGCCAGCGTCTCGATCAGCACCGCGGTCTGGATCGTCATGTGCAGGGAGCCCGCGATACGCGCGCCCTTCAGCGGCTGCTTCGGCCCGTATTCCTCGCGTGTCGCCATCAGGCCGGGCATCTCGGTCTCGGCCAGCGAGATCTCCTTGCGGCCGAATTCGGCGAGCGAGATGTCCTTGACGATGTAGTCGGTGAAGGCGGGTTTCTTGGCGGTGGCGGTCATGTGATTTCTTCCTATGTCATCGACCGGTAGACGCCAATCGCGCCACCGAACTGAAATTCAATTTTCGTCATGCCCGGGCAAAAGTGCGAAGCGCGTCTTCGCACTAGATGTCCCGGGCATCCACGACTTCGCCGCATCAAGAGATAAGACGTGGATGGCCGGGACAAGCCCGGCCATGACGGCTTAAATATGTCGCGGCAGCATACGCGACTACTCGACTAGACCGCGCGCTTCAGCGCGGCGGCGAGGTCGGTTTTCTCCCACGAGAAGCCGCCGTCCTTTTCCGGCGCGCGGCCGAAATGACCGTAGGCCGCGGTGCGGCGGTAGATCGGGCGATTGAGCTCGAGCGAGCGGCGGATGTTGGTCGGCGTCAGCCGGAACATTTGCGGCAGCAGCTTTTCGAGCTTCTTCTCGTCGACCTTACCGGTGCCGTGGGTGTCGACCAGGACCGACATCGGGTCGGCAACGCCGATCGCATAGGCAACCTGGATGGTGCAGCGATCCGCGAGGCCCGCCGCCACCACGTTCTTGGCGAGGTAGCGCGCGGCATAGGCGGCCGAGCGATCGACCTTGGTCGGGTCCTTGCCGGAGAACGCGCCGCCGCCATGCGGGGCATAGCCGCCATAGGTGTCGACGATGATCTTGCGCCCGGTGAGGCCGCAATCGCCGTCGGGTCCGCCCACCACGAAATTGCCGGTCGGATTGACCAGGAAGTCGGATGGTTTTTGCGGCATCCAGCCCTTCGGCAGCGCCGTCTCGACCGCGCTGGAGATCATCTCTTTGATCAGGCCGGGCGAATATTTCTTGCCGTTGCGGCTCTTCTCGTTGTGCTGGGTCGAGACCACGACCTTGGTGCAGCCGACCGGCTTGCCGTCCACGTATTTCACGGTCACCTGGCTCTTCGAATCCGGCTGCAGGTCGAACAGCTGGCCGTTGCGGCGCTTCTCGGAAAGAGTCTTGAGAATCTTGTGGGCGAAATAGATCGGCGCTGGCATGTACGAACCTTTTTCGTACACTTCGCTTTCGTTGCAGGCATAGCCGAACATCATGCCCTGGTCGCCCGCGCCCTCTTCCTCGCCGGTCTTTTTCTTCTTGGCGTCGACGCCCATCGCGATGTCGGGCGACTGGCCGTGTAGCAGCACCTCGACGTCGGCGCCGTGATACGAAAAACCGTTCTGGTCGTAGCCGATATCCCTGACCACGCCGCGCGCGATCTCGGAGATCAATTCGCGGTCGACCACCGACTTGCCGTGGATGGTGCGGAACAGCTGGCCGCGGCCCTCGCCGGCGATCACGATCTTGTTGGTCGTGCACAGCGTCTCGCAGCCGAGCCGGGTATTGACCAGGCTGTCGTCGGCAATGCCGAGCTTGACGTCCTTCTCGATGAAGGCGTCGAGGATCGCATCCGAAATCTGGTCGGAAACCTTGTCCGGATGGCCTTCGGAAACCGACTCTGAAGTGAACAGATAAGACTCGCGCATCAACCAACCCCTGTTTCGCCAGACCCCCGGCGGTCCCTTATCCAATATGTCCTGAGTTGTCAGTCGCGACGGCGCGAGATGACGTAGGATTCGTCGTAAAACCAGAGCCCGTTATGCTTGCGCAGAACCTCTCTGACGGCATCGAGCGTACGGCCGCTTTGGGTCATTTCCGTCAACCGGTCGTCTTCGATCTGGGCGACATACACCGCCGCGTTCCATGCTGCAAAGGCCGTCGAGGTTCCGATCGAGCCGGTGACCTCGTTGGGCAGCGCTTCCATATCATAGCGGAAGATCGAACGGTTATCGGCATAGGCATTAAAGTTAAGGTCCCGCCCGGCCGATCCCAGCTCATATTTCACCTCGCGCAATAGCTCATGGCGGCTCACCGCGAAAGGATTTTCTCCGGGCCAGACCGCCTGGATGATCTCCATCCCGGGATCCTGGCCGTGGGAGTGAATTCCGATCAGCCGGCCGCCGGCCCGCAGCGCCCGGGCCAGGGGTGCGATGATACGCTTGGCCCGGAAATTCACAGAAGATTTGGCCCGATAGGGCTGGGAAGCGATGATCAGGTCGAAATTGGCCTCGGTCCGCCCGGCCCGCGGGATGATCTGGTCGAGCAGGAAGCGGTGGTCTTCCCGGTACAGCACGATGGCGACCGGCCGCTCATAGACCGGCATCCCCGAACGCGGGCTGACATTGGCCCGCCAGTTCTGCTCCAGAAACGGCTTTAGCTCGGCGATCTGGGCCTCGAATTCGCCCGATGAGGCGCCCCGCAGCGCCACCTCGTGCCAGATCATGCCGGCGGCCGCCACCGGCGAGGCCGGGGTCAGCCAGGGCGCCTCGGCGTAATACATGTTGGTCAGGACAAAGACGGTCGCCGGATGCTCGAACAGCCGGTCCGGCACCTTTTCCAGCGTCAACCGGACATCCTCCAGGCTGAGCTCCTTGCCCGCGATATAGAACGGCATGTGGGGAAACCGGCCGTGCATCGAGCGCATCACTCGCGCCAGCACGGTGCCGTCGCCGACGCCGGCATCGAATACCCTGAGCGCCGGGGGACGCGGATGGATGCTGGGAAGCTCCAGCGCCACCCGATCCGCGATCACCCGCTTTTCGCTGCAGGTATGAACGAACAGCAGGTATTTCTGGCGATTCTCGAAAAACCGGAAATTGCCCCGGGGATCGCGCTTCTCGGGCGGCGGCTCCAGCCGCCGCGGCGGCACCCCGTCCGGCGAGGAAGCCGCGATATAGGCCTGGATGCGGTCCAGCGTATCGATGGTGATGCGCTTCCCCTCGCGGAGCCGATGCACCAGCTTGCCGTCATTGACGGCCCGCCGGCCGAAGGTCGATTCGGCCATGTCCGACTGGCGGCAGAATTCGGTGATCTGGCTGAGGATTTCCGGGTTTTTCATGCGACGCGGGCGTGGGACAAGCGGGTGGGCAGCGATCGGCGGAGCCGATGTCCTACCAGCTTCTGCCCAATCATGGAAATGCGGGAACGGCACACCGCCCTGCAGCACGGGCGGCATTGCGGCACTTCCGAAGAGTGCCGACAGCAGGCATCGCTGCTAGCTCACGCTTCCGATTGGCTATCGCGATCATATGGCGCCGGTTCGGCGGCGGACCCGGGGGCAGGTTTTGCGGACTCGGCGCTCCTTCGCGACGATGCCGCGAGTTGCTCGAGAGCGACCACCTCGCGCAGCCATCGCTTTCGCGGCTTCGCCGGAAAGCCGCCCCAGAACCCGCCTGCGGAAACGTCCTCGTAGATGGTCGATCGCGACGCCGTAATTGCGCCCTTGCCGACGGTGATGTGCGGAATGATGCCGGTGCGGGGACCCAGTATCACGAAATCTTCCAGCGTCACGCTGCCGCTCAGTCCCGACTGCGCGACAATGATGCAGTGGCGGCCGACGACGCAATTGCGTGTCGAAGACGCGAACCTCAGATGTGCAATTGCACATCTGGGAATCCTTGGATTCCGGGTTCGATGCTTCGCATCGCCCCGGAATGACGACCGTGATTACTTCCCCCACACCTCGTTCGCCACTTCGACCGCGAGGCGCAGCTTGGCCCACTGCTCTTCCTCGGTGAGAATGTTGCCCTCTTCGGTCGAGGCAAAGCCGCATTGCGGCGACAGCGCGAGCTGGTCGAGGGGCGCGTATTTCGCGGCTTCCTGCAACCGCCGCTTGATATCGTCCTTGTTCTCCAGCGCGCCGCTCTTGGAGGTGATGACGCCGACCACCACGATCTTGTTGCCCTTCGGCAGGAAGCGCAGCGGTTCGAAGCCGCCGGCGCGCTCGGAATCGTATTCGAGGAAATAGCCGTCGTAATTGGTGCCGGCCAGCATCGTCTCCGCCACCGGCTCGTAGCCACCCGAGGAAATCCAGGTGGAGCGGAAATTGCCGCGGCAGACATGGGTGGTGATGGTCATGTCGGAGGGACGCTCGGCGATCGCGTAATTGATGATGCGCGCATAGATGTCCTGCAGGCCGTCGGGATTGTCGCCGCGCTCGCGCGCCTTCTTGAGTTCGTCCTGCGAGCAGAGATAGGCCCATACGGTGTCGTCGAACTGCAAATAGCGGCAGCCGGCGTCATAGAACGCCTTGACCGCCTTGCGGTAGGTCCTGGCGAGATCCTCGTAGAACACTTCGAGGTCGGGATAGACCTGTTTCGAGATCGACTTGCGGCCGCCGCGGAAATGCAGCACCGCCGGCGAGGGAATCGTCATCTTCGGCATCACATGCGCGATCTCGGCATGCTTTTTCAGGAATTTGAAATGATCGAGCATCGGATGATCCGCGGGAAAATCGAGCTTGCCGATCACGCGCACCGCGTCGTGCCGGGTCTCGACGCCCGCGAACTGGATGCCGGTCTCGGGGTGAAACAATTCGCAGCCCGTCAGTTTCGCCAGAAAGTCGAAATGCCACCAGGAGCGGCGGAATTCGCCGTCGGTCGCAAGTTTCAGGCCGGTCGACGACTGCCGATGCACGACCTTTTCGATTTCCACGTCCTCGATTTTGCGCAAGTCCTCGGCGGAAATCTCGCCCTTTTCCAGCCTGGCGCGCGCTTCCTTGATCTTGGCCGGCCGCAGCAGGCTGCCGACCTCGTCGGCGCGGAAGGGGGCTCTTAATTTTTGCATGCTTTTACTCCAACTTCCGAAAATTCAATGTGCGGCAGCGCCGGAGACGCCGAGGAAGCGTTCGAGCACCGCGGGATCGGCCTTCAGGGCGGCACTCGGGCCGTCATGGACGATCGCGCCGCGCTCCAATATCACAACGCGGTCGGCCAGCCCTAGAATCTTTTGCGCATTCTGCTCGACGATGATGGCGCAGATGCCCCCGGAACGGGTGATGGCGCCGAGCGCGGCCAGCAGTTCCTCGACGATGATGGGGGCGAGCCCCTCGGTCGGCTCGTCCAACAGCAACACCTTCGGATTCAGCGTCAGGGCGCGACCGATCGCCAGCATCTGCTGCTCGCCGCCGGACAGCTGGTTGCCGAAATTGTTGCGGCGCTCCTGCAGCCGCGGAAACATCTGGTAGACTCTTGCCACCGTCCATGGGCCCGGCTGCGCCACCGCGGTCATGTTCTCTTCCACCGTCAGCGACTTGAAGATATTGCGTTCCTGCGGCACCCAGCCGATGCCGTCCCGCGCCCGCTGGTCGGGACGCATCGCCGTGATGTCCCGCCCACGAAGTGCGATGGTCCCGCCGAAGCGGCGGGTGACGCCTACGATCGAGTTGATCAGCGTGGTCTTGCCGGTGCCGTTGCGGCCGAGCAGCGCCAGCACCTGGCTTTCGGGCAGCCGCAGCGACATGTTGGGCAGCACCACCGCCTCGCCATAGCCGGCGCGCAGGTTCTCGATTGTAAGCAGATCAGGCATCGGCGGCCTCGCCGAGATAGACCGCCTTGACCCGCGGGTCACGCGCCACCTCATCCGGCGGGCCCTCGACCAGCAGCGCGCCGTTGACCAGCACCGAGATGCGGTCGGCGAACGAGAACACCAGATCCATGTCGTGCTCGATCAGCAGCACGGTGACGTCGCGCGGCAGCGCTGCCACCGCGGCGAGGATATCGTGGCGCTCGCTTTCGGGCACGCCGGCGGCGGGTTCGTCCAACAGCAGCACCCGCGGTTTGGCGGCGATCGCGACCGCGATCTCCAGCAGGCGCTGCTTGCCATAGGGCAAGGTCGCCGTCAGTTCGTTCATGACATCGAGCAGATGGAAGCGCGAAAGATTTTCGGCGATCTCGGCATTGACGTCGTCGCGGGTACCCATCACCCGCCACCAGTCGCCACCGCGGCCGAGCCGCTCGGAGACCGCAAGCCCAATGGTCTCGAGCGGCGTCAGGTCATTGTAGAGCTGGTTGATCTGGAAAGTGCGCGACAGCCCGCGCAGTACGCGAGTATGGACAGGCAGATCGGTGATGTCGTTGCCTTCAAGGAGAATGCGGCCGGCGTTTGGCTTGAGCACGCCGGTCAAGAGATTGATCACCGTGGTCTTGCCGGCGCCGTTCGGGCCGATCAGGGCATGGCGGGCGCCCTGCTCGATCTTGAGCGAGAGGTCACGGGTGACCTTGAGGCCGCCGAAATGCTTTTCCAGCCCCTTGGTTTCCAGCGCGAACGTCATGGCGCATCGCTTTCCGGCACGACAACGGCGGCCTTGCTGCCGGCCAATAGCCGGATCACCAGGTTCGGCGCCCACAGCACGCAGCGATGCAGCCGCTGGCGGCCGACCAGCACGATCACCACCAGCACCAGGCCAATCCAGAATTGCCAGTATTGCGGCGTGATCGTCGAAAATACCTCCTGCAGCATCCGGAACACCACGGCGCCGATCAGCCCGCCATAGAGATAGCCGGTGCCGCCGATCACCAGCACCAGCATCAGGTCGGCCGAGCGCTCGAAGGCGAACACATCAAGCGAAGCGAGCTGCGTGCTCTGGGTGAATAGCGCGCCCGCGATCCCGGCATAGAACGCCGCCAGCGTATAGATCGCAATCAGCCGCTTGTTGACGGGGATGCCGATGGCGGCGGCCCGCAGCGGATTGTTCTTGATCGCGCGCAGCGACAGGCCGAACGGCGAATGCACGATCCGCCGCGCCAGCAAAAACAGCAGGAACAGCACCGCAAGGCAGTAGAAGAACCCGACCTTGCCGACCATGTCGAAGGAAAACAGCCCGAGGATCGGCGCCATCTCGATGCCCTGCAGCCCGTCGGTGCCGCCGGTGATATCGGAAAAGCGTTCCGCCAGTGCCTCCAGCAGCAACGCGATCCCGAGCGTCACCATCAGCCGGGTAAGGTCGGCGCCCCTGATCACCAGAAAACTGGTGGCAAAGCCGAGCGCCATCGCGACGAGACCGGCGGCGAGCAGCGCCACGACAGGCTCGGTGATGATGCCGTGCAGCGCGAGCAGCCCCGCGCAGTAGGCGCCGACGCCGAAGAATGCGGCGTGGCCAAGCGAGACGATGCCGGCATAGCCGAGGATCAGATCGAGCGACAGCGCGAACAGCGCCAGCCGCACGATATCGGTCATGATCAGGTAGCGCGACGGAAACAGAAAGGCGCAGGCGAGTGCCAGAATCCAGAACGCGATCTCGCTCCAGTGCCAGCGCGCATGCACCCTGGCGTGAATTCCGACATCGGCTTGCGCGGTCATCGGGTGCGCGCTCAACGGGCGGCGGTGCGGCCGAACAGGCCGTTCGGGCGCCAGATCAGGATCACGATCATCATGGTGTAGATCACGAACGGTCCCATCTTGGGCACGTAATACTTGCCGGCGACGTCGCCGATGCCGAGCAGGAGCGAGGCCAGAAACGGCCCCGTGATGCTGGATGAGCCGCCGACTGTCACGACGATCAAAAAATAGATCATGAACTTCAGCGGAAAATACGGATCGAGCCCGAGGATCTCCGCGCTCAGCGCACCACCCAAGCCGGCCAGCCCACAGCCGAACGCGAAGGTGAACGCAAAAACCTGCGGCACGTTGATGCCGAGCCCGCTCGCGGCGCGCGGGTCGTCGACGGCCGCGCGCAAGCGGCTGCCAAATCTCGTGCGCGCCAGCACCAGCTGCAGCGCCAGCGTCAAGAACCCGCAGATCACGATGATCATCAGCCGGTAGCGGCCGATGCCGACGCCGAAGAAATCGATCTGGCCTTCGAGGGCCTGCGGTATGGTGATGAAGACCCGCGACGATCCCATGATGTAATCGACTGAAGCCACTGACATGAAGACGAGGCCGACCGAGAACAGCACCTGATCAAGGTGGCTGCGGCTATAAAGGTGACGGTAGAGCGAACGCTCCAGCACCACGCCGATCAGCGCGCTCGACGCGAACGCTAGCGGCAGGCCGGCGAAAAACGGCCAGCCGTACCGATTGACCAGCACCGCGCAGACATAGCCGCCGGCCATCGCGAACGCGCCATGGGCGAGATTGACGAAATTCATCAGCCCGAGCGTGACCGCGAGCCCGCAGGCCAGCACGAACAGCAGCATGCCATAGGCGACGCCGTCGAACAGGTTGGTGAACAGCGAGGTCATGGGACGAGCCGGCTACAGGAGGCGTCAGAAATGATGTGCCATATCTACAACGTCATGGCCGGGCTTGTCCCGGCCATCCACGTCTTCCTTGCCGATTGTACGAAGAAAGACGTGGATGCCCGGGACAAGCCCGGGCATGACGATCTTTGCTACAACTTCGAGATTCCGGGTTCGCGAGCCCAGGCTCGCGCCCCGGAATGACGGCTTCGCCGTCACTTCTTCGTCTTGCCGGCGTCCTTGACGTCGGGGAAGGTCGCAAATTCGACGTTGTAGAGCTCGCCGTCGACTTTTTCGACCTTGCGGATGTAGATGTTCTGGATGATGTCGCGGGTTTCCGGATCGATCGAGATCGGCCCGCGCGGGCTTTCCCACTTCATCCCCTTCATGGCGGCGATCAGCGCGTCGCCGTCGGTGTTGCCGTTGGTCTTCTTCAGCGCGTCGTAGATCAAATGAATGCCGTCATAGCCGCTCACCGCCATGAAGCCGGGCCGGTTGCCGAAATCCTTCTTGTAGGCGGCGACGAAATCCTTGTTCATCTGCGAGGGGTGGGCGGCCGAATACAGATGCGCGGTGACGGTGCCGAGCGCCGCATCGCCCATGCCGTTGAGGACGTCATCGTCCATCACGTCGCCGGGCCCGATCACCTTGATGCCGGCCTTGTCGAGCCCGCGCTCGGCATATTGCTTCATGAAGTTGCCGCCCTGTCCTGCCGGCACGAACACGAACATGGCGTCGGGCTTGGCGTCCTTCATGCGCTGCAGGAAGGGTGCGAAGTCGGGATTAGCAAGTGGCACCTTGACCTCTTCGACGATCTCGCCGCCGCCGGCCACAAAATGCTCCTTGAAGAAATTCAGCGCGTCATTGCCGGGCGCATAGTCCGAGGTGAGCGTCGCGACCTTCTTGATGCCGTTCTTGACCGCCCAGTCGCCGATGATGGTGGAGGACTGCGCGAGGGTAAAACTGGTGCGCACGATATAGGGCGAACGCTCGGTGATGATCGAGGTGCCCGCCGCCATCACGATTTCCGGGATTTTCGCCTGCGTCGCCAGTGGCGCCGCGGCCAGCGCCGCCGGCGTGACGCCGAAGCCCGCAATCAAATTGACCTTGTCGTTGACGATCAATTCCTGCGCCAGCCGCTTGGTGTTGTCGGGCACGGCGGCGTCATCCTTGAGGATGATCTCGATCTTCTTGCCGGCGACGGTGTCGCCGTTCTGCTGCATGTACAGCTTGACCGCGTTGTCGATCTGCTTGCCGGTCGACGCCTGGCCGCCGGTCATCGGCAGGATCAGGCCGATCTTGACGGTCTCCTGCGCCTGCGCCTGCGCCTGCGCCGGCGCCAAGGCTGCTGCGCCTGCGAACACCATGAAGGCCGCGGCCCGCGACAACATCTTCGTACCCATGAACATGAACCCTCTCCCTGATCGGTTTCGTGCCTCGAACCGAGTCCCCGGCCCTTGCCTCACCATAGCCCAGATTTTTCGGCCGTGTATCGGCGCGGCATGGCGTCTTATGCGCGCGGCTATGTCAATCTCGACAATGGGTGTGTTCATGGGGTGTGCCCTTGTCGTTGGCGGGATCGCGCTCATGTCAATAAACCGCTTCACGGCTTGAGGTAACTTAATACCTCTATACCGTGAATAAGCCAATTTTACCCATTTGGGATAGGCTCACCGGGCCAATCCGGCTGCCAAGATTCATACCGCGCCAGGGTACGACGCTTCTCGAGATGCCCCGCAATATCAGCAAGTTTGTCCTCGCCCTCGCTGCCGCCCTGCTGGCGTGCAGCCTGAGCGCTTGCGGGACCATCAACCAGAAGCTCGCGGAAGGCGTCGGCGACTATGTTCCGCAGTGGCTCGGCGGCCTGCCGCCGGACGCGCCGCCGCGGCCGGGCACCGCCAAATACGAGGAAATGATGCGGGAGCGGGAAAAGAAGCGTCTCGAGCCGGCACCCACGCCCGAAGCCCAGCAAACCTCGTCGTCGGAGCTCGCCCCCGTTCACTGATCGGCGCCGGCCTCGCCGCCCTAATCCATGAACACGACGGTCTTGCGGCCATTGAGGATTACCCGATCCTCCAGGTGGTAGCGGATCGCGCGCGCCAGCACGCGGCGCTCGATATCGCGCCCCTTGCGGACGAGATCGTCAGGCGTGTCGCGATGGCTGATGCGCTCGACGTCCTGGTCGATGATCGGGCCCTCATCGAGATCGGTGGTGACGTAATGGGCGGTGGCGCCGATCAGCTTGACGCCGCGGGCATGCGCCTGGTGATAGGGCCGCGCGCCCTTGAAGCCCGGCAGGAACGAGTGATGGATATTGATGCAGCGTCCCGACAGTCTTGCCGACATCTCGTCCGACAGTATCTGCATATAGCGCGCCAGCACCACGAGATCGGTGTTGCTCTCGCCGACCAGATTCCAGATCGCGGTCTCCTGCTCGCGTTTGGTCTCCTTCGTCACCGGCAGAAAATGAAACGGGATCTCGCCGAAATCGAGATTGGCGTAGGTCTCGCGCGGGTGATTGGAGACGATGGCGGTCGGGATCATCGCCAGTTCGCCGGTGCGCCAGCGATACAGGATGTCGGCCAGGCAGTGATCGGATTTCGAGACCAGCAGCATCACCCGACGGCGGCTGGCGCGGTCACGCATCTGCCAGTCCATGCCGAAGCGCTCGGCAATGGCCGCGAATCCGGTCTGCAGCGCCGCCAGATTGACCGCGAGATCGGCGGCGGCGAACACCACCCGCATGAAGAAATGCCCGGTCTCGACGTCGCTGAACTGCTGGGCGTCAAGGATATTCTGTCCGTTATGGGCGAGGAAGGTGGAAACAGCGGAAACGATGCCGGGACGATCCGGGCACGACAATGTCAACACATATTGATGATCGGGCATGGAGGGCGCTTGAGGAAGATGAGAGATCGATGATTTCGCGGCCCTGCTCTATCACCGCCGGCGCCCTTGCGCCAATCCCGCGGGGCGCGGCATGATGAACAAACAACGGGCGATCGGCGTTACCCACGACCATGGCTGACAGACTGAACGGCTACCGCATCCTGATCCTGGAAACGCGCGAGGAAGCGCAGTTTTCCCGCCTGCTCACCGAGCAGGGCGCGGACGTGCTGCAATGTCCGATGTTCACCATCCACGACGTTCCCGACCCCGCGCCGGTCGAGGCCTGGATCCGCCGCTGCATCGACAAGTCTTTCGACGATCTGGTGCTGATGACCGGCGAAGGCCTGCGCCGGCTGATGAAGGTCGTCCGCCGCATGGGCGTGGAACAGCCGTTCATCACGGCGATCGGAAGCGCGCGAAAATTCGCCCGCGGCCCAAAGCCCGGACGCGCCCTGCGCGAGATCGGGCTGGAGCCGCAGATGACGACGGAAAAGCCGACGTCCGAGGGCATCGTCGAGATGCTGGCGCGGCTTGATCTCCGTGGACATCGCATCGGCCTGCAGCTCTATCCGGACAAGGACCACGGCGCGCTGATCGGGGCCATCACGGCGCAGGGCGCCGAGATCGATGCGGTGACGCCTTACGTCTACGACGCGAAAGCCGCCGACGCCAATATCGTCACCGCCATCGACGAAATGGCGAAAGGCCACGTCGATGCGATCGCACTCACCAATCTCGGGCAGATTCGCCGCCTGATCGAGGTAGCGCGGGCGCATGGCGATGAAGCGCGCCTGCGCGAAGGCCTGGCGAAAACCCCGATCGCCTCGGTGGGGCCGGCCGTGTCCGACGAGCTCAAATCGCACGGCCTGCGCACCGACATCTATCCGGCCAATGACGCCTTCTTCATGAAGCCGCTGATCTCGGCGATGGCCTCCGCACTCGGCAAGTCGCCGCCGCGCGGCGCGGCAAGGTAAGGAGACGGGCCCCATGAGATCGATCGTCGCCGCGCTGCTGATCCTGATCGCTGCGTCGCTATCGCCGGCCCGCGCCGCCGAGATTCCGTCCGACGACGAACAGGACGTGCTGATCCGTAGCACCCTGATGACGTTCAACGATGCCAACATGACCGGGAACTATGCCGTGCTAGCCGCCAAGGCGTCGAAGCAATTTCAGGCGCAATTGCCGGTCGATAAACTGGCCAGCGCATTCGAGTCGTTTCGCAAGAACGAGCTGTTCTTCGAAGGCGTCGTTTCGGCGGATTACGATTCCTACGAAAAGGCCAGTTTCGATTCCGACGGCGCGCTGGTTCTGGCCGGGGTGTTCAAGACCGGCGACATCCAGGTGAAATACCGGCTGCGTTTCGTTCAGGACGGCAACGCCTGGAAAATCCTCGGCATCAACGTCGACGCCAACAAGCTGTAGCAATGGATGTTGACGGCTTTCGTAGCCCGGATGGAGCCGGCGGGTCGGCGCGACTCAGCGCCGCCCGATGGCGCAATCCGGGAACGCTGGTGAGGGCGGCCCCGGATTTCGCAAGGGCTCCATCCGGGCTACGGAGACACTAAACCAAGCAAGCGATTGCGACCGCCGCCAGTAGCGATCACTCCGCCGCTTGCTTCTGCTCGTCCAGATACGCCCGGTAGGCCAGCCCGATTCCGTCCTCGAGCGAGGTGCGCGCGCGCCAGCCGAGTTTCGCGAGCCGGCTGACATCGAGCAGTTTGCGCGGCGTGCCGTCGGGCCGCGACGGATCGAAGCTGAGTTCGCCGGTGTAGCCGACGGTTTTCGCGACCACGCGGGCGAATTCGGCGATCGTGATGTCCTCACCGGTTCCGATGTTGACCAGTTCGTCACCGGAATAGGTCTTCATCAGGTGGACGCAGGCGTCCGCCATGTCGTCGACATAGAGGAATTCCCGCCGCGGCGTGCCGGTGCCCCAGACCACGACATTGGCGACGCCGGAAATCCTGGCCTCGTGAAACCTGCGGATCAGCGCTGCGACGACGTGGCTGTATTCGGGATGATAATTGTCGCCGGGCCCATAGAGATTGGTCGGCATCACATTGATGAAATCTGAGCCATACTGCCTGCGATAGGCTTCCACCATCTTGATCCCGGCGATTTTCGCGATCGCATAGGGCTCATTCGTAGGCTCCAGCGGTCCCGTCAGCATCGAATCCTCGCGCAGCGGCTGGGCGGCGAGTTTCGGATAGATGCAGGAGGAGCCCAAAAACATCAGCTTCTCGGCGCCGTTGACATGGGCGGCATGGATCACATTGGTCGCGATGATCAGATTGTCGTAGATGAATTCGGCGCGCAGCGTGTTGTTGGCGACGATGCCGCCGACCTTGGCGGCCGCCAGGAACACGGCTTGCGGGCGCCTGTCGGCAAACCATTTGAACACCGCGGCCTGGTCGCGCAGGTCGACGTCGCGCCGGCCGACCGTCAAGAGTTCGACATCCTCCTGCGCCAATCGGCGCATCAGCGCGGAGCCGACCATGCCGCGATGGCCGGCGACGAAGACGGTCTTGCCCTTCAGTTCAAACGGGGTCTTTGCCATTGGCCACCTCACGCCGCGCGATAGCAAGATCGCCCGCCACCATTTCACTGACCATCTGCGAAAAGCTCGTCTTCGGTTTCCAGCCGAGTTTCTGGTGCGCCTTGCTGGCGTCGCCGATCAGGAGATCGACTTCGGTCGGGCGGAAATAGGTCGGATCGATACGGACCAGTGTCTTGCCGGATTTGCCGTCGATGCCGGTCTCATCGACCCCTTTGCCGCGCCATTCGATGCTGCGGCCGACCTCGGCGAACGCCAGCTCGACGAATTCGCGCACCGAGCGGGTCTCCCCGGTCGCCAGCACGAAATCCTCGGGCTCGTCGGCCTGCAGGATCATGTGCATGCCCTCGACATAGTCCCGCGCATGGCCCCAATCGCGCTTGGCCGAGAGATTGCCGAGATAGAGCGTATCTTCCAGCCCGTTCTCGATCCGGGCGATGGCGCGGGTGATCTTGCGGGTGACAAAGGTCTCGCCGCGGATCGGGCTTTCATGATTGAACAGGATGCCGTTGCAGGCGAACATGCCGTAGGCCTCGCGGTAGTTCACCGTGATCCAGTAGCCGTAGAGCTTGGCGACGCCATAGGGCGAGCGCGGATAGAACGGCGTGGTTTCCCGCTGCGGGACCTGCTGGACCAGCCCGTACAGTTCCGAGGTGGAGGCCTGATAGAACCGCGTCTCCTTCTCCATGCCGAGGATCCGAACCGCTTCCAACAGCCTGAGCACGCCGATGGCGTCGGCATTGGCGGTATATTCCGGGCTCTCGAAGCTGACGCCGACATGGCTCTGGGCGGCGAGGTTGTAGATCTCGGTGGGGCGGATCTGCTGCATCAGTCGGATCAAATTGGTCGAATCCGTCATGTCGCCATAGTGCAGCAGGAACCGCAGATTGGCGGCATGCGGATCCTCGTAGAGATGATCGATGCGCGCGGTGTTGAACGAGGACGAGCGCCGCTTGACGCCGTGCACGGTGTAGCCGAGGCCAAGCAGGTATTCGGCAAGATACGCCCCGTCCTGCCCGGTGACACCGGTGATGAGCGCCACCCGCCGCTTCGAATCCTGAACCGCCATAAAGACTCCAATAACGCCTCGGCAACCGCCCCAAAAACAGGCCAACGACACCGGCTGGCCCCTGTCTACTGGACCAGGAGAGGGGCTGGCCATAGCATTCGACCCGGGCCAAGTCTAATACGAAAGTCGGTTAATCCGACCGTCCCGGGCGGCTGCGACAAGGGCGGCCGTTGACGCACTGAGCCCGGTGAAACAGGGTGGCCCAATGGCGCGGAAAGCGCGCCTCGAGGGAGGGACTGCGTGGAACACGCTTTGGAAGTGCGCGGGGTGTCACTGCGCTTTGGCGGCGTTCGCGCGCTCACTGATGTCAGCTTCGGCGTCAGCGCCGGCGAACTGTTCTCGATCATCGGCCCCAACGGCGCCGGCAAGACCTCAATCATCAACTGCATCTCGGGGCGCTACCGGCCGACCGAGGGGAAACTGTTCTATCGCGGGCAGGACATCACCGCGCTCAATCCCAACGCCCGGCCCGGGCTCGGCATCGGCCGCACCTTCCAGAACCTGGCGTTGTTTGCGCATATGAGCGTGCTCGACAATATCATGGTCGGGCGGCATCACCTCTTGAAGAATAATTTCATCACGGGATCGCTGTACTGGTTCACCGGCGCGCGGCGCGAGGAACTCGAGCATCGCCGCAAGGTCGAGGAGATCATCGACTTCCTCGACCTGCAGTCGGTGCGCAAGGCCACCGCCGGCACGCTGCCCTACGGCCTGCGCAAGCGCGTCGAACTGGCGCGCGCGATGGCGCTGGAGCCGCAACTCATTTTGCTCGACGAGCCGATGGCCGGCATGAATTTCGAGGAAAAGGAGGACATGGCGCGTTACATCGTCGACCTCAACGAGGAGTTCGGCATGACCGTCGTGATGATCGAGCACGACATGGGCGTGGTGATGGACATTTCCCACCGCGTCATGGTGCTGGATTTCGGCCGCAAGATCGCCGAAGGCGATCCGGCCGCGGTGCTGGCCGATCCCCATGTCAAGCGCGCCTATCTCGGTGAGGAGGACGAGGTGCTGGTCGATCCCGACGATACGCCGGCGCCCGCGGAGACCGCCGCATGATGGACTATGCCGGCCGGGTCGCTGCGGCCGATACCTATCCAAAACTGTTGCGCCTCAATGCCCGCGAGCACGGCGAAGAGATCGCGTTGCGCGAAAAGGATTTTGGCCTCTGGAAGCCTTTCACCTGGAATGAATACCAGGCGCGGGTGCACGATTTTGCGCTCGGCATGGTCGAACTTGGCCTTGCCCGCGGCGACGTCGTCGGCATCATCGGCGACAACCGGCCGGACTGGGTCGCGGCGGAAATTGCCAGCCATGCGATCGGCGCGATGAGCCTCGGCCTCTACCGCGACGTGCTGGACGAGGAAGCGGCCTATCTCCTGAAATACGGCGAAGCCAAACTGGTGTTCGCCGAGGACGAAGAGCAGGTCGACAAACTGCTGACGCTCGCCGACCGCGTGCCCAACCTCAGGCACATCGTCTATTCCGACCCGCGCGGCATGCGGAAATATGACGATGTCAGGCTGATGGCCGCCGACAAGCTCGCAGGCCTGGGCCGCGAGCGCGCCGCCCGCGAGCCCGGCCTCTACGACAGATTGGTCGACATGACCCGCGGCGAGGATGTCGCGACCCTCTGCACCACCTCGGGCACCACGGCGCACCCGAAACTGGCGATGCTTGCCTCAGGCCGCGTGCTCCGGCATTGCGCGGCCTACCTCGCGTTCGACCCGAAGGGACCGGACGACGAATATGTTTCGGTGCTGCCGCTGCCCTGGATCATGGAGCAGGTCTATGTGCTGGGCAAAGGCCTGCTGTGCCGGATGAAGATCAATTTCGTCGAACAGCCCGACACCATGATGAACGATTTCCGCGAGATCGCGCCGACTTTTGTGCTGTTTGCCCCGCGGGTCTGGGAGGCGATCGCCGCCGACGTGCGCGCGGGCGTGATGGACTCCTCCCCGCTCAAGCAACGTCTCTATGCGCTCGGCATGAAGACGGGTCTTGCGGCGCTTGCCGAAGGCAGGCATTCGGCGCTGGCGGACCGGCTGCTGTTCCGGGCGCTGCGCGACCGCCTCGGCTTTTCGAGGTTGCGCTCGGCCGCAACCGGCGGCGCGGCGCTCGGCCCCGACACCTTCAAATTCTTCCAGGCCATGGGTGTGCCGCTGCGCACGCTGTACGGTCAGACCGAACTATTGGGCGCCTACACGCTGCATCCCCCAGGCAAGGTCGACCCCGACACCACGGGCGTGCCGATGGCTGCCAGCATCGAAATCCGCGTCGAGAACCCCGACATCCACGGCGTCGGCGAAATCGTGGTGCGACACCCCAACATGTTCCTCGGTTACTACAAGAACGAGGAAGCCTCAGCCGCCGACGTGAAGGACGGCTGGATGCATTCGGGCGACGCCGGCTATTTCAACGATCGTGGGCAGCTCGTGGTGATCGACCGCATCAAGGATCTGGCGGAGACCTCGCGCGGCGAACGCTTCTCGCCGCAATATCTCGAAAACAAGCTGAAGTTTTCGCCCTATATCGCCGAGACGGTGGTGCTCGGCGCCGGCCGTGACGCGCTGGCGGCAATGATCTGCATCCGCTTCTCGATCATCTCGAAATGGGCGGAGAAAAGCCGGATCGCGTTCACCACCTACACCGATCTTGCCTCGCGCCCCGAGGTCTACGCGCTGCTGCAAAAAGAGGTCGAAGCCGTCAACGCCACGCTGCCGCCGGCGCAGCGCATTTCCCGCTTTCTCCTGCTCTACAAGGAGCTCGACGCCGACGACGGCGAATTGACCCGCACCCGAAAAGTCCGCCGCAGCGTGATCAACGAAAAATACGCCGGAATCATCGACGCCATCTATGGCGGCAAGCGCAACATCCCCGTCGACACCGTGATCCGCTTCCAGGACGGCACCACCCAGCGCATCCGCACCACGCTGCGGGTGGTCGACCTGACGCCGGGCGCGGCGATGGCGGAGGCCGCGGAATGAGGGACGAGCATTTCACCGAACCGTCATGGCCGGGCTTGACCCGGCCATCCACGTCTTTCTTGTGGCCATCAAGCAAATCGTGGATGCCCGGGACAAGCCCGGGCATGACGAAGGAGAGTTCATCATGCCCGGTTGTCATGCGCGGGCTTGACCCGCGCATCCATCCACTTCGTGAAAAGAGCTTCTTTGAAGGATGGATTGCCGGGTCAAGCCCGGCAATGACGGTCTGCTCATGAACCTGCAATTCCTCATCCAGCTGCTCGTCAACGGCCTCGTGGTCGGCACGCTCTATGGCGTGGTGGCGATGTCGTTCGTGCTGATCTACAAGGCCACGCAGGTCGTGAATTTCGCGCAAGGTGAATTGCTGCTGATCGGCGCCTGGGTGTGCTGGGCGCTGCTGACCAAATATCAGGTGCCGTTCTGGGTCGGCATGCCGCTGACGCTGGTATTCATGTTCGCATTCGGCATCGCGATCCAGATCGTGATCCTGCGGCCGATGATCGGCGAGCCGATCATTTCGGTGATTATGGTGACGATCGGGCTGTCGACGGTGTTTCAGGCCGCGCTGAAATGGATTTTCGGCGTCAATCCGCAGCCGTTCCCGCGGGTGTTTCAAAGCGAATCCGTGAGCCTGTTCGGCCTGCAGATCCAGACCGTCTATGTCATGAGCCTCGTCGTCTCGGTGGCGATGATGATCGGCATGGCCTGGTTCTTCCGGGCCTCGAAATATGGGCTCGCCATGCGCGCCACCGCCTACAACCAGCAGGTGGCGCAGTCGCTCGGCATTTCCGTCAAAAGCGTGTTCGCGATGGCCTGGGCGATTTCGGCGACGGTGTCGGCGGTCGCGGGCATCGTGGTGGCCGTGGTCAACGGCGTATCGTCGGGCCTGTCGGACTACGGCATCAAGGTGTTCCCGGCGGCGATCCTCGGCGGGCTCGACTCGATCGGCGGCGCGGTGCTCGGCGGCATCATCATCGGGCTGCTCGAAAACATCGCGCAATATGTCGACAGCGAATATCTGCACTGGGGCAATCTCTACGAAATCGCGCCATTCTACGTGCTGATCATCATCCTGATGATAAAACCCTACGGCCTGTTCGGCACCCAGGACATCGAGCGGGTATAGCCATGGCAGCCCCTTCCCTGATCCCGGCCGGCGACTTCCGCACTTCCTACGCGGCCGACACCACGATCTTTCCGACCACGACCAGCCGCAACATGGCGATCCTCGGCGTCGTGCTGATGTGTTTTGCGCCGCTGCTATTTTCCGCATACTGGCTCTCGATCCTGATCCAGATCGGGATCTTCGCCATCGCAGCCCTTGGCCTCAACATCCTGGTCGGCTTCACCGGACAGATCTCGATCGGGCATGCCGCGTTCTTCTTGTTCGGCGCCTTCACCTCGGCCTACATCTCGAACAATTCGCCGATTCCGGTGTTTTTCGCCATTCCGCTGGCGGGTGTGATCACCGCGCTGGTCGGCCTGATCTTCGGCCTGCCGGCGGCAAGGCTGAAGGGGCTCTATCTCGTCATCGCGACGCTGGCGGCGCAATATATCCTGTTGGATTTCTTTTCCCGCGCCGACTGGTTTTCAGGCGGCTCGGTGCCGGCCAGCGCCAATCCATTCTCGATCTTCGGTTATGCGTTCCGCGGCGACCGGCAATATTTCTACATCGTGCTGGCATATCTGGTCGTCAGCTACCTGCTTGTGACCAATCTGATGCGCACCCGCGACGGCCGCGCGCTGGTGGCGATCCGCGACCATTATCTGTCCGCGGAAATCATGGGCATCAATCTCACAAAATACCGCACGCTGTCGTTTGGCCTGGCGGCATTCTTCGCCGGCATCGCCGGTGCGCTGTACGCGCATTACCAGCTCGTGGTCTCCAACGAGGGTTTTGGCATCGAGCGCTCGATCCTGTTCCTCGCCATGATCATCATCGGCGGCACCGGCTCGATCATGGGTACCCTGATGGGCACCGCCTTCGTGGTGCTGCTGCCGGAATCGATCGAGTGGATCAGCAACGGACTGAAGGGTTCGGCGATCGACAAGGCGCTGTCGCTCAATAACAACATCACCTTCCTGCGCGAGATCACGATCGGGCTGATCATCATCGGCTTCCTGATGTTTGAACCCGACGGGCTCGCCCATCGCTGGCGGCAGATCAAGACTTACTGGAAACTCTACCCGTTTTCGCATTGAGGTTGGAACGAGACGGGCTACAATCGCAGCCAAGAACCAAATGGAGGAAACCAAAATGACCATGAAATCCCTATTAAGCAGCGTTTCGCTGGCGCTGCTGCTCGGCGGCGCGGCCTCAGTGGCGCAGGCGCAGATCGCGATCGGCCACTTGACGGATTATTCCGGCCCCACATCGGATGTCGGCACGCCCTATGGGCAGGCCGTTGCCGACACCCTGGCCTGGGTCAACAAGAACGGCGGCGTCGGCGGCAAGCAGCTCAATGTCGACAGCAACGACTACGGCTATCAGGTGCCGCGCGCGATCGCGCTCTACAAGAAATGGTCCGCCCCCGACAACAAGGTCGCCGCGATCATGGGCTGGGGCACCGCCGACACCGAGGCGCTGACCGGCTTCCTCGCGCAGGACAAGATTCCGGATATTTCCGGCTCCTATGCCGCGGCCCTGACCGATCCGGAAGGCAGCAGCGGCAAGGCCAAGCCTGCGCCGTATAATTTCTTCTACGGCCCGAGCTATTCGGATGCGCTGCGCGCCGAATTAACCTGGGCGGCCGACGACTGGAAAGCCAAGGGCAAGCCGGGCAAGCCGAAATTCGTCCACATGGGCGCCAACCACCCCTACCCCAACGCGCCGAAGGCGGCCGGCGAAGCGCTCGCCGCCGAGCTCGGCTTCGAGGTGCTGCCGCCGCTGGTGTTCGCGCTGGCGCCCGGCGACTACAGCGCCCAGTGCCTGAGCCTGAAGAGCTCCGGCGCCAACTATGCTTATCTCGGCAATACGGCTGCCTCCAACATCTCCGTGCTGAAGGCCTGCAAGACCGCCGGCGTCGACGTCCAGTTCCTCAGTAACGTCTGGGGCATGGACGAGAACGCCGCCAAGGCGGCCGGCGACGCCGCCGACGGCGTGGTCTTCCCGCTGCGCACCGCGGTCGCCTGGGGCGGCAACGCGCCCGGCATGAAGACGGTAATGGAAATTTCGAAAATGTCGGACCCGACCGGCAAGGTCTATCGTCCCGTGCATTATATCGCCGCCGTCTGCTCCGCGCTGTACCTGAAGGAAGCGCTCGACTGGGCCGTCAAAAACGGCGGCCCCACCGGCGAGTACGTCGCCAAGGGATTCTATCAGAAGGCCGACTGGGTGCCGGCGGGCATGGACGGCGTCTGCAATCCCTCGACCTGGACCGACAAGGATCATCGCGGCTCGATGAAGGTCGATCTCTATCGCGCGAAAATCTCAGGGCCCACCGACGGCGACCTCAACGACCTGATGGCCAAGGGCACCATCAAGCTCGAAAAGGTCAAGACCGTGGAACTGGCGCGCAAGCCGGATTGGTTCGGGTGGTGATCAATCGGTAGAAAGACGTCATGGCCGGGCAAAAGCGCGAAGCGCGTCTTCGCGCTAGATGTCCCGGCTATCCACGTCTTGCTTCGTGCGCACGACCAAAGACGTGGATGCCCGGGACAAGCCCGGGCATGACGAGTGATAAAGCACCCCCCACATGACCGAAGCCACCGACACAGTCCGCGCTCCACCAACAGCCGTTCCCACCCCGCTGCTTGCCGTGCGCAACATCGAGGTGGTCTATGACGACGTCATCCTGGTGCTGCGGGGCCTCAGCCTCGCGGTGCCGAAAGGCGCAATCGTGGCGCTGCTGGGGGCCAACGGCGCCGGCAAGTCGACCACGTTGAAGGCGATATCGGGACTGCTCAAGACCGAGGACGGCGAAGTCACCCGCGGCGAAATCATCTTCGACGGCGAGCGCATCGACGGCATCGATCCCGACAAGATCGTGCGCCGCGGCATTTTTCAGGTCATGGAAGGCCGACGCATCATCGCCGACATGACGTCGCTGGAGAACTTGAAACTCGGCGCCTTCACCCGCAGCGACAACGGCGTCGGCGCCGATATCGACATGGTGTTCCGCTATTTCCCGCGCCTGAAGGAGCGCACGGGGCTCGCCGGTTATCTCTCCGGCGGCGAGCAGCAGATGCTGGCGATCGGGCGTGCGCTGATGGCGCGTCCAAAGATGATCCTGATGGACGAGCCGTCCATGGGCCTGTCGCCGCTGTTGGTCAAGGAGGTGTTCGCCATCATCCGGGAGATCAACCGCGACCTCGGCGTCACCATCCTCTTGGTCGAGCAGAACGCGCGCGCCGCACTTTCGGTGGCAAGCCACGGCTACATCATGGAACAGGGCAAGGTGGTGCTCGACGGCTCGGCGGACGAATTGCGCGACAACGAGGACGTCAAGGAATTTTATCTCGGCGGCGCCGGCGACCAGCGCCGGAGTTTCAAGAATCTGAAAAGTTTCAAACGGCGGAAGCGGTGGCTGTAGGGTCACCCGTCTCTCGTTCGTCATGCCCGGGCTCGTCCCGGGCATCCACGTCTTTTAACGCCTCGATACAAGAAAGACGTGGATGCCCGGGACATCTAGCGCGAAGACGCGCTTCGCGCTTTTGCCCGGCCATGACGAAGTAAGTCCGAAGGACCGCAGATGACCGACCACTACGACGCCCTCGAGACCCGCGCCCCCGCCGAGCGCGAAGCCGACCTGTTTTCCCGGCTGCCGGAGGTCCTGCGCAAGGCGATGGCCGCGCCCGCCTATGCGGAGCGCCTCAAGGGCATCGATCCCGCTGACATCACCAGCCGCACCGCGCTGGCTCGCCTGCCGGTGCTGCGCAAGGCCGACCTGCCGGCCCTTCATAAGAAAGCCCCACCGTTCGGCGGCTTCGTCACTGAGGCGCCCGGCTCGTTCGGGCGGCTGTTCACCTCGCCCGGTCCGATCTTCGAGCCGGAGCCCACGCACGCCGACCCCTGGCGCGGCGCGCGGGCGCTGTATGCTGCGGGCTTTCGCCCCGGCGACGTGGTGCTCAACACCTTCAGCTATCATCTCACCCCCGGCGGCTTCATTTTCGATACGTCCGCGCGCGCGCTCGGCTGCGCAGTAATCCCGGCCGGCCCCGGCAATACCGAGGCGCAATTCGAATTGATCGAGGCCTATCGTCCGCTCGGCTACAGCGGCACGCCGGATTTCCTGAAGATCCTGCTCGATGCGGCGGCCAGCGCCGGGCGCGACGTCTCCTCGATCAAGCGCGCGCTGGTATCGGGCGCGGCCTTTCCAAAATCGCTGCAGGACGAAATAAAATCGCGCGGCGTCGACGCTTATCAGGCGTTCGGCACCGCCGATCTCGGCCTGATCGCGTTCGAGACCGGGGCCCGCGAAGGCATGGTCGTCAACGAGGGCCTGATCCTGGAAATCGTGCGGCCCGGCACCGGCGAAGCCGTCGCCGACGGCGACGTCGGCGAGATCGTCGTCACGTCGATCGACCTGCATCACCCCTGGATCCGGCTTGCGACCGGCGACCTCTCCGCCGCCCTGCTAGGTGCGAGCCCGTGCGGCCGGACCAACCTGCGCATCAAGGGCTGGATGGGCCGCGCCGACCAGACCACCAAGGTCAAGGGCATGTTCGTGCGCCCCGAGCAGATCGCGGAAATCGCCAGGCGCCATCCCGAGCTCGGACGCTTGCGCCTCGTGGTCACGCGCGAGGGCGAGATGGATGCGATGACGCTGAAGGCGGAAGCGGCCAATCCCGATGCGGGCTTGCGGGAAGCGGTCACATCGACGCTTCGCAGCGTCACCAAATTGTCGGGAACCGTAACTTGGGTCGAACGCGGGTCATTGCCCAACGACGGAAAGATCATCGCCGACGAGCGCGGCTAGCTTCAGAGATCGAGCACCAGAACCGGGGTTTTCGATCGTGAGCAGCAGATCATGATCACGTCGTTGCCGGCCCTTTCCTCATCGCTGAGATAGTTGTCGCGATGGTCGGGGACACCTTCGACAATCCTCGTTTCGCAGGTGCCGCAGCCGCCCATCGCGCAGGAAAAATCGACGTTGACGCCGGCATCGAGCAGCGTGTGTAAAATGGTTTTGTCAGGCGGAACGGAGATCGTCCTGCCGCTGCGATGCAGTCGAACCTCGAAGCCATCATCCATTGCCAACCCATCCGTTTCGCCAATGTCCGATACGATTGATACCCGAAATGATAGCCGGTTTTGTCCGGTAGTCCAATTCGTCGGCAGCCCGCCCAACAAACTATCTCCGGTGCTCGGGTTGATGTCGCAATTTCAGACTGATATCTGTTGCAAATCAAGACTGATCGAGGATGCCGCAAGTCGACGCGACCCCAGGGCCGTAACTTGCTGGCCGGCCATCGGATGCACCGGGGCCCTCTCGACGAGAGCATCGATAATCAGTCTAGCGGAGGAATGAATGTCGTTTCTTTCCGAACTTTGGCGATTCATGTCGACACGAAAGAAATATTGGCTTGTACCGATGATGTTCATGATGATCCTTTTCGGAGGGCTGGTCGCGCTGACCCAGGGCAGCGTCATTGCCCCCTTTATCTACACCTTGTTCTGATCGCGCATGCGAATCTCGGCAATTCAACGCTGTGCCATGACAGCGCGGCCGCAATGGCCTGATGCAGAGAGGCGCCTAGCGTGAGCTTGCTGAAAAAGATCGCACCGTGGATTGTCAGCGCGGCGCTCTGCCTGCTGGCCGCGGAAATACTCGGCGCAGCGCTGTTTTACCGAAATACCGGGTCTCTCGTTTATTTCAACGAGCCCAAAGCAAATCTTGCGGCCGTTGCTCCCAGTATGAAGCGGCACTTTCACCCCTACTTTGGATATACCGGGCCGTATTCCTTCCGGAGCTCCCTCTCCAAGTACAAGACCAACAATCTGGGATTCACACAGGTACAGGGACTGCAGGAAGTTCCTTTCAAACCGCAACCAAACGACTTCGTCGTCTTCGTCTTTGGCGGCTCGATCGCCTCCCGGCTTGTAAATCCGGAATATGACGGCACATCCTTGCAGCAGGCCATGCAGAGGCTCCCACAATTGGCGGGCAGGAATGTGGTGGTCTACAACATGGCGCAGGGTCCCGGAAAGCAGCCGCAGCAGCTGATGGAACTTGCATATCTGGTCGCAGCGGGCCAGCACATCGATCTCGTTCTCAATATCGATGGCGCGCTGGAGTTCGCCTTCGGGTTGATCAATTTCGAGAACGGGGTCGATCCGATATTTCCGCCGATGAACATCATGCTCGCCATTGGCGATGAACTCACGCCAATAGACGATTCATCTCCGGATTATTACGAATTGGCCTATGCTGTAACGCACGCGCGCGCCGAAAGTAGGCGTTACACGTTGCTGCTCGAAAACAGCAGGAGTGGCATTGCATATGTGAAGAATAGATTGCTGAAGGCTATCTACGATCGAAGCCTGCAAAGCAAATTAAGCGCGTACGACCAAACAGTCGCCAAAGCGACAGGCGAAGGTGTACGAAGGCGGCTGGGTCTGGATATGCCGACAAATACTTCGAGCGAGAAGGTCATTGAAGACAGCTTTGAGATATGGCTACGGTCTTCCGATCTAATGAAGGCGATGGCGAATTCCGTGGGAGCCGCATACTTGAACGTGGTGCACCCAAATCCATATCATTCGAAAAAGGTGCTTACGGAAGCCGAGAGGAAAACCCTGAATCTGCCGGAATCGGATCTCATGGTTCGCGGCGACTCCGCAGGTTATGCCCTCATTGAAAGCCACGGCGATCTGCTGAAATCGCGGGGCATCGTTTCCGGAATTGCACTTTTTGACGACATACCGGACACCATCTACGCCGACAACGCGGGTCACTTCGGCAAGCGCGGAGAAACGATGCTGGCCAATTTTGTGGCTGACCAGGCCGGCCTGAGATTGGGATCGCCGCAGAACAGATAGCGCCGACGCGGCCGCGCCTCACCTTGTACGCGGATGGGCCTCAGAGTAGCCTCCGAAGCATGATGTACCGTTTCGACATCGATGGGCTTCGCGCCGTTGCGGTCTTGCTGGTGCTCCTGTTTCATCTGGACCCCAGGTTGCTTTCCGGCGGGTTCGTCGGAGTCGATGTGTTCTTCGTGATCTCCGGCTACCTGATGACGAGGGTCATCGTGGACGAAAGTCGCGCCGGCGCGTTTTCGATTGCCGGCTTCTATGCGCGACGGTGCCGGCGCATCCTGCCTGCGCTTCTGGTGATGTTGTCGTTCACCGTCCCCGCCAACTACGTGATGCTTGCACCCGATGAATACCGGGCGCTCGGCAGCAGCGCGATCGCCGCGGCCTTGTCTTTCGCCAACCTGTTTTTCTACCATAACACCGATTATTTTGATGGCGCAGCCGGTCTGATGCCGCTGTTGCACACCTGGTCGCTCGGCGTCGAAGAGCAATTCTACCTGATCTGGCCCGCTTTGCTCATGGCGGCGTGGTGGCTGTTCCGGCACAGCCGTCACGGCATGGTAATTGCCGTAGCGGCCTGTACCGTCATCGGATTCGCCGTCAGCGTGTGGGCTGTCGGCGTCAACCAGAAGGCGGCGTTCTACCTGCTGCATGCGCGGCTTTGGGAGTTCGCGGCCGGCGGGCTGATCGTGTTCTGGCGCTGGCCCGCGCGATTTCGGCAAGTCCCGTCACTGCTTGGCCTGGTCCTGATTGCGGCTTCTGCCCTGACGCTGGCGAGGCCTTCCGCATTGTCGCCTTCGCCATTTCCCGGCATCAACGCGCTGGCGCCGGTCATCGGCGCGATGCTCATCATCGCGGCGGCACCGTCGAGCGTTGCCAATCAGCTGCTGGCGGTCGCGCCGATGCGGTTCATCGGCAGAATCTCCTACTCGCTCTACCTTTGGCATTGGCCGATCATCACATTCTGGGAGAAATACAACAACACTCAGCCGGACTTGATCGAGGGATCGGTTATCGTCGTCGCAAGCCTGGTGGCGGCAGCGCTCTCCTGGAAATTCGTCGAACAGCCATTTCGCCGCAAGAGCGTTCGGCCCGTGTCGGATATCTTCGTTGGGCTCTTTGCAGCGCTGCTGGTGGCGCTGGGTGGATATGGCATCGTCGCCAATCAGGGATTTCCGTCTCGCATGCCCGCCTCGCTGGCCCGTCTGGGTGACCGGACGGCCATGTGGTTCAGCTTCCATTGTCCGTATTCGGCAACGGCGATCGGCATCAACTGCGTCGTGGGCTCTCCCTGGGATACCGCGGCGGCGCGCGGTCTGATCTGGGGCGACAGCCACGCATCGCATTTAATGCCTTATCTCGACGTGGCCGGAAGGCAGACCAACCGCGCGATCGCCCTGCTGAACGGCTGCACACCTCCGTTGGGAGGTCGGGTGAAATCCGCTGCAGACATGGAGATGCAGCGCCCTGAAGTATGCGCAGCCGACCGGGCAAGGGGCATCGATCTTCTCAAGCGGTCCCCGGAAATCGAATTCGTGATCTTTGCGTCGAGGTGGCCTGGATTTCTGGATATGCTGCAGACCGACAATGATCCCGAGCCGAGAAGCGTCGCGCATGGCCTGGACCTGATCAGAGGGGAAATGCAGGCGACGATCGATGAAATCCGGGCGATGGGCAAACAGATCCTGCTGGTTGAAGGCATTCCGGTTTTCGATTTCGATCCGATCCCGTGCGCCAGCAGCAAGGGCACGCCGCTTTGGCGCAACGCCGGACGGGTCTGCGCCAATCCCGTTGCGAGTCTTCCGCTTTCGTCAGCAGCCAACCAGTTTGCTCTTTCCAGGGTCTATGATGAACTTGCCGGCAAGAACGAAGGCGTATTCAGCATTTCGCTTTCGCGGGCGATGTGTGCCAGCGGCAGCTGCCTGACGTACCTGGACGGCGAATTCCTGTTTCGCGATCCCCATCACTTCCGCCGCGATCTTTCACCTGAATTAACTGCGAAGCTGAGCGGGCTGCTCGGTCTGGATCAGGCATTGGCGCACCTCGGCAGCAATGCCCCAAAGCCGATGGAGATCCCGTCCGGCAAGCTCACCAGGTTGCCCGGACCATGATCCGTCGACGAAGAGACCTGCACGCAGCCCCATGCGAAGTTCGTCAAAATTCAAAATAGATGAACTTTGCCGAACTGCCCTGGCTGACGGTAATTGCAAGAGCGAACATCGCGACGACAACAGGCCAGAGAATTCCCTTATTCCAGGTGCGCACCGCCATGCGGACGCGCGAATGCGCATCGTACCGATGCGTGACCAAAAAGATAAATACCAGGATCAGCTCGAAGGCATATGTAGCAGCAAATGTTCGGAAGCCGTCCCAGGAGGCGGTAAACGGTCCTTGCAGGACACGATGTGCGGTGCCGATGTCCGGAGCCCGAAAATAGACCCACGCAAAAGTCACAAAATAGAACGTGCCGAGAATACCGAGCCACGCCGGCACGACGATGTTCCATCGCGCCAAGCGAGCGCGGAGCAGGTGAACACCGACGAGAGCCGTCCCATGCAAGGCCCCCCAGATCACGAAGGTCCAGGCCGCACCGTGCCACAGCCCGCCCAGGACCATGGTCGTCATCAAATTCAGGAGGCGCCGCCCTTCTCCGTTTCGGTTTCCTCCCAGGGGGATGTACAAGTAGTCACGGAGCCAAGAAGACAGGGTGATGTGCCACCTGCGCCAGAAATCGACGATCGAATGTGCCGCGTAGGGTCGCCGGAAATTGATCGGCAGCCGAATTCCCAGAATGCAGGCTGTCCCGATTGCCATGTCGGTGTAACCGCTAAAATCGCAGTAGATCTGCACGGAAAACCCGTGGATCGCGAGCAGGTATTCCCAAGCGCTGAGCTGTTGCGCAGTTGAAGCGTATACATGATCGACCACGCCGGCGATGATATCCGCAAACACCAGTTTTTTTGTCAGTCCGATGGCGAACAAGCAGACGCCGAGCGTGAATCGGGCATCGATCGCCCGCGTCCAATGCGAAAACTGCGGCAGCAGTTCGTTCGGACGCAGAATCGGTCCGGCGATGAGATGAGGGAAAAACAAAACGTAGGCCAGGAGCTTCTGCAGCTTTTTTTCGACGGGGTACTGCGATCTGTAGGTGTCGACAACGTATGCCGTTATCGTAAAAGTCATGAACGAAATGCCGAGCGGCAGTGCAAACCTGAAGGAAGTCATTTCGTCCGGGGTTACAAATCCGCCAGGCAAGATTGCAACGATATTGGTCAGGAGAAAAAACGCATATTTCACCACCAATAAGGGCGTAAAAAGCGCGAAGACTGCGATGACCAGACGGCGCTTGCGGGCTCTCGCATCAGCCGCAAGATCAATCCATATCGCTCCCGCCCAACCGATGAGAGTCAGCAGGTAGGGCAGCCAGACATCCTCGACGCGCCACCACGCGTAGAACACCGTGCTTCCACCGATAACAAGATAAAGCCGCCACCGAGCCGGCAACAAAAGATGTAGCGTCAGATAGGTGAGGAAAAAAACAAAAAATGGAATTTCGCTGAATAACAATGTACCGGCCGGTTACCGGGACGGAGCGCTTGACGGCAAACGAATGACCGGCAACAGCGCGTCGGCCATCAGTCCATGGGCAATCGCATTTGGATGTGGATCGCCCGGCATTGCCCAGATCTCTTCGGGCGGCCGCTTCCCCAGCGCGGGAAGAAGATCGATGTACCGCATTCCGAGGTCATTGGCGATTGCCTTCATCCGGTCGTGAATGAATCCAAAGCGATAGTTCGCCAGATCGTGGACGTCGGGCGTCATCGCCAAATACAATCGTATGTCATGGACCTTCGCATAATCAGCCAGCATCTTCATTTGGTTCTTCATTTCAATATACCCGGGCTGGTCCTCGCGATAGATGTCCTTGTAGTGATCGACCAGGCTTTGCTCGCCTGACTTGTTTGCGAGCCGCGTAAAGGCGATCCAGATTGTTACAGCGAATTCGCTGTTTCGCAACAGGATGTTGCCGCCGCCGGGGTCCAGTTTCTCCGCATCACGCAGAAAATACTGCACCACAATGTCGGTGGGATTCAGCGCTTTGAGTTGGATGAAAAACCGTTTGATATACCGTTCGGCGTTATAATTTCCGACTCCGCCATTCAGCACCTCGACGTCTTCACCCTCGTCGCGCAACCGCTGTTGCAGTCGGGCCGTGATCGTATCCTGTTCGGGCACTCCCCAGCCAAAAGTGATCGAGTCGCCCAGAAACAGAATTCGGCGTTTGGGCGGGGGCACCATCACGGGGCCACCGCGCAAGCCCCACTCGTTCAACCTGATATTGACGGACTGCAACAGTGCCGAAGCGTTCTTGACGTGCTCATGGCCGAGGTCCGGATCCGGGCTGGGAACCTTCAATTCGTTCGCATACCGCCACATCTCGATATCATAGCTCTTCATCGAGCTGTTCTTGATCCGAAGCAACAGCTCGATCCCGCCGGCCGTAACAGCAATCGAAGCGGCGCACAGCAAGGCGGTATAGAGGAAGTTCTTGTTCATGCTCTTGCTCTGAGAGGATGGAAATCCGCTTCAACATCAACCTATCGCAACGAAATTCAGATCCAGCCTGATAACCGGCATACATACATTAAGTTTGATGAACCGTTCTGGCGAGATTTCGCGGATCGGAATTGGCCCATTTCGATGTCATCACTGCAACCCGCGCGGCTCTGGACCGGGAAAGATCTCGCTGGTTTTGCCACTGATCCAGTAGGCGATCAGACCCATCCATTCGCGTGAAGCGGTGTCGACCCGGCCAAGCCCGCCGATGAAGAAGCGGGAAGGCCGGAGGAGATTGGCGCGGCCGCCCATTCGCCAGTCCACCGGATATGGTTCCACCGCAAATCCAGCCTTGCGAAAGATGCCGACCGCCCTTGGCATATGATAGGCCGACGTCACCAGGAGCCACCGCTCGCCCGGCTTCGGGACGACCAGGGTTTTGGAAAACTCGGCGTTTTCCTGGGTGTTGCGTGAACGGCGCTCCATGATCAGGCGATCTCTGGAAATCCCAAGACTTTCGAAAACCGGCAGGGCAAAATCAGCTTCCCTCGCCGGATCGCTGCTGTCCAGGCTGCCATTGCCGCCGGAAAACAGGATGCGCGCGTTCGGATACCTGTGGGCGAGCTGTGCTGCGGCAATAAGACGATCAATGGAAGGGCCAAACACCGGGGTGCCATGCATCGCCGACAAATCCGGTTCGATCGACCCGCCCAGGACGATGACGCCGTCCGGCGCACCCCGGGTTTCGTCCCACGGCGGAAATCGGGACTCCAGCGGATAGAGCAGCAAATTCCCGATCGGCGTGAAGCCGCAAACCGCAAGCAACAACAGGCTTGCCGCGACCAGCTTCCGGCCGACCGAATAAAACCGGGTGAGCAGCAGGATCAGTCCGGCAACGCCCGCGCCGACCATGAGATTCGACGGTAGCAGCATCACGCCGACCGTCTTGGAGAGGAAAAAGAACACGCTGAAATTCCCGGGGATGCCTGCCGCTTTCAGCGCAAATCATAGCGCCCCGGAGATCGCGATCAAAAGGCAAATTGCTGACAACACCGGCAGCCCGCTACTGAATTCCCCAGCCATGGGTCTTGAAGCTCAGGCGCACCCGCGCGATGTCGCCATTGGCATCGTGCAGAAAACTCTGGTGAGGCACGCCCGGGCAGAGCGTCGGCGTGCACGTGACCGCCTGCATGCGGTCGAGGTTGAAGTGCTGGTACTCGGCGCCGAGCAGAATGTCGCCGAGCGACCCCTTATATACCACATAGTCGAACCCCAAGCCGGCAAACCAGCCGTTATTCCAGGTGGTGCCGCTCAAATTCAGATCCGCAAGCACCCCGAACAGCGGGAAGTTGCAGGGGGCTCGTCCGGGAAATATGAATTGACCGCCGAAGGTACAGGTATAGCGCCCGTCAATATTCGCGCCGGCGTAGCCTCCGGTCCCGTACACCATCAGGCGATCCCAAGTGTAGCCAAGCTTCGGACCGACAGTCACGAGGTCGGTGATGAAGACAGTGGCGTTGAAATTGGAAAACGGCTCCGGCGGCGATACCGATACGTCGGACCTCATATTTCCCCGGCTGCCATTGTAGGCGCCTTCCAGACCGATAACCCACCTGCCCCACTGGCGCTGAACACCGGCGTGGCCGTCGTAGATCCAGTCGCTTGAGTGCGCCCTGAACAAGGTCGGCGGAATTCCGACCAGGGGAAGGTCCGGCATGAAACGCCGCGCCTCATACCACACACCCCCGGTGCCGGCCCCGATATAGAAGCCGGACCAGTCATAGGCAAGATCGGCGGCTACCGGCCGGGCCTTGACCGGCATGTCGGCCGCGAACACCTGTATCGATGTCATCGCGGCGACTGCAACGCCCAAGGCAAGCCTTTTCATCCCAGGCTCCCGCAACCGGAGAAAATCCGAATCGATCGCCCGAGCGTACCAGTATTTTCACACGAGGATGTTGCGTGAGCGCCACACATCGTCGATGAACCGACGGCTTCGGCTGCGACCAACTATCGCAAGTGGACCATCGATCGGGGCGGAATCTTCTGGCCGTTGCGGCGCGCGCGCCACTCGAACACACGGCTAGCCGCGGCTTCATAAATGAAGTACGCGACGAACGCCGCTCTGCGCCATCGTCGATCCATCAGCCCGAATTTGCGGCGCAGCTGTATACGCCGTCCCGACACCCATCCGCTGGGCTCTGTCGTCGGATCGGGCAATATGTGGTCGACCAGAAACTGGCGGGTGGACCGATCGAGCAACGCGTGCATTGCCTGGACGACAGCGGCGGTTTTCAACGAGGGAAACATCGCGGTCGCGATATGCAACGCGCCGAACAAGGGCCGCTCGATCTGCCAGGCCTTGGCGCGAGCCACGCAGGTTTCCAACTCGCCTTCATGGCGTTGCAGCAGCAGATAGAAGTCGACGTAGCGAACGAGTTCGGAGCTGAATTCATCCTTGGCGAGATGGAAGGCGTGAGCAAGGATCGCGTCGGCCGGCGACAGCCGGTAACCCGCGATCCCGTCTCGCTCGAACCATTCCCGGCGCTGCCAGATGCCATCGTAGTCAACGGCTGCACGCACGCGCTGCGAGAAGCCACGATGAATCTCGATCAGGACGCCGCCGATCACCACCGACAGCTCATAATGCTGCGGTGAAAAGGCAACCCAGTAGGTGTATTTGCGTGGATAGCCGGCGGCTTCCAGCTTTTGCATGGCCGCGGGAACCTGAGCCCAGGGAACATAGAGATCGACGTCCATCATCGGACGTTGCTCAGGACGATCATAGACGCGATGTCGGTAGTCGGCGCCCTTGTAGAACACGAAACCGTCCGGACCCAGAACGCGGAGCAACTCCATTACGCTGTCGCGATTGAGCTCGTAACGCTTCCGGTAAAGGGCATCGAGCGCGCGAAAGCGTGACTTCGCCGCGATCACCTGCTGCGGGAGGTCGTCGTCGGCGATCAGGAGCGACAACAACCGTTCGCGGTGGGCGTAGTTGAAAAATGCGGTGATGTCGGCATCGGCTTGCGGTGGCCACTCGCACGAAGTCGCAAGGTGGCAGACGATTGGCCAGATCTCGCGCGGAACCTGTGTCACTCGGCCGGCCCGAGCGGCGGCACGACGGCTCGAGGAGCCGGCCGGCTCCGCCGAAGCTCACGCGCGATCTCGACGAAAGGATAAGCGAGTTGCCCCAGCCATGATTCCGGCACCGGGTCGCCTTCGATGCCGTGCTCGGCAGGCGGCGGCAATACCCGCTCCGCGGTACCGAACCAATCGTCCCAGAACGAGAACAGCATGGAAAAATTGCTGTTGTACAATCGCTCGTCCTTGGCGTGATGCTTGCGATGAAAAACCGGACTGACCAGGACACGGCCCAGGCGACCGTAAGTCCAGTTCCACTCCGAGTGCTGCAAATACAGCACCCACGCCATCAGGAAGTCCAGCCAGAGCCACATCGCAACGCCGGTGCCGAGGATCTGGAACGGAATGAAAAGCCAGAGCCGCAGCAGGGTTTCGTCGACGACATGAAAGCGATGGTTGCTGACGATGGTCAGTTTGGTTTGCGAGTGGTGGATGCTGTGGAACGCCCAGAGAAAGCGGTTGGAGTGTTTCCAGCGGTGATTCCAGTAACCGACGAAATCAGACACCATGATGATGGTGAGCATCTGCAGCACCGGCGGCATCGAAGCCATCAGGTTGAGCTGCATCCACGGCGCGTAGGCGACAACCAGCCCGTGCAGCGCCTTGTACATCCAGACAAACAGGAAAAGATGATAGAACCCGCCATAGTAGAACACGAAATAAAGCAGGTCGATCCGGAAGTTGCGCGAGCCGTAGCGGACCCGCCAGTTCTTGCGGGCGGCGATTTCGAGAACGATCGTCACCGCGAGCACCAGACCCAGCTTGGCGTAGTCGCGTAAAGTCAGCGCCAGATAGGCCTCCGCACGCGAGGCGAACCAGGTCAGCCCGTTCAGAACTGCGGAAGGCAAGAGGTCGGAAATCACGACAGCGCCCGAGCGGGATGGCGGAGCAGGAAAGGCAGCATGGTTTGACGCACATGCGGGCGTCTGAACGACCAGATCAGGCCGTCAAGATAGTAGTGCTCGAACGCAATGAGAATGTAGACCGTTCCGAACCACCACTCCTGGCCGATGCTGACCATGTAGCCCCAGACCCAGTAGATCGGCAGTCCGGTCGCGATCAGCACCGGAATGAGAAAAATGAGTTTTGAGCTGACATAGCGCAAGGGGGCGGGAGCCCCTTCGCTCGCCGTACCGAACTTGCGACGGTGCAGCAGCCACACCAGCGTCAGGTATTGAACGTAGTGCGGCAGCAGCATCGCCACCGTGGCGATGGTGGAATCCTTGATCAGCAGATACGGATAGAAAAAGCCGAGGCTGGCCGCGAGAAACAAGCCTTCGGCCAGACCGAGCTGCTGCTTGCGCCGCACCAGGGCGATGCCGAGCTTGATCATGAAAAACGCGGCAGTGGCGCCGGCCACGATCTTGATGATCCAGTGCAGATCCTTCGAGAACCATCCGAAGAATCCCATGACTTCGTAGTGGGTATTGATATTCCACAGCGCCAGGAAGGCGCTGACTGCGACAATCGCGTTGTTGGCCGCCTTCTTCTGCTCGATGTCGGAGGCGCCGGCGCGGCTGCGATAGATCGACAGGATCCCGCAGTTCTGCCGCGACACGTGCCAGGTATTCCATCCGAACAGCACGACCTGGACCACGTAGGGTATCTCGAAGCCCAGCACCAGGCCGTAAACGACCGCGAGCAGCAGCGGGCCGGCGAAGAACGCCAGCCAGCGCGAGCGGAAATATTCCCTGTTCTCGTCCCAGAAATAAAACACCAGGGTCGAGGCATAATGCGAGACCGCGAGCGCGAAGGCACAACCGATGGCGAGGAAGGGAATTTTCCAATAGATGCCGACAAGGATCGGCAATGTCACGAGCGGCGCGCAGATCAGCAGGAAGAAATCGAAAGACGCCGAATGAATCCAGGCAGCACCTTCGATGCGGGCGCGAATTCCCAGCGACCCGACGCCGGTATCATTGATGCTGGACATTCCGGCCCCCGTTAGCTCGGCAATATGCGGCGAAGGAGCGCCCGCCATGAAGCACCCGCAAACACCAGCGGTCCTTGTCCCCATACGGATCGAACACGATAGACGCGCCGGACGCGCTGCGTCAAGCGTTCGATCGGCTGCCGCGGAGATCGAAGAAACCACAGCAAGAGCCTGCGGCGCAACGATTTTGGCGCCGGCGCCACATCGCGGATGACGCCGATCACGAGGTCAGGCACGATCGGCTCGTCCGGCAAGGGATTGTTGTCACCCCAGGTCAGCAACCAGGCAGTGGTGCGCGCGACGACACGATGGACGCCGACCTGATTGTCATAACGAAAGACGGCGACATCCCCGACCATCGGCTCCATTCCGCATCTGACCGTAACCGGCTGCCCCGGAGCGATCGCCGGCAGCATGCTGATTCCGCCAAACGACGTCGTGAACTCGCGGCGCTCGCGTTTCCACAGCGTCGCAACGCCGTCGATCTGCGCGGTCGACAGCGATTCCAGGCCGCCGGCCGCGCGCATCATTTCTGGTCGGCGAGCACTCGCGCCGACTTGATTTCATCATCGGTGAACCCGGCCTCGCGGCGCAGGTCGTCGGAAACCGGATAGAACACGACGTCGTCGCCGACGATTTCCTTCATCGCCGCGTTGGCGTGGGCGATCGCCCGCGCCAGCGCCATCATGGCCCGCGCACCCTCGCGATCGACGATTTTCTTGATCCACTCGTTGGCAAAGCGGACATGCTGCATTTCATCGGCAAGTTGCTGGTCGAACAGGGCGGTGAATTCGACGTCCTCCTTGCGCCTCGACGAATCGATGCCGTCCTGAATAGCGTCCATGCCGGCCGCCTCGAAGCTGCGGTTGGCAACCGTTAGACGTCCGATCAGCGAGGGAATCATCATCATGATCCGGAACTGGAAATTGATGACGGGGAATTGCCCGAGATAGCCGCCTCTTTGTTCCAGCAGGCGGCGAAACGCGGCGGCGTGCCGTGCCTCGTCCGCGGCCTGGCGCGCGATCGCCATCCGTAATCCCCAATCCGCATCCGGAAAGTCGACGAGATTGCGCGCCGCCATCTCGGTGGCGTTGATCTCCTCGTTCATCTGACGAGTCAGGAACTCGAGGACCGAAAGCGGGTTGTCATGAGGATAGTTGGGCAGTTCGTGCCAGCGATCCTTGGAATCAAACCGAGCATCGCGGACGGGGTTGTCGCCGAACAATTTGGGATCGAGCGGCTTTGCGGTCTCCGGTTTCACGCGGTCTTCTCCCGTGGAACGAGCGTACGGAATCCCGCCTGACGCAGAATCTCGTGGATCTCGTCTTCGGAAAATTCCGCTGCCTGCCGCAGATCGACATTGACCGCCGGGATACGCTTCTCCGGCGAAGCCAGTTTGGCGCCCACCGCGTTCACCTCTCCGCCTTCCTTGATCTGGAAGTTGGCGTTGGCCGCGGTCAGGAAGCGGATCGCCGACGCCATTCTCATAAGTTCCCGCGGATTGCTCTGGGCCAGCTTCTTGATCCAGCGGTTGGCGAAGCGGACATGCTGGATCTCGTCGACGTTGATGCCGTCCAGCATGTCAGCCGTCCGGTCATCGCCGATCGCCCGAAAATTCAGGGCAAGGCCGCCGATCACGTCCATGGCGCCCGCCTCGAGCGTGCGGTTCTGGATCGCGATCCGTCCAACCAGATTGTCGACGGCGCACGTCATGTCGAATTCGAGCGTGCTGACGGGGAACTCGCCCTTGTATCCACCCAGTTCCTTGAGGCGGCGATAGAGCACGCGCACATGGCGGGCCTCGTCCCAGGCCTGCCGCGCCAGCTCCATGCGCAGCCCCCAGGGAGCGTCGGGAAACTCGGCCACGCATATCGCCGCCATGTCGACGCTGGTCATCTCGTTCGCCATATGGCGATGAATCATTTCACGGCGCGCGATCTCGGAATTGTCGCCGTATTCGTGCGCGTCGGCATCGCGGTTGACCACCTTGAAGCAATCATCGCGAGCGGGCGGCTCGCGCAAAACCGTGTCGCCTATCTTGTAGAAGCCGATTTCCTCGATGTTCATGCCGCCACCTTTTCCTCAGCAACGATGTCCGCGATCGATTTCTCGCGCGCCGCGATGGCCGCCGCGGCACCCGAGCTGAGTTTCAATTCGCGCTGCAGTTCGGCCGCATCGATCCGTTGACGCTCGAGATCGACGATATTGCGCTGGAGGGTCACGATTGTGGGCTCATCCAGGATAGGATCGGTCGCCGCGATGTAGTGCTTGAATCGCACGATGACCCCGGGGATCACGCCGTCATACAGGCTTGCGATCCGGTCCGCGGTCGTCGATGCCTTGACCACGTCCTTGAGGAACGCATCGTAGGCGGCAATCGGCGCTATCGAATGCTGTTCCGGGAGCCGCAACTCGAAGGTGCGCTTGCCCAGCGCGTCGGCCATCTGGGCATATTCCCAGATGTGGCGCCCCATCATCACCTTGGCTTCCATCTCGGGCGTGATCGGTGTCCAGCGCGCGGCCGTTTCCATCATCCAGACGCTGATATAGCGGAATGTTGCAACGCTGCGTCCGCGCTCGCTTACAGATGTAATCATTCGCATGCAAAAACCTCTTCGAGATAAAGGGCGGTCTCGTCCGGATCGCCGGGATGGAGCTGATATACCTTGGTAGTCGCCAGCAGCCGGGTCAATTCGAATATCCGGCGGCTGTGCGAGGCGTTCAAAAACGAACTCATAAGTGGCTGAAGTTCCACGATTTCCTCTCGCCCAGGTTTGATACGTTCTAAGGACGGACGCGCCGCAAACCCCCTCAGAAAGACGACGCGGCGAAGCGGAACCGGCTGCGGCGCCCCGGTCGGAAAGATGGTGTCGACGTCAACCCGAAAAAACCCGTCGCGCTCGATCTGCGCCGCAGCCGTGGCAGGCAGGCCGCGCTCGACCGCGGTGGCGCGGGGCCCCGGCTTGATGCCGACAGGCCGGCGAAACGGAATCAATTCGCCGCGCTCGGGAATGTAGCCTGCGACCTCGTCGCTGAGGAAATTGTGTCCGCGGGCCGCAAGCGCCAGCGACGTGGTGGACTTTCCGCCTCCGGACGGACCGACAAAAATGGTGCCTTCGCCAAAGATGCCGAGCGCCGAGGCGTGAAAGAAAATAGCGTCGGATCGCATGCGCAGCAGACGCCAGAACAGAAACCAGACGATGCTGAGACGCCACCGCGGTCCGAGCGCAAAAATGCAGTCGCGATCGCGGAACGCGAACATCGGCACATCCGAGTCACGAAACGCGACGCTCTTCCAACCCGCCTCATCGAGGGCAAGCGCCACGAAATTTCCGCGCGCTTCATTGATGGCGTATTCGAATTCGAGGCCGTCGAACGGAATTTCATTTTGGCCGGACAGCCGAAACCATCCGAAATCCGGGTGGATGCGGGCACGAACATCCAGGTGAATATCGGAAGCAAGTGCGGAAATCGTCGCGGACCGATCAGGCGCCGCGGCGCCCGCGCCTCCGAACATCATGAAAAAATCAGGGAACAGCGACTTATCGTCGCAATCGATCGTGATACGACGGCCAGCCATATCGGCCTGCATGGAGACCATGTCGGCCGGCTCACATTCCCGGAACTGCCGAAGCAACGCCTCAAACGACCGGCGCGGGGCAGAACCCGGTTCTGATCTATGTTGGGCCAAAGCTCGGTGCACGTTCATACCCCAAGCGCGCCCCAAACGAACACGCGGGACGCGCCAAACTCGGATTTCGCACTAGCCCGCCCTGGCCTTCCAAAAGGAAGGCCAACCTCATCGTAAAGACGCCTACGACGACGCTGGGATCAGCAGCTCGCGATGCCCCACCACACACCCATCGACTGGGTGATCTGGAACGAGTTGAGGATATCTTTCTCGCTCATCGCCTGAATCTTCGGCGCTTCATAACGCGGAAGAGTCTGAGCCTTGGCTTCCGTATCCTTGGTATCGATCTGCTTGTTCATCGCAATTCCCTTTTCAGATTAAGTAGATAGGCTACCCCTTCGGCTTACTCCTTGGTGATCATCCCGAGAGCAACCAGCTCGTCGAGACCGGCCTTCATATCCGCGGCAACCGGGGCCCCTTCGGATAAGGCAAATTCCTTGGGAACGGATTTTACAATCCCTTCCATGTCGAATTCACCCTCGCAGTGCCGCCACAGATACGCCATCGTCGAGTTGAGCACGTAAAACTGCGATTTGGCCGGATCGAACAGCATGATATCGCTGCCCAAAGGGGCCTCTTCGATCTTCGAATTACGTACGTAGCGTTCAGTCATTCAGAAAAAAGCCAACATAGAGGGTTCGCGGCAAGGTCGAAAATGACCCTTCACGGCCCCGTGAGAAAACTTACCACAGGGGGGGTCGCATGAGTCAAGGTCTGGGCCGCTCCGACACCGGCGAATTGCAGAATTTCTTGGGGAGTGTGGCAGCTGAGCCTCTGTCAGATATTGGACGGAGCGAATTCTCGGGCCATTTACCGGCCTTTCGCCGGTTCCTGAATTTTGCGTTCGGCCGGATCACCTAGGTGGGGCATTAGGCCGCAACCGCCGGCCTTAAGGCCCATGGTTGGCCCAAGGGGCGGGTTTCGTGGCGCAAGGCGATCCGGCGGTTCCTCTTCCGGCCACGAATCAAGGCGCCGGGGCACCGGGATTTTCGGCCCTGACCTCCCACAACGACATCACCTTGCGGACTGGGTAGGACAGCACAAATCCCAAACTCTTGTAGAAAACCAGGGTGTCGTGCGCGAATTGCCTGAAGGGTTGGCGATCGTATCCGGGATCCCCGATCCCGTACTCGGTCGGCTTCTTTGCTCCGCCATACCAGGTACCGAACACATGATCCCAGAGCGGACAGTTGCTGAAATTCGAGTCGCGGTGTTCCTCATCGGTCGAATGGTGCAACTGATGAACCAGCGGGCTCGCAAAAATCCATCGCCCGATCCAGCCCCAGCTCCACGGCAGCTCGGAATGCTGGCAAAAATTGACGAAGTTGCCGACGAACAGCGCCACCAGCATGGCACTTTCGGAAACGTTGAGAATGATCAACGGCGACAAGAAATTGAAGACCCGCAAAAGAGATTCCAGCGGATGAACGCGGTGCGCCGTCAGGAAGTTCAGCTCGGGCGCCGCATGATGAAATCGATGTACGTTCCAGAACAGCGGCTGGTGGTACATGCGGTGTATCCAATAGCCGAATAAACCGCCCGTGATCCAATAGACCAGGAACGAGAACGCAATTTCGAAGATTCCGTCGGAAGGCAGCGTTATGCGTGCCCAGTGCAGTTGTTCGGCGGCGGCATTGCCAAGCCGGTTGCCGCCGATCGCGATGCCGAACGACAGCACGATCTCGAGCAGGGTTACGACGCCGGTGTATTGCAGGAGATAATAAACCAGATCGATCTTTGCGGAGGTGCTTCGCCGAACAAACAGCCGATATGCGGTCGTCTTGTTCCAGTCGCGAAAGAGGGCCTCACCCGCAATCAGCGAAATCACGACTCCGGTTACGACGGCCGGTGGCCCCAGCAGGTGATGGTCGACAAAAAAGACCCAGAGCCGGTGGTAGATGTATTGGAGCCGGTCAGCATCTATAGGCACCACGGAACCCCACTGGTCCAATACTGGCGGCAACGCGCCAGGGCGAAGTCACCGATCGCTAAGCCCAAGAGCCCCAAAAGACAATATGCGCGCTAATTCATCAAGATACTCGCCGACGCCCTGTTCTGTCAATGTGACGCCGCCGCAGCGATCGTCCTCCGCTGAGCCAAAATCGGCCTTCATTACCGCATTTGGAGGCTCGTGCCGGCTTTGCGGAGGCTTCGCCATCGCGGCGAAAGTTGACGGTATCGGTCATTGGCAGCCGCATGTTTCGAACTAAGATGATCCTCCCGCAGGAGAGCGCAGAGATGACTGAGCGGATCGCAGTCCCTGACGCCTCGCCCGCGGGCGCCGAGCGCGGGGGGCGGCTTGGGCTGCGGACGGTGCTCATCGTCGTCGCCTTGATCGAGTTACTCGAGGCGCTCTTCGACTTGCCCGACTTGTTCTGGGGTGTGCACCATCTGTTTGGCGAGGCATCGGGATCGGGCTACGCCGAGGCGATCACCACGGCGCATCTGGTCTGTCATCCGCTGCTGGCGATGGCAGCCGTGGCATTCGCGGCGACCGGGCGGGTGCGCCACGCGATCATCGCGCTTGGCATCGTCGTGATCATGACCTTGATGAACCACCTGCCGTGGCTGGGACGGCTCGACCTCGCCAAGGCACGGGACCTCCAGTGGGCCGCGAAACAAATTGTCGTCTTCCCGCTGCTGGCAGCCTTTGCGATTGCGCTCGCCGCGCGGGGCAAGTGGCCAGGGCTTGCGACCGCACTCGTCAGCATCCCCACGATCAGCAATCTGGCCAGCCTGACGGCCTACGTTGTCGGTCAAATCATCAATGGGTTCTGATCACAGAGCCGATTCCCCGCCGGGGGCACCGGCCGCAATCGTCAACTTTTCGCGGGATTCCGACGCGCCATTCCGCCCGATTTGGGATCGGCGAGAACGGCTGACATCTGCAACAACAGCGAGGGGATCGGAAAGTTGTCGCCCAATCGTTCCATGTCCTCGCGCGTCGCCACTTCCGGTCCCGCGATCTGCGGCAGGACCAGATAGCCATCCGCGCGCAACCGCTCGATGTTCCGTTGCACGGCCGGATGATGGATCATCGCGGGGTTCGATTCCGGCATGAACAGTACCGGCGCCTCGGTGGCGATGATCAGCGCGGTAATCAGCTCATCGGTGATCCCGTTTGCGACCTTGCTGAGGATGTTCACCGTCGCGGGAAAGACCAGGACGAGGTCGACGTTCCGCCCAAGCTCGATATGCGGGACGAAGACACCATCCCCGGTATCGTCCATCTCGATGAAGACACGGTTGCGGCTCGCGACTTCCACCGCATGCGGCGACACCAGTTTTGCAGCCGCGCGCGAAAGCACGACCTGCACATCGTCGGCGAAGTGATGAAGCAGATGGAGAATGATCCGGGGCAGCGAATAGACGATAAACCCGCCGCTCGCGCAGAGCAGAATGCGGCGTGCGCGCTTGCGGCCGTCCTTGCGATCGCCCTGCATCATCCCACCACGCTTGAACGGCGCATCGGCCGGCTCACGACGCCACGAAGAAGTTCGGATTTGGCAATTCGGCCGCGGCATCCGACAGGAACGTATAGATGATCGTGAAGCGCGTATCGGCCTTGACGCGGCTTACCGCGTGAAACGACTTCGAGTCCAGCCCGAAACAAACGGCGGAGTTGGAAATCTGCCTGAAGACGATCGCCATATCCGCCGGCTTCGATCCCGAAAGCAATACCAGGTTGCCGCCCGAGTCGACCGGGCGTCCACGGTTCAGCGTCACCACGATGCGGTGCGTTTCATGCGGCACCTTGTCGGTGTGAATGTAGGTCTGCTGACCCGGAAACATCTTGTGCGCGGAGATATTGATGCGGCTCGAAACCGGGAAGCCGATCGCCCGCGTCACGCCATCCCGAATCCGGGCAAGCACGCCGCCGTCCCAAAGCCCTTCGATTTCCTTGCAGTGGGTAAACTGGCTGAAGCCCAATTCGTACTGCTCGTAGCGCATCGACTCGTTGAGGGCCCAATTCGATTCGGTTTCGAGCCAGCCAAGCAGGGTTTCCGCGAACTGCTCGGTATAGAACCGTGGTGAAACGATGTGGAGATAAGGATCGGTCCTTCGCACCACGTTGTCGAACGACAGAACGTCGTCGGCAACTTCCATCACCCTTGCCGCGCTGACCATTCCTCGCTCCCCAGGACCGTTGCTGCTGCTCTAGGTCGATTTTTCGTTCGAATTGGGCGTCGCTGCCTGCGATGCTCCCTCGCCCGATGCCGGGCGACGGGCCGCCTGCAGCGCACGACTCATCAGGCGGACATATTCCTGGTTCAAATCCTTTCGAACCTGGTCCAGAATCGCGGGATCGGTTTCGATGAGGTCGTCGGCTTCCAATGCTCGTCTCGCTGACATCGCTGGCAATCCATGGTCGAGCGCAGGGGTAGAGGGTGCAGGTTTAACACAGATGATATGCAAGGCAAATCTTCCGGCCGCCCGGCAATTTCCTTTGACCGGAGAATGCATTATCAGCCAGCATGGTTTGCCGGTCCGGTCGAGTATCGGGAGGCCATCGCCATTGGCGAAGTTCCAGCAACCGCGTGACTAATGGTCACGGCTCGGAGTATGTAGCGAATGCCGTTCGACAGGATCTGGAATGCTGCCGTTTAAAATCTTCGACGACCCGATTATCCGCCGACGAACCGACCACGTTTTTTTCGTCGGCATGGCGCTGACCATCGTCGCGATGGACGTACTTGGCTTCACGATTTCTTTCCTCAAGACCAACATCGCCTCGGAACTGCAATCCGACTGGGTCAAGGCGCACGCGATCGTGTTTACGGCGTGGATCCCCCTGTTTCTGATCCAGACCACGCTGGTTGCCTCCAACAGGACCGATCTTCACCGCAAGGTCGGCATTGCCGGCGTCATCGATTGCGGGCTGATCATATTGATCACGATCGGCGGCGCCATCTCCGCCTTCGTGCACAGTCCACCGCGACCGCCACTCGACCATTTCATGCTCCACGTGGTGGTTCACGTCGACGCAATCGACTTCGCGATACTGGCAGTCGCCGGGATTCTATTTCGCAACAGGGATTCCGAGGTTCACAAGCGCCTGATGTTTTTGGCCACCGTCGTTCTCGCCGCTCGCTTTCCGTTCCTCGGAGGCTTGTTCAAGACCGGATGGAATCACTTCATCGATCAGGACGCTTTCTTTGTGATCGGAGTTTTCTATGACCTGATCACGCGGGGACGCATCAACAAGGCATATATTTGGGGTGGACTGGTCTTCGTGCTGGTGCCGCCATTGGCGCACTATTCGTTCAACACGCTGGTCCCGCATTTGGTGGTAACTCGGTAATCTTGAACAGAGGGAGGCCGTGCGTTTCAGGCCGTGACAGAAAACCTGCGTGCCCATCGGCTCAGTACGAACAATCGCCAGATCGCACGGAAATCGTCGTGCCGGCCGTCGTGGAAATCGCGCAGTAGCCGATCTGCCTCCTCCGGCACGATCCAGCCGGCGGCGCGGAATCCGGGATCGCTCAACGCCTCCGCGATGACTTCCGAAAGCGGCCCGCGGATCATGGCTTCATCCGGGGTGCCGTAGCCCATGCGATCGCCGCGCTCGGTAATTTCCGGCGGCACGTAGCGCCGCGCGATGTCGCGTAGCGCCCGCTTGCGGTCGCCGTTGCCGATCTTGAATGTGTCGGGAAGCGAAAACATCAGTTCGACGAACGCCCTGTCGAAATAAGGCACGCGCGCCTCGATCGAATGCGCCATGGCGTTGCGGTCGCCATAGCCGAGGACGATTTTCACATTGCCCCAGCGCACATCGAAATAGAGCTGCCGGTTGACCAGCGAACGGTCGCGCCCGTAATCGCCGCGTGCCTGCGCAAAGTCCGGATCGCCCGTGCGCGGGCCGGCATCGGCGATCCACGGAAATTGCGGGCGCCGCCTTGTGTAGTGGCGAAGAAAAAAATCGAAGAACACGGCGAACGCCGAGCGTTTTTCGCGCCGCGCGACCGCCCGCAATTCCGACCATGCCGCCGAAAATTGCCGGCGCAGCAACCGCTGCTTGATGAAGGCGCGCTGGTGATAGCCGTAGCCGCCGCTGATTTCGTCGGCCCCCTGCCCGTCCAGGATCACGGTAGCGCCGTGCTCGGCGCAGAATTCGAACATCCGGTACTGCGCGAACGCCGGCATCGCCAGCGGCGGCTCTTCCAGCGTCCAGAGAATGCGGTCGGTATTGTCTGATATCCAGGCCGCGTCGAAGGTGGTCTCGTGGTTCTCGATGCCGTCGCGTCGGGTCATGGCGTCGACATAGGGCAACTCGCAGAAATCAGGCGCGGCATCGCGGTAGCCGATCGAATAGGTCGGCAGCCTCGCAGCGCCGTTGCGATGGGCGAGTCCGACCAGTGTCGATGAATCGAGACCGCCCGACAACAATGCGCCGACCTTGACATCGGCTTGGCGGTGCGAGGTGACGGCAGCCGCCAGCCGCGCTTCGACCTTGGCAACGGCCTCATCGTAGGACAGCTTGTCGTCCGCGGCGGTGTAGTCGGCGAGATTCCAGTAGGATTGGAAGCGCGGCTCCGCGGGAGCCGCGAGATCGATCTCGCAGAAGGTCGCAGGCGGCACCGAGCGGATGCCCTCGAAGAAGGTTTCCTCCAGCGTCGGATATCGGAAGCCGCGCAGGAACGCTGCGATCAGCGGACGGTTCGCCTTCGGCTTCTCTCCATTAGTGGCCGCCAGAATCTGCTTGATTTCCGAGGCGAACAGGATCGCCCCGTCCGCATCGACCTTCCAGTAGACCGGCTTGATGCCGAAGCGGTCGCGCGACACCACCAGCCGCTCGCGATGCAGGTCGAGAATGGCAATGCCCCACATGCCGTCGAGACGATCGAAGCAGCGTTCGCCCCATTGCCGATAGGCGGCCAGCACGACCTCGGTATCGCCGTGGGTGCGGAACACCTGGCCGAGCGATTCAAGCTCCAGCCGGAGTTCGCGGAAATTGTAGATCTCGCCGTTGAACACGACCCAGGTCTTGCGGTCGGCGCTCGCCATCGGCTGATCGGCAAGTTCGCTGAGATCGCAGATCTTCAGCCGCCGGAACGCAAAGCCGACCCGCGGTGCCGCGGTCGAATGCAGAATGTCGGGTGCAGCACCGTACGCGACGCCGCCGTCCCCATCGGCGGCCAAAAAACCCTCACCGTCCGGCCCGCGATGACGGATCACCGCGTGCATCGCGATCAGTCGTTCGACCAGGCGCGCCGGATCGTGGGAATCGAGGATGACACTAATGCCGCACATGAGGCCCGATGATCCGCATCTTCACTGCGCAGCCTTCACGCGATAGCTGATCCAGCCCGGCGCCATATCGATCGAAAACACTTCCTTTCCATCATCCGTGTCGACGATCGACACCGCCCGTTGCGGCGCGCCAAGGTCAGGGTCGTTGACCGCCCCCCATCCGATCAGAAGCTGATGGTTGGCAAGCGGCTGGACCGAGCCGAGGGAATAACGCTGCTTGCCACTGGGCTCCTTGAATTCGAACACCAGGCGGTTGGGCGGATCCGAGTCGAGCTGATAGGCGACCGCCCGCGAGGGAAGATCGGGGAACAGGTTGCCGTTGTCGAACACCCAGAGCCGGTTGCCGACAATGCGGGCATAGTGCTGATGCGAGAAGCCGCCGCGCGGATCGCCGACCGGCCGGTTCGCCGTCGCCCTGGAAAATTTTCCGCCCAGCATCCATTTCACGGCTCCGGTTTTTTCATCGATCGTGAAGATCGTATCCTGATGCCGCGAACTCACCAGAATATCGCCAGACGGCTCCAGCCGCTGGATCGAGTTGATGTGAACGTAATCGTTTTCTTCCAGCGCAAACAGGGCGCCGCCGTTGGGGAAGATCAGCCCCTTCGGCACATCGAACTTGACCAACCGGCGCGCAATCGAGGTGTAGCAGTTGCGCAGCCAGGAAAACGCCCTTCGTTGCCGGCTTTCCCTGGGCGCAAACATGCTGGCGTCGGTCGAAACACGTTGCGCCGTATTGAAGTGACCCTTGGTCGACCACTTCCAGAGAATTTCTCCGTTGAAAGATTTCCTGACGATCTCCACATCGAGCGCGGCGGGAACGCCGCAGCCCGCGGAGTCCCAATCGGGCGCATAGCGGACGAGCGTGGCATCGCGGTCGCCCAGGATCATGTCGTGTATCTTGAGGTCTTCCGGCTGCGGCAGCTCGCGAATTTCCTTGCCGTTTCGATCATAGAAGAAATAGCTGCCGGTCTGGCCGGCTTCGGTGAACCGGATCTGGTGCAGATAATATCCGTCCCTGGTCAGCGTGAGATCGCCGGCGAGGATGAGATTCGGCAGGCTGTTGAGAACCGTAAAGGTTTTCGCCGCGCAGTCATACACCAGCGGATAGGAATAGGTCGTGGCAGTCTGATAGTGCGAGCCGGACGGCGTCAGCGTGAGCTTGCCGCTGCATTCGCCCTTGACGGAAACAATTCCCGGCGTCGGCGACGTATAGACGCCCGGAGCCACAGCCCTGAGGTCCCGCGGTCCCACTGCCGGCATGGCTTTGCTGAAATGCGCATAGACCGCGATCGCAAGGGCAAGAACGACAACGGCAACGCCACCGGCGATGAGTTTCGCCGTCGATTTCAAACGCACAAATGTCGCCTTCTCATTGTGGGGCTCAAGCGCGCATCACCTTGCACGGGGCCGACTGGATCGGCAAGCCGAATTAGATGCGGCTTCGAGGGTGACGATGCCGTCGCTGCAGTGGAGTTCAAAGCCGGCATCTACGGCCGCAATATGACCCGGCTCGACATCGTCGGTGAGGTGATAGTGCGTCGCGCGGCCGTGCATCAGCGGTTCTCCGGCGGCTTCGGCGACAAGCCCGGACCGCTGGTCGCCGAGGCCGCTCAGCACGTGCCACACCCGCTCGGCCGGCCACCGCGCGAACGGAATCCGCGCCTCCGCGATATCGGCGGCGGATCGGTAGGAGGCGCGGCTCTCGTCCTGCCTGCGCCGCGGGAGTTGTCCCGCGGAAACCTGTTCGAGCACGTCCGAAAGCAACTCTACGCCGATCGCCGCGAGCTCGATGTAAAGCTCGCGTGACGGTCGGCCGCGCGCCAGCGGAATCGCTTGCTGCGCGGCGATATCGCCGCCGTCGATGCGGTCGTTGATCCAGTGGATGGTCATGGCCGCGTCGCGGTCGTCGTCAAAATAGGTCCCGAAAATGCCATCGACGCCGCGATGCCGCGGCAGCGCCGAGGCATGCATGTTCAGGGCGCCGATGCGCGCCGCAGCCAGCACATCCGCCGCAATGATCCGCGGAAACGACGCCACCACGATGACGTCGGGCTTGAATCGCCCGACCTCGCCGGCCTCGATCAGGGGAACGCCAAACGCGGCCAGCGGATCTTTCTTGCCCCGCAAGCGGCGCGCGAGCGTGCGCAACACGCCGCCGCGCGATGGAGGTCCGACAATGGCACTGAGGCGATGATCGCTCGCAAGGCGCGCCATGGCCATCTGCGACAGCGGGCTGCCGCTGGCGAAGCCTACGATAGTGAGCGATGCCATGGCCGTGATCGCTGTCTTTCCCGCCGCGATGGCGCCTCGAAACTCGCCCGCGCAAATGATAAAGCCGGCCAGTGCAAGGTCAATCCCGGTGCCCGCTTGCGGGTCTATCCGCCAAGAACCTTGCGCCAGGCGCCTTCTTTGCGCATGAACTGGTGTTTTGCATCGGACCGTCGAGCCGATGGCGCTCCAAGAGACCGGTCATGCTCAACCGTCAGGTCCTCAACATCGTCGCCAATTTTTCCGGCGTCGGCGCCCGGCTGATTTTTTCGCTGGCCTTCAATATCGCCTATTTTCGCCTGCTCGGCAGCGAGGGCTATGGGCTGATCGGCTTTTATGCCTCGCTTGCGGCGCTGTCGTCGTTGTTCGATCTCGGCCTCAACCAAACCACCATGCGCGAGGTGGCGCGGCGCGGCGCCGATGGCGAGCGCGCCGGCGAATTGCGCGTCGTGGTCTTCACGCTGCAATTCGTGCTCGGCGGCATCGGGCTCCTGCTCGGGTTGCTGGTGGCCGTTTTTGCGCGATGGATCGCAGCGTCGTGGTTCTCGGTCAGCCAGCTTGCGGCCGATGACGTTACGGCGTCGGTTGCGCTGATGGGCGCCGCGCTCGCGCTGCTGTTCCCGGCGAATTTCTTCTACGCGACGCTGATCGGCCTGCAGCGGCAGGTGCTGTCCAATGTCGTCATCGTCGCCGCAACCGCGGGCCGCGGCGCGCTGACCCTTGCCGCGCTGTTTGCGTTCGGACCGAGCCCGGTGATTTTCTTTTCCGCGCAAATCGCAGCCTCCGCGATCGAGACCGGCGTTCTCGGCTTGGTCGTCTGGGAATCGCTGCCGGCCTCGCCGCAACGGCCGCGTTTCGACATCGGCCTCCTCAAGACGACCTGGAAATTCACCTCGGGCACCTGGCTCGCCGTGACGTTCGCGCAGGTGGCGATGCTGGGCGACAAGATCATTCTTTCCACCCTGCTCCCGCTGCATCTGTTCGGCCTCTACAGCCTCGCGGTCACCGTGACCTCGACCCTGCAGCGGCTGGCCGCTCCCTTCACCAACAGCTACTTCCCCTACTTCGTCAGGCTCAGGGAAGAGCATCGCGGCGATGTCCTGCTCGGCGCCTACCGGCAGGCCTGCGAATTCGCCTCCGCGATCTTTCTGTCCGCCGGTCTGTCGCTGATCGCCTACGCCGCGCCGATCGCGCAGCTGTTGTCGACCGATCCTGCCGACACAGTGAAGCTCGGATGGCTGCTGGCGCTGCTGGCGGCGGCCAATACGGTGAATGTCGAGATGGCGCTGCCATTCTCGCTGCAATTCGCCCATGGCATCACGGCGATTGCGCTGCGGCTCAATCTGGCGCTGTGCGTGCTGTATCCGGCGGCGCTGGTGCTGCTGGTACCGGGCTACGGGATGGAGGCCGCCGCCGTGCTGTGGCTCGCCGCCAATGCGCTGATGTTTCCCGCTCTCATCGTCATGACCCATCGGATAATCCTGCCCGGGCAGGCGTGGCCCTGGCTGGTTCGTACCATCCTGCTGCCGGGTGTTGGCGCAACGGCGGTGTCGATATCAGGCGCCGCAATCATGCCGGGCCTTTCGCGCCTGCCGACCCTGATCTGGCTCGCTTTCAGCGGCGCGCTCGCGCTCGCGGTCGCGCTGCTCTGTGCCCCCGAGACGCGAGAGATCATTTTCTCGCGGCTGGGCAGGCGCGGCAGCAGGCGATAGCGCGCTCAGTCGAGCCCGCCGCCAAAACGTTCGGTGAACTCGATCAGGATACCGTCGGGATCGGCGACATAGGCCGAGCGGCTCCGCGGCCATTGCACCGGCGCGTCGTTGAACTGCAGCTTGTAGCCAAGATCGTGGATCCGCCGCACCGTCTCCTCCATGTCGTCGACGACAAAGCCGACATGGTTTACATGGACGTCGGCCGGCCGGTAGACGCCGCCCTTCACCTCGAAGAAGCAGACATAGAACTTGTCCCTGGCTCCGAGGATGCACCAGCGCACGCCGTTGTCCTCGCCGCCCTCCTTGCGTTCGACCCCGAGCAGCCGGCAATAGAACTCGACTGACGCATCGAGGTCGCGCACCGAGAGGTTGACGTGGTCGATGCATCGCGCCGCCACGGGCGCCTTGGCTTGCGCCACGCTGCCGGTCGCAGCCGCGCCGCGCGCCTTATCCTGAATGGTCATGGCCATTTTCCTCCCGGCGGGGCCCTGTCGATATTTCGAAGCTTTGTGGCTTTTCGGCAACAGTTGCGAATGAATAGCATGTGTATGCTCGCACAAATATTTGTAGTGTGCCGGCTGCGCTGCTTCAATGCTCCGGGAATATTTGGTCCCACACGGCGATCTAGGGCGGCATGACAGAGACGAACACCACGGCGGCGGGAGTTGCGACCCCGGAAATGCCCGAGCCCGCCATCGGACCCGGCATGCCCGTTGTTTGCGCCGATACCGATCACGCTGCTCCGCGTGACGTCGATGCCATGTTGCGCGACGCCGGCCTACGTCCGACGCGGCAGCGGGTGGTGCTGGCGCAATTGTTGTTCGCGCAAGGCGATCGGCATTTGACCGCCGAGATGCTGCACAACGAGGCGACACAATCGGAGCAGCACGTATCGCTCGCCACCGTCTACAATACGCTCAACCTGTTTGCGAAGATGGGGATGCTGCGCGAGATCGGCGTCGACGGCGCCACCACCTATTTCGACACCAAGACCTGTGATCACCACCACTTCTTCATCGAAGGCGCGGGCGAGATCCGCGACATCCCGACGACCCAGATCCGCATCGGCAAAATGGCCTCCATTCCGGAAGGCTACGAGATTTCCCGGGTCGATCTGATGATCAGGCTGAGAGCCAAGCGCTGAACGAACCGGCGGGAAATCCCGACGCATTTGCGACCAGACATTACTCTCTCGCTCGTTCCAACTAGGCTACGCGCTCGCTGAAGGTTCGACGGCAGCTGCCGCGACCTTTACGAGCGAACACCCCTCTTGAATGCTACTCAGCCGGAATTGAGCCGGACGCATCGCGCGCGTCTTGCGATGATGACCGCCGCGGCCTGACATGCGCCAGAGCAGACCGAGCGACACCGGCCAGCGAGCACGCAACATCCCGGTAGAAAATCCAGATGTCGCCGACCCACTGCGTAAAGGGCCGCTCGACATGTGCCCGATCTGCGATGCCATAGCCGGATGGCCGATTCGCCCCGGCATACCAGGTGCCGAACAGATGATCCCAAAGCGGGCAGACGGAGAAATTCAGGTCGCGATGCTCCTCGTCGACCGAATGATGGATTTGATGATTTTGCGGCGACACGATGATCCAGCGGCCGATCCACCCGAAGCTCCAGGGCAACTGGCTGTGCTGGAGCGAGGCGATCATCTGATAGACAATGAAAAACGCTGCAAACAGGCCTGTCGTGGGCACCTTCATCAGAATGAGGGGTGAAAGCGCCGGAAGCACATTGATGAAGCCGGCCGCGGGATTTTCGCGAAACCCGGTGAAAATGTTGAATTCGGAAGCCGAGTGATGGTAGCGATGCAGGTACCAGAACCATCGCCAGTGCAGCAGGCGGTGATGCCAGTAAGCGACGAACGTCGTCAACGCATAGTAGACAGAAAAAGCCGCAATGACCTGAAGCGCCCCATCTGACGGCAGCTCCCAGCGGACCCAGTCAAGTCGAGCGGTGAGCGCATCCATGAGTTTCGCGATCCCGAATGCCAGCCCGAACGAGAGGGTGTACTCCGAGATCCATTTGAGGGGCGTGAAATAGACGACGGTAAAGCCGAGATCGGATAGCGCCGACCACCCGCGCTGGACGAACACGACATTTACGGTGGTGTTTCTCCAGTTGAGAACGAACAGCTCCAGGATTATCAGCGCCACGGTAAACAGGATTACTCTGCCGCCCGGCCCCAGCGCGCGCTGCCAGTTTGCCTCCACGAAGCCAACGGCCCAGGACCACACCTCCGACGCGTTCTGCGGGTCGAATACCACGAACAAAGCGAGAGATGCGGCGACAACGCCGATCGCCGTGGCGTAGGGCAAAAGCCTGACGAGGCGCGCGCGTTCCACCGTTTCCAAGCCTCAAGGAATGATCCTGCGGGCAGGGATATACCCTAAAATGGCTTCGCCAACCAGTAGAGCCAGCTTTATTGGCGTCGAGGCGATCCGCTCTGCCAAGGCCATCCAGCCCAATATTCCCCCAATATTCCAAAGACTCGCGGAACATTGGTGAGCCGGGCTTGGCAGCGAAGGTTACCGGCCGTCGTCAGCGCCTCTGGTATCGGCCAGTTGCAACGACCATCCGGGGCCGCCGCGACTGGACGCGCACTTGCCGCGGCAGGCCGTCAAGCTTACTCGGCCGGAATGGAGGCCGGCGTATCGGCGGCTGGCGATGTCGGTCGCGTCCGTGCGATGCACGCCCAGATCCGCCGCGCCGCTGCGGCCAGCGCGAGCGCGACATCCCGGTAGAAGATCCAGACGTCGATCAGCCACTGGGTGCGCGGCCTCTCGACATGCGCCTGATCCGGGATGCCGTAGGCGGACGGCCGGTTGGGTCCGCCGTACCAGGTGCCGAACAGCTGGTCCCAGAGCGGATAATTGCTGAAATTCTTGTCGCGGTGCTCTTCGTCGATCGAATGGTGGATCTGGTGCATTTGTGGCGGTGTCACGACCCATCGGCCGAGCCAGCCGAAGCTCCAGGGCAGTTCGCTGTGCTGGAGCGACGCGATCGCCAGATTGACGAAGACGAAAGCCGCGAAGAGGCCGCTATCGGGTATCTTCAACAAGGCCAGCGGCGAGAGCGCTGGGATCAGGTTGCTGATCATTTCTGCCGGATTGGCGCGAAAGTTGGTAAGGATATTAAAGTCTGTCGCCGAGTGATGGAACCGGTGCAGTTGCCAGAACCAGCGCCAGTGCATCAACCGGTGCTGCCAGTAGCCGACAAATGTCGACAGGAGATAATAGACGGCGAAGGCGCCGGCGACCTGCAGGATTCCGTCTGTCGGCAGCTCCCACCGCATCCAGCCAAGACGGGTCGCGAGCGCGTCCCCGAGTTTTACCGCAGCGAATGCCAAGCCAAAGGTGAGGACATAGTCCATCAGCCATTTGAAGCTGGAAAAGGTGACGATCGCGAAGCCCAGGTCCGTCATCGCCGACGCCTTGCGCCGGACGAAAACCCGGAAGACCGTCGTCTTTTCCCAGTGGAGGAAAAATAACTCCAGAACGATCGCGAGCACGGTAACGATCAACGCCTGGCCGGCCGGTCCCAACAACACGCGCCGCCATTTGGTTTCGACGAGACCGACGGCCCAGGCACACCAGTCCAGCGCGGCCTGACGTTCGAACGCCATCAGTACGACGACAGCCACAATAAGGCCGCCGATCGCGGCTGTATGACGCCACAGTCTGAAGGTGCGCGCGCGATTCACCGTTCCGGAAATCCCCGACAATACCGGGGCGAAGATAGCCCAAGGCCGGTTTGCCCGCCAGTACCGCCGGTCCGCATTTCACCTCGGGCCGGTCGCAGTCCAAGGTGAATTGTTGCCGAAATGACGCAGCTGCCGAGCCTCGTCCGGATAGCGCCGTCAGCATGTCGCGAGAACGGACGCGCCGCTCAGCGGGCAGATCTCCGTGCCTTTCGCCTATCGAGCCAAAGCAGCAGGCCGGTCACAAACGAAACCGGAAGAAGAAGGCTTGAGGGGAACACTATGGCTGATCCGAAGGGGCCCAGCATGAGATTCCGATGCAACGGATATACTACCGCCCTGAAGACTTCGCTCGCCACGCGAATCTCGCCGTCAATTGACGTCAAAATAATTGGGCATTTGCGGTCGACAAAGACTTGCGTTTCCCCCTTGTCGTTGAGGTTGTTGGGGGCTGCCAGCCGCGCGAGGTACGGCTGCTGTTCCGGTTTGGGAATATCAATCGCCACAAATCTTGATGTGGGATAGCGCGCTTGCGCAAGATCTACGGCCTGACCAGGCGTCGTCCGCGCATTGCGAACGCGCGACGCCAATGCGCTTCGACAAAGCCAACCGCCCAGGACCACAGGTCCAGAAACTGGCGCTCGAACGCAACGACGGCGAGCGAGAGCAGCAGCAGGCCCGACAGCGCCGCGTAAGGCAACAGTTTCATCAGGCGCGTGCGATTCACTATCCCCAGGCCTCGTCAGATGCTGCAGCAGTATAGCCCAACACCGTTTCGGTCGCCAAGGGTTACAAACCCATGGGCGCAAAGCGCTTTTCCCAAGCGATCGACGGCAGGCATTACGCGCTGCGTTTGCGATTTTTCCTCTTGTCGAGCCAAAGCAACAACCCGGTCACCCATGAAAGTGGAAGTATCAGCCCGGCCAGAAATACGATTGCCTGACCCAACCGGCCCAGCATCAGGTTGAAGTGCAGAGGGTGTACGATGGCCTTGAACGTTTCAGCCGCCACGGCGGCCTCGCGGTCGAGCACGGTCAGAATGATCGGGCATACGGGGTCAATGTATACCTGGGTCTGCCCCTTGAGTCCGAAATTGTCGGGCGGCGCGAGTTGCACCACAAGCGGCTGATCTTGCGCGCTGGGAATGACGACCGCCGCAAGCCGTGACGACGGATAGCGCGCCAGCGCGAGCGCCGCGGCCTGGCCAGGCGTTGTTCGCGCCGGGCATGCACCCGGTTTGGACACTTGAGCGAGCGCACCGGGGTCGGGAGTGCGCTCGACGGACACCAGCGAAATCGTCGGGTCGATCCAGTCGGGCCTGAGGAAATAGACGCCGGTTGCTGCGAGAATGAATAGCGGTACGTATAGATAGACAGTGAACAGGTTATGGAGATCGAGCAACCGTCTGCGACCGCGTGCACCCCGCTTGAGGGTCAGCGCGATATACCAATTGCGGTTGCGTGGCCACCAGAGGTACAGCCCGGTCGCCATCAATACCATCATGGCAACACCAAGCCAGGCAAGGGCATCTCGACCCCAGGACAACCAGCCGCCGGAGGCCCCCAGGCTGGCATGGAGTCGCAAGACAAAGGTGGCGAACCTGTCTTCCCAGATGTAATTCCCTAGCGGAAGTCCGCTATTGGAGTCGATGGTTATGAGCCAATGGGTATTGCCCGCGCCAACCGCACCCAGCACCGCCGCGTTCCCGGTGGGACCAAACCCGGGTCCAAGGACAAAGCCGAGTTCGAGGTCGCCGTAGGCGCGACGCGCATTCGCGATCCATTGATCGACAGCGGGTTGCGAAGGAATCGGACCGGCAACATCAAAGATGTCGCCAACCTCGATCCTCAATAACTGATCGTTCAAAACGAGCACGGATCCGGTCAACCCGATCAGCGCCAGGAGGAATCCAGCGGTCAACCCGAGCCACAGGTGCGTCTGAAGCCAGATCTTCCTGGCTGAGGGAAGCCTATGCCTGAGAGTGGGGGCCATAGTGTTCATTTCAGCTCAATCGGGTGTTGCAATGAAAGCGGGCTTTGAACGTCAACATAGTTACAAACATTGTCGTACGGATGAGCTAGCGCCGCCAATCTTTCGCGTAATATCACAGCTTCGGGAGCCTTTTTGAGCAATATTTCAGACCCCAATCGAGCATTCGTGAATGCTCTGGTGAGTGCAGCACAAGCCGGCTTCGCGATCCGTGCTCGTTCGGTCCCTTCCATTGTCAAGCCAGGGCAGATGTTGGCTTGCGCCTTTGGCGCCACTGCACTCGCTGCGCCGACTACGACGCGCTGACTTGTCCGGAACGGGTCGTCTCAGGTTCCAGCTCGGCACGCCGTTTCCGAAACGTCAGGCTCGCGAAATCGATCGCAATCCCGACGATGGCCATCGACGCCAATACCAATGCCGAGTTCGCGATCCCCAACGGCCCCTGAACCGGACTGAGCAGGAGGCTGGCGAGAATGAACGTCAGCAGCAAAGGTGGCGTCGCCAGGCTCGAGTGCCTGGCTCCAAAGGCGCTCCAGCCCGCGGCAAATCCCCAGATCAAGACATAGATGACCGCCCCGGCGGCACCGAAGTCGATATAGGCGGCCGCCCAGGCGGTTGGGAAAAGGCCGTCAATCTTCGCAGCCTTCAACTCCGTATTCATCGACAGCAGCTGCTGGTTTTGCGGAAGAAAGGATCGGAGAATTGGCGAGAGAACGCCGATTTCGTAGATGCCCCAATGCAGCGTGAACTGCGCCCGAGCTTGCCAGGCCAGATCGAGGACGTAGACGCCGTGGGTGATGTAGAAATACGTGTTCAGCAGATTGGAGGCGGTGCTCACCGAAAGCCAACCGGATTCGACCGCCGACAGCACATAGCCTCGCGGGCTGGTATGCCAGGCCTCCCGCTTCAGCCCCAGCAGTTGCAGTAGCGCGCTGACATCCGGCGAATATCGGAGTTCAGCATGACCCGGCGACGCTCTTGTCGCATCGATCATCTTGCTCAAATCGGTGGCGCTGATCGCGTCCGTGGACTGCGGTTGGCGGGGCTGCGCCAGTTCCTGCTGGACGTCCACCAGCTGCTGCTCAACCTCGCGGATCTGCCCCCGATATTCAGCATCACGAGCAGGGCTATTACTCGACCCGGCGGGATTGTTGTCCGGCGCCGGATTCTGCTCGGGCGCGGCAGACTGCCTCTCTGCGGCCAGCTTTTGTTCCAGCGCCGCCCGCTTCATTTTAAGAGCCCGAAACCGTTCGGCTTCCTGCTCTCTTCCCTTTGACAGTAACTCCTGTGCCAGCCCGCTCATCTCGGTGCAGAAATTGCGCCTGCTCGCCCACATGGCGTTGGTGTAAATACCAAACAGCACAAGGAGGGCGACCGTCTTGATGAGAAGGTGGTGTCCCTGCGGCAAATGCCGCCGACCCTGACCGACCCGGACCAGCACTGCAGCGATGGCGAGCACAATGGCGAACAAGATCGGCATGCGGCCGGAATACAGCAGCGCATAGCCGATGGGACAGAGAATCGACAGTTGCGCGAGAAACGCCGCCCAGCCGCGGACTTCCTCGCCCTTCAGGACAAACAGCACCAGCGAAACGAAGCCGAAGGAGAAAGTGAGATAGCCTGCGTAGAGCAGCGGGGTCCGTCTGATTTCGATGACGTCGATCAATGTCGGGGCGCAGCGGAGCAATTCCGCATATCCGCTGTTGCCGATACCGCTCAGCACGATGCGATCGAAAGCGATCGACGCGATTCCAGCCAAGCCGAGCAGCGACATCGCGATCACGGCAATGTTGAGCGTGCCGACCGGCGGCGCGGGCGGGCTTGGACGAAGTCGCGACCAGGCGCGGAAGCACCAGGCGCCCGCCCGGTCGCCAACGACGAACAGCGACACGCCGACTGCTACCAGCACCAGGACCGCGACCGAGGGCTGCCGCGGAAAATCGATAGGACCGAACGCGACGCCGATCAGGGTTGCGCACCAAACTACCGCCATGAGGATCGCAGGCGACGACAAACCGCGGGTTATTTTGACGAGCTGCGGCATGCTGTCCGGTTCTGACGGATGATCCACTGTTACGTGGCGGCTTCGAATTCCCTGGTCCGCCTACGGGTATAGCATACCCGTCTCCGTTGAAAGGCCGGCCAAGGCGGAACAAGCCACTGTCGCAAGCCCTTGCCGACCGACCAATGGCCCCTTTCCACGGCGAACAAAACCATGTCGTTATTTACGGTACGGTGGCGGAGATTACTTCAATCCAGCTCGAACCTATCCTTGTAGTCGAGGCGCAGAGCGAGGTCTGGTCCTCCTTCGGTGCCCAATAGACCTCGCGCAGATCCTTCTTCATTGTTGCCTGCGCCGAGAGCGGGACCTTTCCAGGATATTGACGGTCTTGTGCACCCAGCATCGCTGGTGGCGCGTGCCGGGGAGGACCTCGTCGAGCGCCTTCCAGAAGCCGAGCGCGCTGTCGCCGACCGCAATTTCGGGGGCGATCCGCAACCCGCACTGCTTGACGTCGATCAGGAGCTCGCGCCAGTTCTGCGCGCTCTCCCGCACGCCGACCTGAAAGCCGATTAGTTCCTTCTTGCCTTCCGGCGTCGCGCCGATCAGCACCAGCATGCATTCGCCGTGGCCTTCCATGCGGGCCTGAAGGAAGACGCCTCGGCCCACACGTACACATATCGCCGCGCCGACAGATCGCGCCTCTGCCAGCGCTCGTACTCGCCTTGCCACTCGGCCGTCAGCCGGGACACCACCGCAGGCGACAGGTTGGGGGCGTCCTTGCCCAGCAAGGCCGTCAGCGCCTCATGGAAATCGCCGGTCGAGACGCCACGCAGGTAAAGCACCGGCAACAGCGCATCCAGACTTCTGGTCCGCCGGCCCACAGCGGCAGGATCGCCGAGCTGAACCGGATCCGCTGGCCATCTCCGGCCGCCCCGCGGTCGCGAATCTTCGCCCGCGCAACCTCGACCGGGCGACCCATCTCGATAAGGACGAGCTTCGATGGTTTAGATCGATAGTCGGCGAGGATCTCGCGACTCCGTCTGTGTTTCGGTAAATCCAATTTGGGCTTGGATCGTTAAGAAAAACGCGCTTGATGGCGGATCGGTCCGCGCCGTTGAGCAGCAAGAAACCGGCAGGATTCCGCATATGGTCGAGCCCCCGGATAAGCCTCACCCAGCCACCGCATAGTGCGAGCCTCCACCCCCCCCTTTAGCTTTCGACTAAGGCCAGCCGACGTTCGAAAGCTGCAACCGCTGCGCATCAGCGATATCATCCAGCCTGCAGCGAAAATGCCATGGACTGAAACGGTATCGCAGTTCCGCTTTCAGTTGTCCGGTGAACAGGAACGCGCCTTGGTTGACATTGGCTCGCTGAAAACGCGCCTGCTTGCCGTCCACAATGTCGACGTCGAAGCAGTGGCTGAACTCGACCGGCAAGATCAGCAGCGAGGTGCCCTCGCTTTTAGCCTCAACGACGAGGCGATCACGAAAGACCCTGATTTCCGAAGAGCTGCCTGCGACGAGCGACGGCGGCACGTGTTCGTATACCGTCGCATCGTTTGAGCTCCCGGGATCGGCCATCCATCGCATGGCCGCATCCGTCGTCTGAACCAGAGCGGGCGAGGTGGACCAATACCCTCCCGTTTTCGCGTCCCGAATTTCATACAAGAACAGAGTCCACTTCTCCGGATTCCCCGGGTCGGTGACGAAACGGCTCTTGGGCGCAAGATTTGGAACTGGATGGTCGGTGATGACGAACCGTACTCCCAGCATTGCAAACAGGCGCGGCTCGAAACGCGTAAACGTCGTGACGACTCGTACGTGCTTTTCTGTTCGCGCGCTCAGCAACCGCGAGTTGATTGCGTGAAAAAAAGGCGACGAGAACGGGTTGATTTCGATGAGAGTGGGGATATCGAAGTACCACATCCCATAGTAGCGGTGATCATTGCCCGTCCTAAACGAAATATCTTCGGAATAAATATGCTGCCTGGTGAATGGCAACGGGACGTCGTGGCGTTCAAAGTCGGTCCCACTTAGGTTTACAACACGCCCGCGGAAGACGGCTCCTTCCTCGAGACCGATTTCGGACTTTAGCAACTCCACCAGCGACGTACTCCGCGGTGGCCAGCGTAGAGGATTTTCCTGACGGAACTGGCTGTCCGAATATGGGTGATGCAGTGCAAATATGGATGCCCACGGCAATAGAACAAGGCCGGGCATGGCCCACCTGAAAAGCCGCGGTGAGTCTATCCACCAGCCAACGAACAAATAAGCGCTAAAGATTGCATAGAAAGGCAGGCAGAACATATCTACATAATAGCCGATGATACTGGGCCCTGACCACTTCACGCCGCCAATCTGCGCATACAAGAGAATGCTCAGCTGCAGCACGATGAAAAGGAGAAAAGCAATCGCGAAGATTCGCAACCGCCCTCGCTCGCGCCACCCGACGAGCACCGCGCCGGCCAAGGACGTGGGCCACAAATACGGTCCAGGTCCAGCGCCAGAGCCAGAGCCAGCCGTAAGTATGAGAAAGGACTGGTCCGTCCATTTGACTGGTTGCTCGACGAAATCATCCCAGAAGAATGTGGTGGGGGCGTAATAGAGCAGAGCGTAGCCGTAAGCCAAAAATGCCGCGGCGAGAGTCAGAGAGACAAACGCTGCTGCGGCCGATTTCCGCAACCGCTCCGAATTGTCTTTGGCTGCGGCGACAGCAGCCAACCCAAAAACCAGCAGCATTACGCTGGCAAGCGCGGCGAGGACCGGCCGGGCGATTGCGAAGTGCCCAAGCAAAACCAGGATAGTCAGGACAAGTTTCGCATCCGTCCTGGTCCGGGTTCGTCCGATCGCGATAAAGGCGCATAAGGCCAAGGTACTTTCCGCAATAGCTTCCATGAAATGTGGGTTGCCCCACATCCGCTGCCCGGTGAATGCCGGGACAAAATATGGCAGCGTCAACAAGGCTCCGATCAGGGCAGCGGCCAGGCTCGTGAGGCGGCCGGCGCCGAGGCATCTTGCCAGGACGATCGTCGAAAAAAAGAATTCCAGTGCAAATGCCAACAATGCAACAACCGGCATCCACTCATCGGCGACGAGCGACGCAAGGATAAATCCCGGCATCAGCTGCGTTGCTTGCGGAACCCACATATCCCCGAGCCCCTGCAAGAAATTCAATGAAAAGCCTATCTCCGGACTCATCCATTTCTTTTGCGAAGTCACGATCGCAAGAATGAACGTTCCGTCAAAACGGTAGAACAAGGCGTCCCGCATATAGGAGAAATTGACTGCGCTGAGCGCCGCGAACGAAGTAGCAGGCAGAGCCCACCAGTAGCGACCGCGCACGATGGTGGAGAAAATCGTGCTCTTCACGGAGCGCTCTGAAGACATTGGGCGTCTTTCAAGTCACCTGTTCGGCGAGTGCTTCTGGCGCGACAGTCTTGCTATAAATGCGCCATGTCGTCCAACTCGATTCAAACAAATTCGGTAACCGCTCGGCTGATGACGTCGCAATATGTCGCGGCACTCGCCGGATTTCAAGAGCGTGAATCTGCGATTGGGGACCTTTGGGTCCGGGCCGGCTATCGCCAGACCGCCTTGCCGGTCGTCAAGGCCTATCGTGGGGATTCTTCTTACAGCTTCCGGAAACGAGTCGGCAACTCAGCACCCGCACCCATTCGGCTTCCGGCACTCCCAGCTTGACCCGCAGTTCCTCCTGGATCAGCCCGGTCATCTGAATGCAGAAATTGCGCCGGCCCGACCACATGGCATTGGTGTAGATGCCAAACAGCACGAGGACGGCGATGGCTTTGATCAGCAGCAGTTCCGCATATCCACTATTGTCGATCCCGCTCAGCACCAGACGATCCAGCGCGATCAACGCGATTCCCGCCAGGCCGAGCGGCGAAGTCGCGACCACCGCAAGGTTCAGCGTGCGCGCCGGTGGCGCGGGCAGGTTTGAACGAGATTGCAACCAGGTGCGGAAGGCCCAGATACCCGCCCGGTCGCCTGCGATGAACAGCGACACGCCGACGGCTACCAGCATTGCGCACCAAACGCCCGCCATGAGGATCGCAGGCGAGGACAAACCGCGAGCTGTCTTGATGAGATGCTGCATGCCGTCAGGTTCTGGCGGATGATTCACTGTTGCGTCGAGGTTTCGAATTCCCTGGCCTGTCTACGGGTAAAACATATCAGCCTCTGTTGAAAGAGCGGCCACGGCGGAAGAAGCCCTTGGCGCAAGCCCGGACACTAGGTCTCTGGATCGTGCCGAGAAATCGAAATGGACGAAGGCTCCAGAACTTCCCTGCCTTGCAACTCGCTGTCAGATTGTCGGGCGCAGGTCGTCGTCCGGGATCGGGGGATCGCCGTTTCCACCCGCTCTGCGGTAATAGAGCCTGTACAATTCATTAACCGCGAATGCCCAGTCGCCAAGTCTGCCTTGCGTCCGCAACTGGTAGACGAACATCTGTCCGAACGGAGCAACGCTGGCGAGTTGTCCGTTTTCGACGAGCGCGAGCCAGCTATCCACATCCGCGACGGCGCGGCTCAGGCATTGATCGGCAAGCTCTTGGTCGGGCGGTTCGCTCATCGTCCGGACGCGTCGACTTGTCGGGATCGCCGGCAGCTCTCGGTTCTGCGGATCATCCATTGCTCGTGTCGCAAGGCGGGAACGCGTTTCCTCGCCCTGCCTAGGGGTAGAGCATATCGGCTTCCGGTGGAAGGCCGGCCGACCGGGCCACGCCCCCGGTCCCAGTCCAATGATGGACAGATCGTCGCGGGCCGGCGCGGCGAGGCCCTGCGGCCCCTTTTCACGGCGAACCGAATCATATCGTTATTGACGCGGGCGTGCCGGCTTCGAGGCATGACGGAACTTTGGAGGCCGTCACGCCGCTTCATCGAATTGTTGCGTGATCGAGTTTCTTCATCGCCACTCGTGATCCTTCGATTTGTCTTGACGTTCCGGTCATTTGGAAGCCGTGATCGAAAGCATGCGTTCGCTGGAAGATGGGGATCAACGGTGCTAACGGTCCGCCGCCGGTAATTGCTCCCCGGGTTTCGCCCGGACTTTCGAGGGACATCCGTTTCCCATGCCCGGTAAAATCGTGATTGTGAGTCAGTATTTCGCTCCCGATCCCACGACCACAGCGACTTATGTAACCGCGATCGCCAATGGACTGACGACCGACAGCGAGGTTCTCGTGATTTCCGGAACCGCCCATTCCAGTGCCGCTGCCGCCGGGTTCCGCGTCGTGGAAGTCGCAAGCTGGACGCCGCAGAAGGGCGCGGTGCTGCGCCGGGCGATCGCCATGCTGTGGCTGTCCGCAAAAATGTTGGTTGCCACGCTCAGGCATGTCGGCAGAGACGATGTCGTGCTTTGTGTGACCACGCCGTTTGCACTGCCCTACCCGGTCGCGCTGGCGACCAAGCTGCGCAAGGCGCGCGCCGTCCTGTTGATTTATGATCTCTACCCCGAAGCGCTGATCATGGCGGGACTGGTGCGGCCGCGATCGCTGGTGGCGAAAGTCATCCGCTTTGCCAACGGCCTGCTGTTCCCGGCGCTCGACGCCATCATCACCATCGGGCGCGACGTCGAGGCGTTGCTGCTCGCCTATAGCAATGTCGTGAAGCGCAATATCCATTTCATTCCGAACTGGCCGCTGCTGCCGATCCGATACCGCGAAATCTCCGCGGCCAAACCTTTTCGCGCCTTCCCGGACAAGCTGGTGGTCGGCTTGTCGGGCAATCTGGGGTTCACCCACAGTGCGGCCACGGTTTTTGAAGCGGCGCGACTGTTGAAAGACGAACAGAATATTCACTTCATGCTTTCCGGATGGGGAAGCGGATGGACACAATTGACCGGGCTTTACGCCGCAACGCCGCTTCCCAACGTCACGCTCGTCGATCGGGTGCCGGAGTCCGAACTCGAGGCATTCCTCGCGGCGGCCGACGTCTGGGTGATTCCCTATCGTCGCAATGTGGTGGGCGTGTCGGTCCCGAGCCGGATCTACAATCTGCTGGCGGTCGGACGGCCGGTCATCGTGACCGCCGAAGCCGGTTCGGAAGCGGCATTGATGCTGAAAGAGGAAAATATCGGCTGGGTCGCAAGGCCTGAAGATCCGCGCGATCTGGCCGACGCGATCCGCTCTGCCGCGGCCGATCGCCAGGAGACGCTGGCCAAGAGCAAGCGTGCCGCGCTTGCCGCGCAAAAATATACCGCGGACCGCGCGATCGACCGGTACCGGCAGGTCGTCGGCGACATCATGAACTCGGTCCGGTAGCGCGAGCATGGCCCCGATCGTCCTCATCACTGGCGCCGACGGGTTTGTGGGACGTCACATGGTGGCGGCGCTGGCGGAAGCCGGCTGGCAGGTGCGTTGCGCCCAGCGCTCGATCTGCCCGGCGGCCCGCGCGGACACGGTTGGAGGCCTCGAACTCGGGCCGGCGACCGACTGGCGAGCCGCTCTTCGCGGGGTCGACGCGGTGATCCATCTGGCGGCACGCGCGCACCGCTCCCGCAGCGTGCAGGAACGCGAGAGCGATCTGTATCATTGCGTCAATGTCGAAGGCACCCTGCAATTGGCGCGCTGCGCGGCCGCGGCCGGCGTGCGCCGGTTCATCTTTCTGAGCAGCGTCGCGGTCAACGGCGGCACCACCGAGGGACGGACGCCGTTTTGCGAGCACGACGGCATCGCGCCCAAAACCGTCTACGGCAAGACCAAGGCCGCCGCGGAACGGGGCCTGGCGGAACTGGCTGTTGGGACCGCGATGTCGATCACCGTGATTCGCACGCCGATGATCTTCGGCACCGGTGCCGTCGGCAATTTCGGCCGGCTGCTGTCGGCGGTGCGCGCCGGCGTGCCGCTGCCCTTTGGCCTGATCGACAACCGGCGCGCCTTTCTCGGAATTGAGAATCTGACTTCCTTTGTCAGCCATCGCCTGACCGCGCAACATTCCGCGCCGTTCGACGTGTTTCTGCTGGCCGACGCCGAGCAGGTTTCCACGCCGCAATTCATCCGGCTATTGGCGCGCGCGAGTGGCCGGCCGGCACGCCTGTTGCCGATTCCGCTTTCCGTGCTGCGGGCGCCGATGAGCTATCTCGGACTGACCGACGCCTTGATCGGGTCGCTGGAAGTGGATGCCCGCAAGGCCAACGCGACGGGGTGGCGTTGTCGGCTCAGCCTCGCCGAGGGCCTCGCGCATGCCGTCGCAACCTTGCCGGCACTCGACACGGCCGCCTGAGCCCGGTCCGGTTCATTCGCCGAGGCACACCTTGCCGCGCCGGATCCGCCGGTAGAGCGCAAACGACAGCGGCGGTTCGAATGTCGAGAATACCGGCTCCGCGACCTGCTCGAAACATTTCTCCAGGCCGGTTTTGATCAGCGGCGCATCGGGCGCCCAGATCAGCCAGGGCAGGACATGATCGACCGGCTGCCGCTGCACGACCATCCAGTTGCCGTTTTGCTGTATCCACTCTCTGGCGGTCTCATCCGTCCATGCCGTAATTTGTCGCAGCTCCTCCCTTGCCTGCGCAGCGTCCTCAGCGGTCACATTTGCATTCAACTCACGATAGGATGACGTCAGAACGAGAGTAACTGGTGGGACCCGGATTTCCGCCAGTGCCAACGCCAACGGGATGCGTGAATCGCGGCCGACAAATTCCACCGCCGAGCCGGGAGGCAAAAGCGTGCGCATCACCTCGCCGGCCGTACGAACTTCTTCCGGCAAAGAGTTGGCGCGATTGCGGATCGAGGGTAGTTGATTATAGACGCCGGTGAGACTCCAGGCTTGTTCCGCGGCCAGCCCGATCGAAGCCCCAGCTACCCCAACCGCGATGACGCGAGCCCGCAGATCGCTCCGACTCATCAGCATTAAGCCGTGCAAAGCAAGTCCGCCTGCCAGGGCGGCGAGATAATTGAAATAATTCGCATAGGCCTGGATGCAGCCGCCGCAAATCGGCTGCAGCCCAAGGTGGTTGAAAGCGAACATGTACCAATAGGATGCTGCAAACAGCGCAGTCCAGCCACGATTGGGGATCGGACGAAGCGCGGCAACGATCGTTGCGGCCAGTGCGCTTGCGATCGGCACGATATGGTGATTGAGAAAATAATGTCCCATAATGTCCCAGCCGAAGGCGTATGCGAGCAAATCTTGCAGCGTTGGGTGAGAGATCACGCCCAACATTTGATGGCTGAGACGCAAAGCGTGCGGATAGAGGCTCGGCAGCACCCCCGCCTGAATCAGCCAATCCGTCACACCTGGAACCCAGAGGGTGACGTAAACGAACCGATGCCCCCAAAGCAAAGCCATTAACGACCACGTCAGCACAAGTATCGCAGCCGAACAGAAATACACGCGACGGCGATCCCGGCCGGCCCTCAGCCAGACAATGCCGAGGCTCAACGCGATAAATGCAACCGAATTGATGCGAAGCAGATAAGCCATGGTCAGGACGGCGCCGAAGGCTGTCGCGACCGCAAAACTGGCACTCTTCTTCATTTGCAGGAGAAGATGCAGTGCGACCAGTTGCAGACAAATGAAGACGGCATATGGCGTCGCGCTGTTGAAGTAAAAAATACTGTCTTCGTTCAACGCAAAAACGACAATGGCAAATGCAATCGGCCAGACCGAACAGCCCAACCGTTGCAGCAGGCTCGCCAGCAACCCGATGTTGATGCCCGTCATGACAAGCGAGAAGGTGCGTGCCGAAACGACGCCATGACCGAAGATCCACTGCCAGGCACCCAGGGCATAGAAGAACAACGGCTGATACCAGGTCGCATCCTCGGCAGTGTAGGGCCTCACCGCGCCGCTGACGTACCACCACGATTTGATGATGTAGTCCGTTTCGTCGCCCCAGGTGCCCTGCCGCAACACAGCCGTGATCGAGAGCGCGATCCAGCAGACCAGGACGGCCAGCAGGACGCCGGCGCCGGCCCTGCTAAAGCGTCTATTGTCGTACGAAACGTCCATAAGGATATCGGTTCCCGCGGTTGTCTCGCAGAATCACGGGTTGGTTTCAAGCCGCGGTCTGGGCGACCGGTTTGCGGGGTATCTTGCCTAGGCAGTAGCCTCTGGGACATCCAATGCGTTTGTCACGTTCAGGAAGCCTTGCGGGCGATCATGATAATGTGGTCGTACGGAATCCGCAGCAAGTCGTTCAGGAAAAGGGTTTGAACGTCGAACCCCATACCGTTCAATAACCGGAGATAGCCCTCCGGGGTTCTGATGTTGGTTCCGGAGTCCAGATAGTTGAACAATCGGACCGCAACGCGCTGTCGGGGTAACCAGACGTTGTCAATCGTGACAATCCTTCCGTTCGGTTTCAGCAGACGCGCGAGCGACGCAAAAAGCGAAATAGCCTCGCTGTCCGCGATATGGTGAAGCAATGCGGAAATATTTATGAGATCGAATTGCTTGCCCTCCTGCTTCAAATCATCGGCGGCATTTCCAGCGATAAAGCGGCCGCGGTCGCCGTACCGCCGTCGGGCGTAGGCGATGTGCTTCGCGTTCAAGTCGATGCCGGTATAGTCGAGCGAAGGAAGATAGGACAGTATGTTGGCCGGTCCGCATCCCACGTCCAGCATTTTCATGCCAGGCGTCGGCCGCAAGACTTCGTTCACGTACCGTGTAATCGCTTTGTCCGCACCAAGCGAAAACATTAATCCCTTGTGGATCGACGGAACCGTTATTAGTCGGTAAGCGCCAGAGATTCGTTGCGCCATTGTTAACCCCCGAAACACCCCAAAATATGCCGCTCGTCGGCATCACGTTAAGCTGGGGAACGTATCGGAACATCCCCGCCGGGAACAGTCCACGTATTTCCAGACGCGGGCTCGGACGCCGCGCGGGTTCGCCCCGCCGCACAGCGGCTTGTCTCGAAAATCGGCCTTGAGATACCCGCGAGAGCGCACCTGACATCACGCCTTCGCAGCTTTCCCATTCCAGGGCACCAGCGATGGAGATCATGGGTGAGCCCCCGTACCGGGGAACACCGCTAAAGCGCAAGTCTGGCAAGTGAGCGACGATAGTCCCCGCAATACCGGCCCGATGCCGGACAGCCAGCGGTGCGGAGCTAAGACCCGCAAGGGCGGCTCCTGCAGGTCGCCGACGGTCCACGGCAAAAGACGCCGCCGGATGCACGGCGGCGCAGCGGGGTCGGGGGCGCCCAAAGAAAACGAGAACGCGCTTAAGGATGGCCTATTTACAAAAGAAGCAATTGAAGCGCGGAAACACCTACGAGAACTATTGCAACAGTCCCGGAGGCTTCTGCAGAAAATCCAGTGATGTGACGAAAATTGCCCCAAATTCCAAAGTTTTTTTATCCTACTTTGAGTGTGGACAATAGCTGAATGCGGAATATCGATGTCCTGCAGCTCGGCCCGACCATTCAAAACACGCGGTCAAATGCGAGGCAAGCACACACCGGAAGGCCGCCTCCGAGGTGGTTTTGATCCGGCCGGCGTCACTTTTGATATCGACTTTTCCGGCGACCGTCCCTGCATACCGGTCATCTCCGCCGCGGACGCCAAGGGTCGCTTCCTGGTCCACCCCCCGGCAACCAAGCGCGTCAAACTTATCAGGGTGCGTGGGAAAACCTAGGTTATGTGATCAGAAACATGATGCCGTGACAAGATCTTTCGATCGGCTTCCAATGCCGCATCGATAGAAAGCCTGGGGTTACAATGCCGATTTTTGGTATCATTTCACTAATACGTATGTCGGCGGCGAACACCGCAGCAGTACGATGCAGCGTGACGCCTGCACCAGGATCATCCACGGGCTGAATTCGCGACTTTTGTGCCGCTTGCCTCGAAATCGGCCTTGAGTTATCCACCGCGTACCTTGCCGCAGAGGGGAACAGGTATGTCAAGCACTGGCCAGACGCTGTACCGGCGCGCGCGCAAGGTCATGCCCGGCGGCACGCAGTTGCTCTCGAAACGTCCGGAAATGTTCCTGCCCGGCCAATGGCCGACGTACTACAGGTCGGCCAAGGGGGCCGAAGTCGTCGATCTCGACGGAAAAACCTATCTCGACATGAGTTACTGCGGCATCGGCGCCACCGTGCTCGGCTATGCCGATCCTGACGTCAACGCCGCGGTCAAGACCGCAATCGACATGGGCTCGATGTCGACGCTGAACTGCGCCGACGATGTCGAGCTCGCGGAACTTCTGATTGAGCTGCACCCGTGGGCGGACATGGTCCGCTTCGGCCGCGCCGGCGGCGAGGCCATGGCGATCGCGGTGCGGATTGCGCGCGCCGCAACCGGGCGCGACATGGTGGCGTTTTGCGGCTATCACGGCTGGCATGATTGGTATCTGAGCGCCAATCTCGGCGAGACCGCCGCGCTCGACGGCCATCTCCTGCCTGGTCTCGCCCCCAAAGGGGTGCCGCGCGGCCTCTCCGGCTTGATGCATCCGTTCCACTTCAACAAGCTCGACGAAATCGAAACCATCGTCGCCGGGCACGGCGAGCGGCTCGCCGCGATCGTGATGGAGCCTGTTCGTAGCACCGACCCGGCTCCCGGGTTTCTCAAGGGGATCCGCTCGCTCGCCGATCGCTGCGGTGCGGCCTTGATATTCGACGAGGTGACCGCCGGATTTCGCCTTAATTCGGGCGGCGCTCACCTCGCCTATGGCGTCGATCCCGACGTGGCCGTATTTGCGAAAGCGTTAGGAAACGGATTTCCGATTGCAGCGATCATCGGCCGTCATTCGGTGATGGATGCTGCACAAGAGACCTTTGTCAGCTCCACGGCCTGGACCGAGCGCGTCGGACCGGTTGCGGGGCTCGCCACACTGCGCAAGCATCGCGAGCAGAACGTCGCCAGGCATCTGATCCGGATTGGAACCCGCGTTCAGCGCGGATGGCAGGACGCCGCGGGCGCGAATGACCTTCCGATTCAGGTCTCCGGAATGGCGCCACTCGGGCATTTTGTATTCGACCGATCGGACGCACAGGAGATCAAGACATTGTTCACGCAGATGATGCTGGACAAGGGCATCCTCGCCCACGGCTCGTTCTACGCGATGCTGGCGCACACCGACGCGCATGTCGATCGGTATCTTGAGGCGGTCAATGAGGTGTTTCGCGCCTTGAAGATCGCCATCGATCAGAACGCCGTGCGGCAATTGCTGCGCGGACCTGTGGCGCATTCCGGGTTCAAGCGGCTGACGTAAGCAAGGCCCTCGAAATATCGCTAGCCACATTGCGGCCAGGTCCGATCTTGTCTTCCGATCCCTATCGACCGAAAACCTGCCGGATCGCTTCCGCGTTTTCATGCACGGCCTTGTTGGCAAGGAACATGAAGATCGGAATGGCCACCATCAACAGCAACATCATCACCAGGCGCGTGCGGCTGAGAAAGCGCCTGGGTCGGTTGATGGGATGAAGGTTCGAGCGGTCGTCGTTCTCTTTGATTTCCATCACTCCAGCTTATCCGAACCCGCGCGACGGATTGGGCCACAGCCAGGGGCCTAGGCCGCAACCCGACGCGGTTTCACCAGAAGATCGGCCGGAATCTTCCACGCTTCGCTGATCCTATGGATCATCTCAACCGTCAGCGGACGCCGCCGGTTCAACAGCTCGGATGCACGCGACCTCGAGCAGAGCAACTCGCGAGTTCGGCCTGCGAATGGCCGAGTTCCTCGATGGCGTAATTCAGCAAGTCGATCGGATCGGAGACATCGATATTCGGCCAGCGACGGTCCTCGTATTTCTCGACGAGGGTTGCGAGAATGTCGAGCTTGTCGCCTTCTTCAGTCCCCGGCGCAGCGCCCCAGAGTTTCTCGATCTCCCGAATTGCCGCGGCGTGATCGTCGTCGTTTCGAATGGGGTGAATTTCCATGTTGTTCTTCCTAGAGTTGCGAAACGGTCAAGGCGTCGACCCTATCGTACTCGGCATGCGTTCCGATGAATTTGACGAACGCGATGCTCCTCGTGAAATCGAAGGCAACAATCATCCGAAAATCGCCGCCCGCGATTTCGAAGCGCGCTCGCTCGCCATTCAGAATTTTTGCATTCGGAGCGGCAAACCGCACATCCTCCATCGAATTCCATTTGGCATTCTTGACCAATGTTCTCCAACGTTGCAGCGGAACCTTCATTTCCGAATGTCTCTCGGCATAGGACGAAAGCACGTTCTACGAAACAGTTTGTTCCCAAATCGGGAACATTGCAATACTCGATGTAAACACCCGCAAATAATTCTGGATTACGGAAATGGTGCTTATGAGTCTGACCTGCGACGTTTTGTCATACTGCCGAATTTCAGAAGAATCACTTGCCGGCCCACCCAAATCACTTGGTCCGGGCTCAAGGCTGGCGCGTGGGGAATGCCGGATGATTCCGGTGTGACCTAACTAACGCGTATTCGCTCTACTACTACCCTTTGCACACGCGGCTATCGGGCGCATCGGGCGCCCGGCATTCCCTGCACCCTCTGTTTGGAGGGCGGGAAATAAATGAATACCTCGCGCAAAAAAAGGATGCGGCGAGATCGCGAAGTCATGTCCCATCGTCATTGCGAGGAGCACTCTTGTCCGCCGAAGCCCGCCTTCGGGCGAAGGCGGATGCGACGAAGCAATCCAATCTTTCTTTTTGTTGCGCGATGGATTGCTTCGCTTACAATGACGGTGTCAGGCAGATAGTGCCGGTGGTGCGGCTAAGCCCCGAAAATATCGCGGACGACATTGCGATTCGTGTGCGACCGCCCGGCGTTCGGATAAACCCCGTGCAGCACGCTGTCGGCTTCGAGCTTGCCGCCGTCGATGACGATGGCGCCGGTCGACACAAAACTGTTGTCGTCGACCGCGGTGTTTCCGATCACGCGGCTGCCGCCATACATCACGATGCCGCGGCCGAACGAGGGATAGTCGTTGTCGAGGTTCGCGCCGACCGTGCAGTTGTGGTAGCAGAGGAAATAATCCGAATAGCTGGCGCGGCCGAGCACGGTGCCGACCGGGTGCTGGACCGCGAACACGTCGGGCAGCTGCACCTCGTAATAGGCGTCGAGCGCGTGCAGGGCCTTGTTGAGCGCATAGGCCTTGTCGGCAATGGGGTGGCCGGGCTTTTCGCGAAAGGTCGAGTTGGAGAGGTAATACAGGAAGATCGCGTATTGATCGCAATGCAGATGCGAAAAACGCGGCTGGCCGTTCGCGAAATAGCCCTTCAAGCGGAGGCGGGAGAAGCAGTGCTCGACCCGGTCGAGCGCGAGATCGACGAGGCGCGGCAGGTCGGCCAGATCGGCGGCGTCGGGAAACAGGTTTTCGAGCTGCTTTCGCAGATACCGGGCGAGGTCGGTTCGGCTGAGCGAGGTTTGCACGGACCTAGTTCCTGCTGCTGGCGCTGGTGCGGACGTCGAGGCCGCGCGAGGCGAGATGGCTGCGCAGCTTGATCGGACTGTGATCGGTAAACAGGAACATCGAGGAGATCGCGACCGCCGAGGCGCCTGCCTCCAGCGCGTCGATGGCGTGCTGCAGCGAGCCGCAGCCGCCGGAGACGATCAGGGGAACGCTGAGCCGCTCGGCCGCCTCGTGAATCATGTCGAGATCGTAGCCTTCCATGGTGCCGTCGCGATCGATCGAGCCCAACAGAATCTCGCCGCAATGCAGATCCTCGCAGCGCAGCGCCCACTCGATCGGATCCAGCGCGGCCGGCTCGCGGCCGCCTTCGATGAAGACTCTGGCGCCCTCGGTGCCGGTGCGCTTGTAGTCGATCGAGACGGTGATGCACTGGTCGCCGAAGGTACGCGCCGCCTCGCGCACGAATTCGGGACGCCGCACGGCTTCCGAATTGACCGAAACCTTGTCGGCGCCGGCGCGCAACAGACGGTTGACGTCCTCGAGCGTTCGCACCCCGCCGCCGACCGTGAACGGCATGAAGATTTCCTCCGACATCCGTTCGATGATCTCGACCACCCGTCCCCGCGACTGCTCGCTCGGCACGATGTCGAGCACGATCAGTTCGTCGACGCCGTAATCATTATAGACCTTGGCCGTCGTCACCGGATTGCCGGCGATGCGCTCATTGTCGAAGAAGCGTGTGTATTTCACCAGCCGTCCGTCGCGCAGCAGGAATTTCGGGATCAGTCGCTTTTTCAGCATTGCGCGTATTTCAAGGATTCCACCGCAGGAAATTGCCGACCAGTTCGATGCCGCTATCCTGGCTTTTCTCGGGGTGGAACTGGGTCGCCACGATATTGTCCCTGGCGACGATGGCGGTGACGTGCTGGCCGTAGTCGGCCCAGCCGACGAGATCGCCTGCATTGTCGCAGCGCATGGCAAAGCTGTGCACGAAATAAAAGGCGAGATTGCCGTCGCGCATATTGGCCAGCACCGGATGGTCGCGCTCCTTGGTGACGCTGTTCCAGCCCATATGCGGGATTTTCAACGCGGGATCGTTGGGGCGCAGCCGCAGGATGTCGGCGTCGAACCAGCCGAGCCCCTCAAAGGGCGGGTTGCCGTCGGCGTGTTCCTCGGAGGTTTTCGCCAGCAGCTGCATGCCGAGGCAGATCGCCAGAAACGGCTTGGCCTTTTCGCGCACCTGGCGTTCGAGGATTTCGTCGATGCCGCGGGCGCGAATATTGCTCATGGCATCGCCGAAGGCGCCCACCCCGGGCAGGATGACGTGGGAGGCATCGGCGATTACGGCGGCATCGTGGGTGACAACGGGGTTGAAGCCGCAATAGTCGACGGCGTTGCGCACCGAGCGGACATTGTTGATGCCGTAATCGACGATCGCGACGTCTGACATCGTTGGCTCCCCTGGGCGCCCGGCTTAGGCGCCGCTTGCGATCAGCCCTTGCCGCCGATTTCAATGCCCGGATGGTTCGGCCACGGCACGGCGGTAGCGTCCCATTGCTCCATGTCCGGCATGCGCTTGCCCGGCTCGACCTGGTTGGGCGAGAACTGCCACGGGCTGACTTCATGGCGCATCGCGACCTCGAGGAACTGCTCCTCGCTGATCTGCAGGTAATCGAGGAACAGATCGAGGCTCGGCGGCCGCTTGCCGTCATACTGCCGGACCAGCTTCTCGCCCTCCTCGCGGGTCATGCGGTGATTGCGGATGTCGATGTTGGCGAGGTGATTGGTCCGCCCCATGCCGCGCTTGATGTATTTCAGGTAGTCGCGCACGCCCTGGAAGAAGCATTCGATCTTCTCGTAGTCGTATTCGGGGGGAATGCCCTCGACCTCCTGGCCCTTCCAGCCAAGCTCGCGCTTGATGATCTCGACGTGCTTCTTGGTGTCCCATTTGATGTAGCTGCCGAGGCAGATCGAGCGGCACTTGATGCGCATCAATTCCTTGCGAGGCGGGTAGACGAAGGGATAGAGGTCGCGCTTGGCGACGCGGCCGCCGAGGAATTCGTACATGTCGTCGGCGGTGATGCCGAGGTTCATCGCGCGGTTGAAGCGTTTTTCGTCGACCTCCTCCATCTCGTCGTAGGAATAGAACGACTGGTACTCGGCGAGACTCTCACCCCAGAACAACAGCGACGTCTCGTAGCGGATGGCGATCTGCATGGTGTGGGCGTAGATGCCAGTGTGGCAGTGCCAGCAGAAGTCGCCGCGACGTTTCAGCGATTCCAGCATCAGCTCGCGAACGACGTGCCAGTTCGGGGTGAAATTCAGTACGTCGACGCCGAGCTGCTTGAAGACGGAGGTGTTGTTTTCCTCGATCAGCGGCCGGTAGAACCAGTGGTCGAAGCGCACGACCAGCGGCTTCAGGCCCAGTTTGCGCACGACATACCAGAGCTGGAACACGCTGTCCTTGCCGCCGGAATAGGGCACGATGCAGTCGTAGAGCCCCTTGTCGCGGTACTGCGCGACCAGTTCCTGCATCTGGGCATAACGGTCGTCCCAGTCGACCTGGGTGTCGCGCACCTCGATCTGCGAGCAAACGCTGCAGGCGCCGGCCTCGTCGAACGAGGTTGCCTCGGCCGTTTCCGGCAACAGGCATCTGCTACAGCTCAGCATGTCCCAAAAATCCCTTAATTCAATTCCACGATTTGCGTCGGCCTTACCATACGGTCCAGCCGCCGTCGACCGTCAGGCACTGGCCGGTCACATAGGCCGACAAATCGCTCGCCAAATAGGCCACCGCGCCCTTGAAATCCTCCTCCCGCGCCATCCGTCCCAGAGGGGTGCGGGCCACATAACGGCCGAGAAACGGCTCCGGCGTGTCCCTGAACACCCCGCCCGGCGCGATCGCATTGACCCGGACCTGCGGTGCCAGCGTGGTGGCAAGCCAGCGCGTGGCCTGGATCAGGCCGCCCTTGCTGGCGGCATAGGCGGCCGGATTGCCCAAATCGGTTCCCTCATAGAGCCGCCAGTCGGGGCCCGCGAGCCCATAAATCGAGGAAATATTGATGATGCTGCCGTGCCCCGACGCCCTGAGATCGCCTGCCGCGGCCTGCACCAGCACAAAAGGCGCGGTCAGATTGACCTCGAGCGCCCGCCGCCAGGTCGCGTCCGCCTGCTGCTCGAACGGCACCGCCCAGCCCTCAAGACCGCTGGTGCCGACGAATGCCGCGCAATTGACGATGATGTCGATGCGGCCGAATCGCTCCCGCACCCGGCGCGGCAGGTCGCGCACCACCTCGGCCTGTTCGAGATCGCAGTCGAATCCGGCGGCGGCCACCTTCCATTGCCGGCTCAGTTCGGCGGCTGCGTCGGCGGAGCCGGAGGACGAAATATCGATGACCGCAATATCAGCCCCGAGCTCGGCCAGCGCATGCCCGATCGATCTTCCGATGTGGCCGGCGCCGCCCGTCACCAGCGCCACCCGCCCCTTCAGCGACATCAGCTCGCGCAGGGAGCGGTCGGCGTTCACCCGAAAATCCTCTGGAATTCATCGGAGGCGCGCTGCAGGTCGTCGAGACGACCGACATCGATCCAATATTCGCGCAACGGAAAGCCGACCGATGATTTGCCCTGCGCGATCGTGCGCTCGATCAGGGTCGGCATGTCAACCGTCTCGTTGGCATCGAGATGATCGAGGATGCCGGGATCGAGCAGATAGACGCCGGCGTTGACGAAGAATTTCTGCGTCGGCTTCTCGCGGATACCGAGCAGGCGATGACCGTCGAAGTCGACTACCCCGAACGGCACGGTGATGGAATGCTCGCGGACGCATACGGTGGTAAAGGCCTTGTGCTCGCAGTGGTATTTCAGCATTTGATCGAAATTCACCGTTGTGAGCAGGTCGCCGTTCATGACGAAGAACGGCTGCGTCGGACGCCCTGGCAATAACGAAAGCGCGCCCGCGGTGCCGAGGCGCTCACTTTCTTCGAGATAGCCGATATCGACGCCCCACGCCGTCCCGTCGCCGAAATAGTCGCGGATCATCTCGGCCTTGTAGTTGACGGAAATGTAGAACCTTCCGAAACCCGCTTTGATAAACCCACTGAGCACGGTCTCCAGGATGGGCTTGTCGCCGATCCGCAGCAGGGGCTTTGGAATATCATCAGTGAGCGGCTTTAGCCGCGAGCCGAGGCCGCCGGCCATCAGAACCACCCAATGATCGGATTGCGGAGAGGCCGCCAGATCGTCGATCAATTTGACGTCCGTGACGTTGCCTTCGGCATCGACGATCGGCAATTGATGAATTGAATGGCGTCGCATCAACATCAGCGCAGCCATGTTCGAAATTCCAGCCTGCCCGGTAATCGGCGAGCGATTCATCACCGCCGAGATCGGCGAATCCAGGGGGACCGAGGCCAAGATCGCGCGCCGAATGTCGCCATCCGTCGCCGTTCCAAGCAATTTGCCGTCTCGACAAACCAAGGCGACCTGCTGACTGCCGTCGCCGATCACCCGGATCGTTTCGAAGATCGAGGTCGTTTCGGAAACCGAGTGGCGGGTTATCAGTGTCATGCCGTTACCTATGCCAGCGGCTCGCGATTCGGCACGTCATACCTGAATTCCGTGCCGCCGATATTGATCGTCGGCCCGGGACGACCCGGATAGACCGTCGCCCGCACCCTGCGCGCGATCTCTTCGTCCGCCATGTCAGGCGAAATGCTGCACAGTTCGTCCAGCTGCGCCCTGGTGAATGGTCGGCGCGACCAGGAAGCGGAGGCCTCCGGCAATGGTTTGCCTGCGGCAATGTCGATCAGAATGTCGTGGTAGAGCGACAGCATTACGACCATGGTCCTGAATTTCAGCGTCTCGACGGTTTCATTTTCGAGCACCCGGAAACGCCGTTCTTCAACGATTTTTCCGCGATCGACCTTCTCGACCATGTGGTGACAGGTTGCCCCATAATACGGCGCGCCTTCATAGAGACAGAAGTTGTAGCATCCGATGCCCGGGTAATCGCAGGACGCCGGATGAAAATTGATCGCCATCTTCGCGGCTTCCAGCACCTGCTTCGGAACAATCCACGGCGACAAGAACGAGATGAGATAGTCCGGCTTAGGGCGGAGCGACTGGCCCGGGAAGCGATCACCCAATGTTCCCTGAACCCAACACAGCCCTTCGCCAAACACGATTTGGGCGAGCTGACCGGCCTTTTGGCACCAGGCATCGCGCTTCGTCAAGACGACGACTTTTTCCATCGGTCGCTCTCCCTGGTTTCACTAGAAGTCGATGTCAAGCAAGACTCGTTGATCATGTCATCGGACGCATAGTCGCGATTCGCGGGACGCCCGAGAAGCTCCCAATAATGTTCGGGTGACATGCCGTCGCCGGGTCTTTTCACCGCGACGTTATCCGCCGTATAAGGCTCCCCCCTCGTGATTTTCATCGCCGCGACCAGACTGCGCCGGGCCATGCCGCGATTCGAAATCTCTTCGACCGCGGGAATCTTGCGCCCGTCGCCGATCGCAAGCTCCACCTCGCGAATGGATTCGATCATGGCCGCAAGTTCATCGGGCTCCAGCGACGCCCGATGATCGGGACCGGGGAGCGAGCGGTCCACGGTGAAGTGTTTTTCGATAGCAACGGCGCCGAGGGCGACAGCAGCAACCGCAATGTGAAAACCCGCGCTGTGATCGGAGAATCCCACCGGCAAGCCAAAAGCGCCGCGCAGCGTCGCCATTGCCGTAAGATTAATCGAATGTGGGATGGCCGGATATTCCGTGGTGCAGTGCAGAAGCGTCACCTTGTTCTGCAGTTCTGCCCAGGCTGCATGATCGAAAAGTGTCCTGGAGAAGTCCCCGCGGGTCGGCGTCCGGCCCGCCTCGCGCAAATATCCGAAGGCGATCACGCCAAGCGCCTGTTCGACTTCCGCGAGCGTCGCCATCCCGGTCGACAGGATGATCGGCAGACGAAACCGTGCCAGGTGCAACAGCAACGGTGCATTGGTCAGATCGCCCGAACCGACCTTCAAAGTGGCGACACCGATGGACCTCACCAGATGCGTCGCGCTATCGGCGTCGAACGGCGTCGACATAAAGGTAATGCCGGCGGAAGCGCAGGCCTCGGCAACGCGGCGCTCGTCGTCCCCGCTCAGTTCCAGGGCGCGCAGCATCTCAAACTGTGATTGTTCCCTGCCAGTCGTAGTCTGCTGGTAGTCCGCCTTGCGGGCGCCGGCAGTGGCAAGTTTATTGGCGCGAAATGACTGGAACTTGACGACGTCGGCGCCGGCGCGCGCCGCCACCTCGACCAGCTCCAATGCACGCGCGCAATCGCCGTTGTGGTTAACGCCCGCCTCGGCAATGATCATTGTTCGGTGCTTCATGGGTCCCCGGCAACCGACAAATTGCCCCTCGAAATCAGGCGGTTGTCTTAGTCGAGTACATTGGTAAAAGCAACGCGGGCGAGCTGGAGGCCCCTCCGGGCCCGTCTTGACGGGAAGATCGCGCCAGCTTTCGCCGATGCTCGCGGCGCGATCAATGGGGACGAAGGTGACTTAAATGGAAATATTGTTCCTGCTGGTCGGACGCGGCGGCTCGAAGGGATTGCCGGGCAAGAACCTGCGCGAGATCGGCGGCCTCAGCCTGATCGGCTACAAGGCGATATCGGCGCGGCAGTCGCGTTATTGCTCGCGCCTGATCGTGTCGAGCGATAGTCCGGAGATCCGGGCGGAAGCAAAGCGCCATGGCGCCGAGGTGCTGTTTTCGCGTCCCGCCGAGCTTGCGACCGATACCGCCTCTTCCAATGACGTGATCCTCCACGCCATGGACTGGATCGAAACCCATGAGGGCCGCCGTTACGACGCGATCATGGTGCTGGAACCGTCGTCGCCATTCGCCCGGTCCGGGCATTACGATGAGGCCGCCGAACTTTTCAAGGCGCGCCGTGCCGGCCTGGTGGTCGGACTGCGCGAGACCGAGGTGTCGTCGATCTTCATCGGACCGCTCGGCAAGGACGGCTCGATCGGCGCCATCGTCGACAGGATGCTGACGACGCCGGCGCTGCGCCGGCAGGATCAACCGCCGGAAGTGACCATGAACGGCGCGCTCTATCTGATCGGCTGGGATGCGATGCGAAGGCATCGCAAGGTCTATGCCGATCCGGCGGCGAGCTACGGCATATTGATGGACCGGCTGCATTCGATCGAAATCGAGAACGCCGCCGATCTCGCCTACGCCTGCTATGTCGTGGAGCACGGGTTACTCGACACTTCGTCCTGGCGTCAGGCCCGGACATGAGCGCCCCGCCCCGACGGATCGCGGTGGTCACCGGTTCGCGGGCGGACTACGGACTGCTTCGCGGCATGCTCCGCGAGTTGCAGGGGATGGGCGACGTCGACCTCAGGCTCATCGTCTGCGGCATGCATCTGGCCGACAAATTCGGCGCGACCTGGCGCGCCATCGAGGCCGACGGCTTTTCGATCGCAGCGAAGATCGACCTGCAATTGAACGACGATCGTGCCGAGACGATCGCCCGCAGCACCGGGATCGGCGTGATCGGCTTTTCCGAGACGCTCACCGAACTGGCGCCGGATCTGTTGGTCCTGGTCGGCGATCGCTTCGAAATCCTCTCGGCGGCGGTGGCGGCCACGCTGCTCAACATCCCGATCGCCCATATTCACGGCGGCGAAGTCACGGCAGGCGCCTTCGATGATGCGATCCGCCACGCCATCACCAAGATGGCCAGCCTGCATTTCGTCGCCGCCGAGCCCTACCTGCGGCGCGTCATCCAGATGGGAGAGAATCCGGAATTCGTCTTCAACGTCGGCGCGCCGGGCCTCGATGAGGCAACGGCGGCGCCCGCGCTCGACCAGCCTGCCCTGTTCAAGGCACTTGGCATTTCGGCAGGCCCCAGCCGTTTCCTGCTGGCGACCCTGCATCCGACCACAGCGCGGCCCGACGCCGATGCGAAAACCGTCGCGGCGATGCTAGGGGCGCTGGCGGCGATCGAAGACCACACCATCATTTTTACCGGTGTCAACGCCGACCCCGGGCATCGGTCGATCGACGACGCGATCCGCGCCTTCGTGGCGGCGCGCCCCGGCCGCGCGCATCTGTTCACCTCGCTGGGCAGCGAACGGTACTGGGCAGCGCTGCGGCTGGCCGACGCGGTGGTGGGCAATTCCTCGAGCGGCATAGTGGAGGCGCCGGCGGTCGGAACGCCGTCCATCAACATCGGCGATCGCCAACTCGGCCGGTTGCGCGCGTCCTCGATCATCGACTGTCCGCTCGACCAGGCGGCGATCCTCGCCGCACTACAAGGCATCCTGAAGGGCCGGTTCCATCCGGATGCCTCGCGTGAGCCGCCCTATGGCCGTGGCGGCGCCTCGAAGAAAATTGCTGAAATCATTCGCAAGGTGGACTTCGGGCGGGCCTTCCCGAAGCATTTTTGCGATCTTACGCAGTTCGTGTCGATATGAGCCTGACGGGCGTCACCAAACCACGACACCATGCAGGTCACGAGCAATATGCTCTCTAGAAAATTACAACGTGCGCTCCGAACTGCGGCTCGGCCATTCATCGGGAACGCGAGCGTCAACATCCTTCTGGTACGCGCGGCAACACTTGCGAGCCGGTTTCTGTTGTCGATTATCATGGCGCGGGCGCTCACGCCAGAAGACCTCGGCTATTTCGGCCTGCTGTCGGCTGCATTGCCGTTCGGTATCGTCCTGATCGGTCTGGAGTTCCATAATTTCCTGGTTCGGGAGCAGGTTCTCGCCTCTCCGCAGCAGCGCGTCGATCATATCCGCAATCAAGGCGCGCTCTATCTCTGTACCTATCTGGTAATGTTATCGGGCGCCGCGGTCTTTCTGTTATTCCGACCGGACCTCCTGATTACGGCATGCTGGTTCATTGCCCTGCTCGCAGTCGAACATCTGAACATCGAGGCGTTCCGGAATCTGATTGCGTTCGGACGTCCCCTTGCGGCCAACCTTGTGTTGCTGGTCCGTGGCGGTCTGTGGGTCTACTTCGTCGGCGCCGCAATGGCATTCATACCGGCGATCCGTCACGTAGAAACCGTCTTTGTCGCGTGGTTGACGGGCGGCGTTTGTGGAGTCCTTCTGGCTTTCACACTGTTTCGAAAGTTGCCCTGGAAAGAAGTGCGGTGGCACGGGATAGACTGGAGATGGATAGCAGGCGGTCTGAAAACTTCGATACCCTTCATGCTGATTGTGGCAAGCGTTCTGACGAGCACCTATAGCGACAGGTTCTTTGTCGATGCCTACCTGCAGAGGCGGGACGTCGGAATCTACAGTTTCTACTCCATGCTCACGATCGGCATCCAATCGCTGATAACAAGTGTCTCTCAGCAATATTTGCCCGTGATCATTGCAGCCCGGCGCCGCGGTGCGCTCGCCCACAGGGACTCGCTCCTCGGTTTCACGAAAACCTTGATCTTGTTTTCAGCTGCGGCCAACACGCTGGCAATCTTTGCCATTTTTCCGTTGCTTTGGCTGATCAACAAATCCGATTATGCAGCGAATCTGACTATCTTCTACGTCCTGCTCGCAAGCTCCGCGTTCAGGGGGTTCGCGGATGTTCCGGCGCACGCTCTTTATTCGGCCGGCGCCGACCGCGATCTCCTCGCGAGCAACATTGCATCGGCCCTGACGGCGATCTTCCTGGACCTTTTACTGATTCCAACCCTGGGACTCTTGGGTGCTGCGCTTGGATCGCTCGCCGGAGGCTTGGTTCTGCTTGTCGCAGAAGGCGGTTTTGCTGTGGTACGTTTCGGCAAGACCTGGTCAGTCGCCGGGGGCCGGACAATCATTGCCGCAGATAAACCCGATTGATATATGGGTCCCACCGGGCAAGCTCGTCTTTTCCGCTCGAGCGGAGGAAAGGTTGCTTCGGACTGTAAATCAGCGGCCTCAGCGAATAGAGCACCTGGAAGATCAAGCGCGGCCTGGTGGCGGCAGGTATTCCGCGGTGGATGCCGAATGTATTCTCCAAGAAAACGGTCCCGGCTGGTCCGACAAAGCGCAGAATATTGTCGGATCCGAATTCCCTTGCCACCAGGTCTTCGGGCAAACGCCGCTTCGCCTCGGTATGTTTGTTGACACGATGCGAACCGCGCACGAACACATGCGGACCCGAAGCTTCATCGACATCGGTAAGATAAACGAACAATTTGATGAACCGATAATCGTCGATGTCTCGATGAAACATCTCGGCATGTTCGGGCTTGCCGTCCGCGCGGGGCAGCGACCACCATGCCGACATCGCGGCGATGGTGGGCTTTGCACCGAGCATCGCCGCAACCACCGCAAGCACTTGCGGGTGATTTGCGATTGCAAAGGCATGCGGGGCGCCCGCAACCGTTTCGATGGAATAATTGGCGACATGAGTCTCCCGCGGAGGATTCGTCGGTCCGCGAAAGTGGCCGAGATGCGGGCGGTACGGATCGTAGCAGTCCCTGCCGTTGAAATAATCCACCATCTCCGGAATCCAGGACGGCCGAATGATGTCCGAAAGCGGGCAGTAGCCTTCCGTTCTAAGTGTTGACACCTGCTCCTCGTTGAAAATACCCTGGTACCGCGGAAGACGTGCAGCCAATGCGTCAGCGTATCTTTCGCGCTTTTCCACGTCGCCGACCCAGCGCTGGATATAAAAGCTCCTGTCGCGGCGATTGGTTAGCTCTCTTGCGCGCTTGACCAGTTTTGACAGCAACATGCTTCCCTTCCTTCGGTGGGGCCGTGCCAATATTGGAGAAACAAATAGTTCCTATTCGGACAAGCCTTAGTCAAACACTCAATCGATTGCAATATTTGCAATATTCGGGCGCATCGCCTAGGTTAATAGTGTTTGTGTTCGGACGTCACCGTCCGAAATCACGGTGCAAATCCCGCAAAACATCTGGATGCGCGCGCCAACGGTATTGTGAATGCTGTTCAACTCCCTTGAATTTTTGGTCGTGTTCCTGCCGATCACCACGTTCGGCTTTTGGGTATGCCGCCGATGCGGAGACGTCCGCTGGGTCATCTTGTGGCTGTTCGCGTGCTCGCTCGTGTTTTACGGCGCATGGGAGCCCTCCTACGTCCTTCTGATTCTCGGCTCCATCGCATTCAACTACGCCGCAGCGATGCGAATCGCTCGAACGCGATCGCGATGGACGTTGGGCATGGCGATAGCCGTCAACGTCGCGGTTCTCGGATATTTCAAATATGCGAATTTTATCCTGCTGACCTACAGCACCGTGTCCGGCACCGATTTTCACCCTGTGGCGATCATCCTGCCGCTCGGCATTTCATTCGTGACCTTCATTCAGATCGCTTTTCTTGTCGACGTTTACAACGACCGGACTGACGACCTTGGGCTTCCGAAGTATGCATTGTTCGTCTCGTATTTTCCGCATCTGATAGCAGGGCCGATCATTCATCATAAGGAGGTGATGTCGCAGTTCACCAACGAACGCATTCGGTCGGTGTCCCAGTCGGACGTCGTCGTGGGGCTCAGTTTTATCGTCATCGGGCTCTTCAAGAAGGTCATTATGGCCGACACCCTGACCGGGTACGCCTCCCTCGGCTTTCGGCTCGCTGCTGACGGACAACCGATCAGCTTTTTCGATGCCTGGGGAGCAGTGCTGGCTTTCACCTTCCAGATCTACTTCGACTTTTCGGGATACAGCGATATCGCAATCGGATTGTCGCGCCTGTTCGGAATAAGGCTCCCGATCAACTTCAACTCGCCCTACAAATCGGGCAGCATCATCGAATTCTGGCGGCGGTGGCACATCACGCTGTCGCGTTTCCTTCGCGACTACGTTTATATTCCGCTGGGAGGAAACCGCGGCGGTGGATTCCGAAGATATCTGAATCTTCTGGCGGTGATGCTGATCGGCGGATTGTGGCATGGTGCCAGCTGGCTGTTTGTGGTCTGGGGCGGCCTGCACGGCGTGTATCTGGTCGTGAACCATGCGTTTCGCTATGTGATGCAGTGGCCCACCATCGTCAGATCCGGCCTTCCGCGAATCCTCGTTCCCGCGTCCTCGCTTCTGGCGTTTCCGGCGGTCGTCTTCGCCTGGGTCTTCTTTCGCGCAAACACCTGGGGGGGCGCCATGGTCATGCTTCACGCGATGCGCGGCGCAAACGGGGTACTTCTGCCGGAGCGATTTCAGGCGTTCCTTGGCCCGTTTCGCGACACCGTCATGCAACTCTTTCACATGCATACCGGCGATCTCGTCACCTTTCACAGCTTGCGGGCCATATTGTGGGTGGCGATGTCGGCGTTGTTTGTGTTACTGCTGCCGAATTCCCAGCAACTTCTGGCAAGGTTCAAGCCGGCCCTGGACCAGATCTCGGTTCCAGACAACATGCTGTATCGAACCCTGACGTGGCGCCCAAGCCCGGGCTCCGCTGTCGTCACCGCGCTGGTCGCGATAGTGGTGCTCCTGAAGATATACATAGGTACCCCAGGTGAATTCATCTATTTCCAGTTTTAGACGCTGGCTCGTCATTTTCTTTGCACTCATCCTGGGTGTCTGGATTCCATTTCTGGCTGCGTCCGAATGGATGCTGCGGACGTATGTGCTGCCGGTCGATGGGTTTGAAGAAATTGTCCGGCGAATAAATAATTCCAACACACCGAATGCTGCCTTTGGAGATTCTCACGCGGCCGCAGTCTCGGATTTTAACGAGAAAGGTTTTGTCAATCTCGGACTGGGGGGAACAACGATCCGGCAAATGTCGGAACGCGCGCACTACTATTTCACCAAAGTCAAACCTGGAGAGGTCATCATCGAAGCCGATTCACACCTTTTTGCGGACTATCGTCTGGAAGCTCCAGGTGTTCACGTTCCGGACTCCTATGCCTTGCATCGGCTCGCGGTCTTTGATGAACGCCATCGCGGATTCCTGCTCGACTACTGGGAGCGATTCAAAACCGAAGGCCTGAAGCCAAAAGAATCGAACCGTCCCGATCAGCTTTGGAAGATTACAAACGGACTGGCCAGTTCGGAAGCGCCTCCACCAGCGACCAACTCGGCAACACCTCCATCGGCGACCAACGTAGCAACCCAGCCGACACCCCAAGCCCCCGCGCCAGCCCAGCGGCAACCCGATACCAGCATACCCCCTCCTCCTGCCGAGACGGTTGTGAAGAAGGTCTCGGCAGACAGCACGACCCCATCAGTTCGGCCGGCACCCCAACAGCAGGCTGCTCCCGTGGCGCCCGACAAGGATGCGAGCGAGCCGAATGGCGGCAGGGGTGCCACCGGCACGGACGCCGAATTCAACGCGTTTATGGACTATGAAGTTCGCACCCATACGCCGGTAGACGATTTCCGGCAGCGCGACGAAGCGCGTATCTATGCCGAAATGATCGACTTCCTGATAGCTCGCGGCGCGCGGGTATGCCTGATGACCTATCCGGTCGATCGCTTCTACCGCGAACGCGCGGACAACATTCCGACCTTTTTGGAGGTCAGGCAATTCTACCAGAACCTCGCAAGAGAGAGAAACATTCCCTACGTCAGCTTTTGGTCCCGATTCGATGATCCGGCAATGTTTCAGAATACGGATCACGTGGGCCCCAGGGGTTCGGCGATTCTGGCAAAGGAGGCGCGCCGCGCCTGTTTCTCGGACTGAAAAATTGCCTGCAATTCCGTTGCGTCAAGACGCTCCCGACGGCAATGGGATCCGTCGCGGCGGAGTGGTTGAGGTAGTCGCTAGTTGTTCGGGAGCGAACGTGGCTGCTTTGGCGCGTGATACGCTGTCCTTGCGAACGAACGCGAGATTGATCTGATCCGAGGGCCAGCGTGAAGCCGTCGAGCACATCATTTGCCCCGAACCCGGCATCGCTTCCGAACGCTATTTCGACTTCGATGACGGCGCGAACCTCAAACCCCAAGCGGCCTGGGACGTTTGAAGAAAGTGTATCCACACGCGACAGACGCAGCCGAAGATTTCCAACACTTGTTGATCGGACGAAAACCGGCTGAGATGATCCCATTCATCAATTTCCAGACGGGTATTCGGTTGGTCCGATTGAACAATTTGGATTGCAAATTTGCAATCGACTGGCCGGTTTGGTAAAGCACCGTGATAGACTGGTCAAGCGACTGCTTTTTCTATCAAAAATAGCGAATTGCGCGATGAAAGTTCTGGTAACCGGCAGCTCTGGCTTTATTGGCCGGGCGTTGGTGCGGCGACTGAAGGCTGCGGGCTGGGAAGTCGCCGGCCTTGACAAGGGATCCGGCACGGCATCGAAATATGTGTGCAACATCCTCGACGCGGCGCGGCTGACCGAATCAATTCAGGATTGTTCGCCGGATGCGCTCGTTCACCTTGCGGCGCGCACCGATCTCGACGAGAAGGCCACGCTTGCAGGTTACGCTCCCAACATCGACGGCGTACAAAACCTGATCGCCGCGGTTCGTTCCACTCCTTCGATCAAACGGGCGATCTGGACTTCGTCGCAGCTGGTATGCCGCGTCGGATATGTCCCGCGCGATGATACCGATTACACCGCCGATACGCTCTACGGCCGCAGCAAGATCCGCACCGAACAAATCATCCGCGAACAGGACGGCGCCGGCCGCGATTGGTGTCTGGTTCGCCCGACGACGGTCTGGGGGCCCGGCATGAGCCCGCACTATCAACTGTTCCTTCGAATGATCCAGCGCGGACATTACTTCCATGTCGGACACAATCCGCTGTGGAAGTCATACAGCTATATCGAGAACATCGCCTTCCAGTACATGCGGTTGATCGAAGCGCCTGCGGAAGTGATCCACGGCAAGACGCTGTATCTGGCCGACTACGAACCGATCGATTTGCTCGCCTGGTGTGACGCGTTCCAGCGTGCCTTCCAGTCGAAGCCGATTCCGCACGTGCCGCTCGTCCTCGCCCGGACACTCGCCTATTGCGGGGATGCGGTGAACGCGGTCGGGGTGCAAAACTTTCCGTTCAATTCGTTTCGCCTCAATAATGTGCTGACGCAGTATCGATTCGACACCACGGCCACCGAAGCGATCTGCGGACCGCTGCCCTACACCATGGAGCAGGGCGTCATAGAGACCGCGGCATGGGTTCACGGAATGACTAAGCGCTGACTGTCCGGCCAGAACATGATCCGGAAAAGTGAGCAGCGGTTTTCCTAAAAAGATCATGCTCAAACAAAAAGGTAGAGCGGGATGACGATCCGAATGAAATCATCGCGCTCTAGTACTCGGAATCAGAGCTAAGTAATCCGACCGCGTCCTCGTTGTGGTCCAGACGAAGGGTTCAGCTCTTGAATCGCGACTGTACCAACAATAGTGGGTGCTAGGCTAGCATTGCCGGCCTCAGTTCTCGACGCCGTCGCCCGGAACCGGTGCTCAGGCTCGAGAAATCGGCCGCAATTCCGACGATTGCGAGCGACACCAAGACCATTGCCGAGTTCGCAATTCCCAGCGGGCCCTGAATAGGACTCAGCAGGATGCTTGCGAGAATAAATGTCAGCAGGAGTGGGGGCAGCACAAGTTCCGAATGTCTGGTTCCAAACGCGCTCCAGCCAGCGACAAATCCCCAGATCAAGATGTAGATGCCCGCCCCGACGGCGCCGAAATCAATATAAGCAGCCGCCCAAACCGTGGGGAAAAAGCCATAAATATTCGCGGATTTCAATTGCTCGCCCATCGACGCCAGCAACCGGTTTTGCGGAAAGAAAACCCGAAGAATCGGCGACAGCACACCGATTTCGTAAATGCCCCAATTCGGGGTGAACTGCTCGCGCGCATGCCAGGTAAGATCAAGCATGCTGATGCCATGAGTGAGATAAAAGTATGTGCTCAACGCGTTTGTGAGAATGCGCGGCGAGAACCGGCCGGACTCGATCGCCGACAGGACGTATTCGCGCGGCGTCACGTTCCAAGATTCCTTCATCTTCGCTACCAGCGCCTCGATCTCGGCCGAATGCACCGCTTGAGTGGCAGCTGACGAAAGCTGACTGGCGACCGGCGAAGGCTTTGTCCCATCGACCATTCTGGTCAGATCGGCAGCACTGATCGAATCGGCCGATCGCCGCTGGCCGGTCTGCGCGGCTTGAGGCCGATCAAACCCCGGCCGCAGATTCTGGCGAGGTTCTGTTTTTCGAGGAACCGAAGGGGTGCTGGCCGGCCCCGCCTGCGCGAGGTCGCGCTCTTTCATTCTTTCCTGCAGTTCCAGGACCAATCCGCCCACTCGAGCACAGAAGGCTTGCCGACTCGACCACACCGCACTGGAATAGACGGCGAACAAGATGAACGCCACGACCATCTTTATCAGCAGGTGGCGGCCTTGCGGCACGATCCGCCGTCCCTGGCGAATGCGGACCAGCATGACGGCAAGGATAAGGGTAGCGACGAACAAAATCGGCATGCGGCCCGAATAGAGCAGCGCATAACCAACCGGAGAGAGAATCGAGAGCTGTGCTGCAATTGCTGCTCCTCCATTTATCTCCTCCCCCTTGAGGAGAAACAACAACAGTGAAGCAAAACCGAAAGAGAAGGTGAGATATCCCAGGTAAAGCAGGGGCGTTCGCTGAATTTCGATGAAATTGACCACGTCCGGCGCGCATCGCAATAGCTCCGCATATCCCCCAAGGCCAACACCGCTCAATATCGTGCGATCAACCGCAATCAGCGCAATTCCCGCTATGCCTAGAAACGATGTTGCGGCCACAACCCTGTTCAGCGTCCGAGCTGACGGCGCCGGCAGGTCCGGTCGCTGCCGTGACCAGACATTGAAACACCAGGCACCGGCTGGTTGCGCCAGGGCAAATAACGAGACGCCGGCGGCTACCACCACCAGCACGGCCAACGAGGGTTGCAGGGGATATTCGATGGGTCCGATTGCCACAACGATCAAGCCAGCGCACCACACTGCGGCGATCAGGATCACAGGTGACGACAACACGCTAGCAATCTTCAGAAATGGGTGCATTGCAGTGTTTGTAATTGCGCCAAGCCAATGTTTCTCTTAGCAAGCTCTAATTCGCGCTGCAATGAGAGGCAGTGCTTCGACCCCTACTGATCTGGCATCGTTAATTTAGGCGCATCCATCCCAGCAGGGGTGCGCGCAGATGAATTCGCATCGTGTCGTCATCTTGGCGGTTCCCCGGGCCGAAACAAGCTGCGGGCCCGTTAGCGCGGGGTGCGGGAAGATTTGGGGTGCCCCAGCAGCCTCGGCAGATACGCATTCAGCGACCGCGCCAACGACTCGACGGCGTCGCGCGTAGTCTGGCTTTCAGGATCGAAGCCCTGCCAGGTAAAATAGTCACCTTCGATCCCGATCGTCAACAAATGCCGGACTATTTCGCGGCGCGCCGCGGCCAGATCGTCGGGCGGACGCCATTGCTTGAGCCGATCGATCAAACTTCCGATCTCTTTGAAGCTGGCGACATCGACGAAGTACTGACCTGTCGCATAATAGGGTGCGGTGACCACCGAGCAAAGTCCGGCGAGCGCGGCCTGAAAGCCGATGGTACCGGTAAAGGTGACCGAGACGGCGCAGTGGCCGATCAACTCGCCGGCCGGCACTTCATAGGGGACCAGCACTACGAAGGGCAGCTCCGAGAGCCGCTGAATCAGCTCACGTTGGCGAAACCCGAACTGGAGCGGGTGGTCCTTCACTAGGATGAGATAGCCGGCTTCCCCGAGCGTCTCGCAGTACCGCACCACCACATCGTCATGCGCGAGCATGTCATGCGATTCCAACCAATAGTCCATCGAGGCTTCTGGAAATAGCTGAAGCCCTAGGAAAACGCGGCGTTCGCGCGGAGCATCAGCAAGTCGCGCCTCCCAATTCTTATCCAAGAGACTCAGGACTGCGACATCGCCCACGCGAATCTTGTGCTTGAGGCGCTTTAGCGCGTCCATATAGTGCGCGTTAAAAGGATCTCGCCGGAGGAAACGCAAGACGTTGAAGTAGGCCCCGCGCAGCGCGAAGTAGCCGAACAGGCGCCAAAACCTCCAGACCGAGAACTTCTTCGCCCTGCGGACATAGGTCGGTGCGAAGTCCTCCTTGCAGAGCACACTTACCGCGGCATCAACCTCGCTGTCCGAAGGTTCGCGAAGGTGGACCGGGCGTCCCCGGCGCATGAACATGACTTCGCCCGGGACGATCGAAGTAGTCATCTCCAGAAGATCGATGCCGCGAGCGAGAGCCGTTCGCGCCATCACATCCATGACGTAACGGTCTATGGTGAAGGTTAACACGAGGTTAGGGTCAAGCTCATCAAACGCGCATTCGATGGCTTGTGTCATACTCCCGATCATCTGGAGCGCAAGCTCGCGCTCCAGGCTTCGCAGCAACCGGCAGCGCAGGATGATTTCGGCGCATCCCTGCTCGCCGAATCGCGCGACCGCAGCACCGGCCGGGTCGCCGCTGCGCATGAAGCGATAGAAGTCGTCGACCAGCGACCAGTCGCCGTCGCGGCGCAGGTCGCTCAGCACGATGACCTCGGCAAAATCAATTTGCGAACCGAGATATTTCCACCACCGTGTCGTGTTGTGAATCGTAAAAAAGATAATGCGGGGCATCAACTTTCGATCGCTGTTGATTGCTCGCTGGCGGCCAGGAACGGACTGCTGGGCAGATTGATACAGCGCGCATGCATGTCTTCGGCGACAGGCAATCGCGCGCGCGGGCACTCGCGATACATCGGAAGCAGGTGCATCGGCGTCCACAGCGGCCTGGCGTGGACGCCCGCGGCGTGCAGCGCCGAAAGCAGATGATCGCGTTCAACGGCGTATCCGCCGTCGAGCACGAGCGTATTGAGCCAGTAGTTGCTGCGCGCCCCCTGCGGCTCGCGGTAGACGCGGACCCCGGGAAGATCGCCGAATATTTCGAGGTAACGCTCGGCCAGTTCGCGTTTGGCCGCGACGAAGCCCGGCAACCTTTCCATCTGGGCGCATCCGAGCGCGGCGTTGATGTTGGGTAGCCGGTAGTTGTAGCCGATTTCGTCATGATCGAACGACCATGCGTGCGGCTTTTTCGCCGTGGTGGTGAAATGCCGGGCACGCATCGCATATTCGTCATCGTCGGTCAGGATCATTCCGCCGCCGCCGGTGGTGATGATCTTGTTGCCGTTGAAGGAGAGCACCGCGGCATGGCCGAAGGTGCCGCAAGCCCGCCCCTGCCAGGTCGAGCCGAGCGATTCGGTTGCGTCCTCGACGACGACGACGCCGTATTTCGCGGCTACCGAAAGCAGCGGGGCCATATCGACGGGGTGACCGAAGATGTGGACGGGGACGACGGCGCGCAGACGCCGCCCGGTCTGCCGGTTCACCAGCTCGCCGTTACGCCGGACCGATATCTCCGCAAGGTGCGCCTCCAGCGCCGCGGGGTCCAGCCCCAGCGTATCCCAGGTCGAATCGACGAAATGCGGAACCGCGCCGGCATGGCTGACGGCGTTCGCGGTCGCCACAAAGGTGATCGACGGCATGATCACCTCGTCATTTGGCTTGACGCCCTCGAGCAGCAACGCCGCGTGCAGGGCCGCGGTGCCGTTGACGACGGCGATGGCGTGAGCCGCTCCGGTCGCCGCGGCCACCATCTGCTCGAAGCGGTCCACGTATTTGCCGGCGGACGACACCCAGTTGGTGTCGATGCAATCCAGCACGAATTCCCGCTCGCGTGCGCCCAGCCGCGGTTCATGCAGCGCCACCGGGCGGGCGGCCGGTCCAAGAACGGTGTCGACCGCTTCGAGCACGGCCCCGATGTCGAGCGCGGCGCGGCGGCTGGGTACTGTGGAGGGGCTGCTCATGCTCACAGTGTGTAGACGTTCTGGCGATAGCGCGAAAGATTCTCGTTCTTGGTGAACCAGGCGATCGTCTGCTCGAGACCCTTGCGCAGTCCCTCGACACCGCCGAGCCGGGGCGACCAGCCAAGCAGCTTGGCGGCCTTGGCGTTGCTGGCCCAAAGGCGGTCGACCTCGCTGCGCTCCGGACGAAGCCGGACGGTGTCCTGTTCGATTTCGATCTTGGCGTCCATCAGCTGGGCGATCAGTTGCGCAACCTCGCCGATCGAAATCTCGAACCCGCTTCCGATATTGACGACCTCTCCGATGCCGGCCCTGGTCTCGAGCGCGGCGAGAAAGCCGGCAACCGTATCGGCCACGAAGTTGAAATCGCGCGTCGGGTGGATGCTGCCGAGCTTGACGGCGCGCTGACCCGCCGCGATCTGGGTGATGATGGTGGGAACCACCGCGCGCGCGGATTGACGCGGACCGTAGGTATTAAAAGGTCGCACGACGGTCACCGGAGTGCCGAACGAACGTTCGAACGACAGTGCGAGCTGGTCGGCGCCAATTTTGCTGGCCGAGTAAGGCGACTGTCCCTGCAGCGGATGCTGTTCGGTGATCGGGACGAATTGCGCGGTGCCATAGACCTCGCTGGTCGAGGTATGAACCACGTGCGAGATGTCCCAATCCCGCGCCGCCTGCAGCACGTTGAGCGTGCCGCGAATATTGGTTTCGACGTAGGTGTCCGGCGAGTGGTAGGAATAGGGAATCGCGATCAGGGCCGCCAGATGCAACACCGCATCGCATCCCTTCATCGCGGTGCGCACGCCGTTGGGATCGCGGATGTCGCCCGAAAAGAATTCGAGCTGGTCTCTGATTTCGCGCGGCGACGAATCCAGCCAGCCACAGGAGCCCATGCTGTTGTAATGCACGAACGCGCGCACGCCGAAATTCCTGCGGACCAGTTCCTCCGCGAGGTGCGAGCCAATGAATCCAGCAGCGCCGGTTACCAGTATTTTTCGCAAGGTCGCGTCCCCAATACCCTCTTCATTTTGCCGAACGCCCGAACCCGGCAGGGTCGCTTCTAAACATTACGGCGGACGGAAACCAGTTCGAAAGAGACAATAAACACAGCCCGCGCGGCTATTTTCCCGCCGCCCCGTCCCGTCGTGCTAGCAAAATCCTACCCGGCATTGAACCGGGTTTCCGTGAGGCCGCTCATAATTCTTATAACACGTTGATAAATATTGACTATTTACAAAGTCCCTCATTCTTGGAGGGTGGCCCGGCCAGTTCGCCAAACCGGGGCGCGGCGGCCGCGCCGATCAAACCAGATCGATCATCGGCCGCTGCTGTTCCGGCTGATTTCGGCGAACATCGGCGGCGACAAGATTCTGCTCTGGTCGCGATAGGCATTGGGAAATTGTTCGGGGCGGATGGCCGAGCCGGCGGTGGGCGGCAACAAACGACAACGCCACGTGATAGTTGATCGCGGTCTGCACGCCGCCCGGGCGCGGATGCCTGATCGTATAGAGATGATGGACGTGGGTGCGATCGGCGGCGACGTCTGGCAAGACCACATCCTCGATCTGGTTGAGGCCGGCGTCGTAGAGTTCGGCGGCATCCTGACGCGCCCGAGCGGGGTGATCGCGCGCATGAACGCTCACGACATCGCCAAAGAACCATTCCGGCCGAGGATGAGCCGGGCCGAAGCGGCCGGCTTCCAACGGACATCGCGCTTGCGAATTCCGAGTTGTACGCTCCTGTCGATTGAGATACCAAACTCGAAGCTTGACCAGGGGCCCCGCCGGGCGCGAACACGACATGATCGATGGCCTCCATTTGCAGCGGGAACGGCCTGCAATCGTATTGCTGGTTTTCCTCCACGCCGCGGTCTGCTGCGTATCCCTCATTTGCGTGGCCTACCTCAATCCGGCCTACCACATCACGTTCGACCCGAGCCGGCTGCTGGTTCCGGCTGCCGCGGTAGCCGCATTTGCTTTGGTCGGGCTGCTTTTCGCGTTCGCCGACTTCAGCATCGGCTATTTCGCCGGATTCTATTTTTACGGCATGGTCGCCGGATATATCTGGGAGAATTTTTTTTCAGAGTTCTTCTACAATCATCAGCTGTCCGCGCTTTCCGCTGCCGCCTCAGCCGTTGCATTCCTGATACCCGCACTGTTCATCACCTCGCCGGTCAGACGTATCCGGATCATGTCGCCGGAGGCGTTCGATCGTCTGCTGACGTCCATGCTCCTGTTGTCGCTTGCGACCGTGGTGCTGGCCGCAAGCTACAATTTCAAATTCGTCTCGATCAAGAATATCTACGACTTTCGCGAAGAACTTACATTTCCACCGGTGTTGAACTATTTGCTTACAATAACTTCCAGCACGCTGTTGCCGTTCCTTTTCGCCTGCTATGTGACGCGCGGGAATCACTGGCGCGCGGGCGGCGTCCTGCTTCTGCTGATGTTCTATTATCCCATTACCCTGAGCAAGCTCACGCTGTTCGCGCCGGCCTGGCTCCTGATCATCGCCGCGCTCTCGCAAGTCCTCAGACCCAGGTTGACGGTCATCGTGTCGCTGCTCGGACCGCTGGTCGTCGGATTGCTGCTGTTCGCCCTGTTCGAGGCCCAATTGGCGTCCTACACCGCCACGATACCTTATTTCGAAATCGTCAACTTCAGAATGGTCGCGATTCCGTCAATCGCCCTTGACTTCTACCACGATTTTTTCGCCCGGCACGACCCTACGTATTTCTGCCAGTTGCGGATATTGAAAATGCTGATCCCCTGCCCCTATCGGGAACCGCTTTCAATCGTCATCTTCAATGAATACGGGGTCGGCGGAAACTTCAACGCATCGCTGTTTGCCACCGAGGGCGTCGCATCCGTCGGCCCGCTGCTCGCCCCCATTTCGGTTTTCGGGTGCGGACTGGTGATAGCGCTGGCAAACCGCTTGTCCGCCGATCTGCCGCCGCGCTTCGTCCTGATATCGGCGGCGATCCTCCCACAGATCCTGCTTAACGTACCGCTGTCGATAACCTTGCTGACCCATGGCGGGGCATTTCTCTTCATGCTCTGGTACCTGACGCCACGCACCATGTTCGAACGGCAAGCCAGCACCCAGGTTGCGCTCGCGCATTGACGGCCGGATGGGATATGAAAGGCACTGCGTCGGCATCCGCCGGCAACGATATGCTTGGGATACATTCGCCAATTGCATGCCACAACGCAATGTCTTAGCTTGAATATCGCATCTGGCTCGCGAGGACGAGAGCTGCTTGCGACCGCGCTTCCAGGCCTCAAGTGCGCTCACCGATGAATGATCCAACAACCGTGCTGGTGACCGGCTCCGACGGCTTCCTCGGGCGTCATCTCGTGCCTTATCTCGCCGCGCTGGGCTACAGGGTGATCGCCGCATCCAGGACGGCGTCCGACCACCAGCGAGAAAACGTGGTCCGGGTCCCGCTCCCCGATCTTTCCGTGCCATTCAACTGGCAATCCCTGTTGCGGGAATGCCATGCCATCGTCCATCTCGCCGGTATCGCCCACACCTTTGCCGACGATGATCTCTATGACCGGGTCAATCATCAGGCAACCGAAGCGCTGGCGCGCGCGGCCTTTCGCGGCGGCATGCATCTGGTTTTCGTTTCGTCGATTGCGGCGCAATCCGGCTCATTTTCGGATCGCGAATTGACCGAGGACGACCCGCCGAGGCCGGACAATGCCTACGGCAGATCGAAATTGGCCGCCGAACTGGCGGTTCGCGCGGCAGGCGTATCGTTTACGATCCTGCGACCGGTTGTCATCTACGGCGAAGGTGAAAAAGGAAATTTCGCGACCGTTCACAGGATCTCGCGCCTGCCGGTTCCGCTGCCGTTCGGGGCACTGAAGGCCCGACGATCCGTGCTGTCGGTGCAGAATTTCAATTCCGCCGTCGCAATCGCCCTTACCGATCCCCGCGCGCGGGGCGAAACGTTCATCGTGTCGGATCCTGCGCCGCTCAGCGTTCCCGACGTCATTGCGCGCTACCGGGCGAGACTCGGCAGATCGCCCTGGCTTATACCAATACCCGAAAGATACCTCGAGCTTTCCCTCAAGGCCATCGGTCAGGGCGCGATATGGCAACGGATCGGCTGCCCGTTGATCGCAAGACCGGGAAAACTGCTTGCGGTCGGATGGAAGCCGTCCTGATGATCTACCATGGCGGGGCTGCCACATCGCGCTCGTTGCACCGCGACCTCCCTGCGTCGGCCGCGGCAGCAAACCGCCGCGCCGTCCCGGCGTCCACGACCCCGGATCGACGAGCATGACCAACTCCACGGACGGCGACCAAAATTTGGTGTCCTGGCGATCGAACGCCCGGCTCCGGCTCGCCCTGCTGCTGGCCTTCCATATCCTGATGTGTTGCCTGTCGCTGATTTTCGTCGCCGCATTCTACCCGAAGCTGCAGGTCGTGATGTTCGACAAAACCCACCTCTTCGAGGCTGTGCTCAATGTCGCGCTGTTCGCAACCGTATCGGCGGTCTTCATATTCGGCCGATTCAGCTTCGGCTATTTCCTGGGATTTTATTTTTACACGATGATTCTCGGTTATCTCTGGATCGTCGAATTCTCGAGGTTTCACTACGACCACAGACTGTCGGCGATTTCCGCCTTCGCGGCTGCCGTTGCGTTCCTGGTACCCGCGCTGTTCGTCGACTCGCCTATCAGGCAGAGATATGTCCTGTCGGCACCGGCGCTGGATCAACTACTGACCGTGATCCTGATGGTGTCGGCGGCAGTCGTGGCAACCGGCGCTTTCCACCATTTCAGGCTGGTCGGCGTCGAGGATATCTACAATTTCCGTGACGAAATCGAATTTCCCGCATGGCTGAGATATGCGACGGGCGCGACGTCGAATACGCTGCTGCCATTCGCCTTCGCCTGCTTCGTGGCGCGCGGGGACCGGTGGCGCGCCGCTATCGCGTTGCTGCTGCTGGTGCTGTTTTACCCGGTGACTCTCACCAAGCTGGTGCTGTTTGCGCCGTTCTGGCTCATGTTTCTGGTGCTGCTGTCCCGCTTCGTTGAAGCCAGGATTTCGGTCGTGCTATCACTGCTACTGCCGCTGTTGTTTGGAAATCTGTTGGGGTTGCCGGTCGAGGCGGGAGCATTTCCCTACGAGCGGGTCATGTATTATTTCGGCTCGATCAATTTCAGGATGATCGCCTTTCCATCGGTCGCGCTCGATGTGTACAGCGATTTCTTTTCGACCCACGCGCATACCTATTTTTGCCAGATTTCCTTCCTGAAGCCCTTCGTCGGCTGCCCGTACGACGAATACCTGTCGATCGTGATGGAGAAGGCCTATCAGCTGGGCAACTTGAACGCCTCGCTGTTCGCGACCGAAGGCGTTGCTTCGGTCGGACCGATGCTGGCGCCGCTCGCCGCGCTCGCTTGCGGACTGGTGATTGCTCTCGGCAATCGCCTCTCCTCGGGCCTGCCGGCAAGATTCATTCTGCTGTCGGGCGGCCTGTTTCCGCAGATCCTGCTGAACGTGCCGCTTACCACGACGCTGCTGACCAACGGGGCCGCACTTCTCTTCCTGCTTTGGTACGTGATGCCGCGCGCCTTGTTCGACGGCAGCGCGGCGATGCCGGTCGAACCTTCGCCATGAACCATCGGGCGCACGGTCGGCACTCGGCACGACCCGCAAAATCGATCGGTTTGTCTGGCTATTGACGGTCCAAATCCGACCGATTATCACTCGCCGCCGGCGGAATGATCGCCTCGGGGCAGCCGGGACTGCCCCGCCGGTTCGTGCGTCTTGCCGAACTGACATCGCTTGATTGCAGACATCGCTTGATCTCTGGTGAAATGGCGGTGATGGATCCCGTTCAAGGAAACATCCTCGGGTGACGGACAACCAAGGGGCTCCGATGCAGCACGTTCTGATCACCGGCGGCGCCGGTTTCATCGGCCAGAACCTGGTGCATGCATGGTGCAAGGCGCGCCCGGACGACCGGCTGGTTGTCGTCGATGCCATGACCTATGCGGCGAACGTCCGCAGCCTGGAACCGTTGATTACGGATCGCCGCATCCAGTTCGTCAGGGGTGACATCGGGGATGCGGCGCTGATGCGGCGGCTGTTCGACGAGCATCACTTCACCCGCGTCGCCCATCTCGCCGCCGAATCCCATGTCGACCGATCCATCGCCGATCCGGAGGCCTTCCTGCAAACCAACGTGCTCGGCACCTTCACCCTGCTCAAGACCGCGCTTGACGCGTGGCGCTCGTCGGGCGCGATCGATCGCGCGCGCTTTCTTCATGTCTCGACCGACGAAGTCTACGGCTCGCTCGGGCCTGATGATCCCGCCTTTACCGAATCCTCGCCGTACCGCCCGAATTCGCCTTACGCCGCGAGCAAGGCGGCGAGCGACCATCTGGTGCGGGCGTTCGTCGCGACCTACGCGATGCCGGCCTTGATCACCAATTGCTCCAATAATTACGGGCCCTACCAGCACCCGGAAAAGCTAATTCCGCTGATGATCATTCACGCGCTGGAGGGCAAGCCGCTGCCGGTCTATGGCGACGGCTCCAACGTCCGCGACTGGTTGCATGTTTCCGACCATTGCGGCGCGCTGATGAGCGTGATCGAGCGCGGCCGCATCGGCGAAACCTACAATGTCGGAGGCGGCAACGAGCGCAACAACCGCGAGGTGGTCGGGCTGATCTGCGAAACCCTCGACGAGGCCTTCGCCGCGCACAAGGACCTTGCCTCGCGTTTTCCATCCTGTCCGGCGGCATCCGGAACCGGTTGCCACTCGCTGATCGGTTTCGTCACCGACCGGCCCGGACATGATCACCGCTATGCGATCGACGCCGGCAAACTCGCGACCGAACTCGATAGCCGATGCAGCGTCGGCTTCGAGAGCGGCCTGCGTCAGACCGTGCACTGGTACCTCGCCCACGAAGACTGGTGGCGCGACGTGACCAGCGGCGCCTATCGGGCGTGGATCGACAAGAATTACGGCTTCCGGATCGCGGTCTAGCCGGCCATGCGCATCCTCGTGCTCAACGCGGATTACTCGCGCTTCCTGGCTTGGCTCTATCGCCGTGAGCCAGGGCTCGAGGGCGCTTCCTACGCCGCCCAGATGGCCGCCCGGAACGCGAGCCTGTTCGGGCTCGCCGATTTCTATTCCAGGAACTTCGCAACGCTTGGCCATCCCGCGGCCGAAATCCACGTCAACAATCCCAGGCTTCAGGCCGCATGGGCGCGCGAGCACGGCATGGCGTTTGATGCGCCGCAGGATGTTGCCGAGCGCCCCACATTCCCCGGCTGGCTGGAACGCGCGGTGACGCCGTTCAAGCCGATTCTGCGGCCGCTCGCCCGCAAGGTCGGATTGAGCCCCAAACTCGACCAACAGGCCGAGAACATCCTGCTGGCGCAGATCGAGGAATTCAGGCCCGATCTGGTGCTCAACCAGGATGTCTTCCATGTCGATACCCGCCTGATGCGCCGCATCAAGGGCATCGGCAGCCCGATCCTGATCGGCCAGGTCGGCATCGAGCCGTCGCGCGGCGAGGACTGGGGCATCTACGATCTCCTGATTTCGCAACTGCCGACGACGGCGAAGTTCTTTCGCACCCTCGGCGTGCGCGCCGAAGTCAATCATCTGGCGTTCGAACCGGCGATTCTCGACGCCCTGCCCGCGGCGCCCGCAACCGACGTCGATGTCTCCTTCGTCGGTTCGATTTCGCTTGATCACCGGCAGCGGATCGCGCTGCTGGAAGCGGTCGCCGAACGCTATGATCTCAAGCTATGGGGCAACCGTCCGCAGGCGCTGCCCGCTTCCTCGCCGCTGCACCGCTGCTTCCAGGGCGAAGTCTGGGGCGTGGACATGTACCAGGTGCTGCGGCGCTCCCGCATCACGCTCAATTCGCATATCGATCTGGCGGGCCGGGAAGCCGGCAACATGCGGCTGTTCGAGGCGACCGGCGTCGGCGCTTTTCTCCTGACCGATTTCAAGGACAATCTGGACACGCTGTTTGCCGGGGATCGCGAGGTCGCGGTGTGGCGCTCGATCGACGAATGCCTGCAACGCATCGAACACCACCTCAGCCACGACGAGGGTCGCGCGGCGATCGCGCGCGCCGGCCAGGCGCGGACCCTGGCGCAACATACCTATCGCCATCGCGCCGCCGAGATTCTCGGCTTTGTCGACGGCATACGGGGGTCGCGATGAAGCTTCCCCGCATCGTCAGGCAGATCGGCAAGCACTTAGTCAAGGCATCGCCGATCCTGCGCCGCCATGTCATGAGTTCCAGCGACCATCGCGTGCTCGGCGGCAAGGAAGAGGCCGAGCGCGCGACGGCTTCGTCAGCCGGCTGGCTTGCGGCTCGCACGGTGTCGCGACAGGAACGCGCCTATCGCGGGCTGATCGCCGACATGAAGCGCGGCGAACCGCGGCTCGATTTCAGGGTCGGGGCAGAGGCGGTCTCGGCGACCGGAATCGCAGACCCACGCGTGCTCGAGGTCGGCTGCGGCAGCGGCTACTATTCGGAAGTTTTTGCCACGCTCGTCCCCGGCGGCGTGCGATATACCGGCGTCGACTATTCCGACGCCATGATCGCCCGCGCCCGCCTCCATTATCCATCGATCGCTTTCGAGGTCGCCGATGCAACCGCGCTGCCCTACCCGGACGGCGCCTTCGACATTGTCTTCAATGGCGTCTCGTTGATGCACATCGTCGAGTATGAGGCGGCGATCCGCGAGGCCGCGCGGGTCGCGGCACATTATTGCATCTTTCACACCGTTCCAGTGTTTGTCGGTTATCGGACGACCTACTTGCGAAAATACGCCTATGGCGCGCCGGTGGTCGAGATCATCTTCAGCAAGCCCGAATTGATGGCGTTGTGCCAACAATCCGGATTGCGGCTCGAGCGCGAATGGGCAGGCATTCACTACGACATGTCGGAGGTAACCGGCCATCATTCGACGACGCAGACCTACCTGTTCTCGAAGGTTGCGAAGCCCTGATCGCAGCAAAGCTGCGTGCGTCTAGAGCGGCAACAATATCGTCTTCACGAACGGGCTGAGCACATTGTCCATCAAGGCGAGCTCCTTGATCTGCCTGAGGCTGGCCCAACAGAACATGGTCATGTCGGTCTCGATGACGCGTTCATCGTCGAGAAACGCGATGATGTTCTCGTTCGACTTGCGCCAGAACCGGCCGCCCTCTTCGTTGTGCTCGGCGCGGTAGACGATCCGGACGCCGGCTTCGGCGGTGAGGACTTCCACCATCGGCGGACGCTTGCCGGCATGGGCGCGCCTGATGTTGGACCACGTGCTCTGAATTGTCGGGGAGAACTGAATCACGCCGATATTTCCCGGCTCGGGCTTTCCATTCAGCAGAAACTGAACGCCGTTCACCGGCGTCTCGCGGGCCAATAGCGCGAGGATACCGCCTTCCGGCTGGGTATAGATCGGCTGATCCCACGAGGAGACCTCGCGCAGGTCGCCGCTCTCGACCCGCACACCCTCGACGGCGAAGAACTGTCCGCTTTTGTGCCGCACATTGCCGTTTTCGTCCCGCGACCAGCCGCGGACCTCGTCCAGGCCGATCAAATCCGCCTTGAACCGGATGCGATTCCGCTGCGCCTCGCGCCAGGCCAGGATCGGCGCCGGATCCCTTGGCTCGATCGCCCGCGACGCGGCGAGCCGCTCGCGAAACCAGTCGAGATGCGTGCGCTCGGCCATCAGATCACTTCCCTCAAGACCTCGATCACCGTGTCGACTTCCTCGTCCGTCAGGTGCGGATACATCGGCAGCGAGAAAATTCGCTGCGCCTTGCGCTCGGCCACCGGGAACTGGCCTTCGCGATAGTCCAGGTCGGCCATGCCGCGCATGGTATGGATCGGCCAGCGGTAGGAAACATTGCAATTGATGTCGCGTTGGGCCAGCCGCTGCAGCACGCCGTCGCGGTCGGAGGGATGTTCGACCACGTAGACGTAGTAGGTATGCCGGCTGTGCGCGTTCTGGCGCGGCAGCAGCAGCCCGGAGCCGGCGAGCCCCTGGTCATAGCGCGCGGCAATCGCGCGGCGACGCTCGATCCAGCCGTCGATACGCGGCAGCTTGAGCGACAGGATGGCTGCCTGGACCTCGTCGAGGCGGGAATTGTAGCCGTGCCGTTCGGAATAATAGACGGTTTCCATCCCGTAGAAGCGCAGGCTCCGCGCCAGGCGCGTGACCGCCTCGTCGTTGCTCAGCACCATGCCGCCGTCGCCGTAGGCGCCAAGCACCTTGGTCGGGTAGAACGAGAACGACGAAGCATCGCCGACGCTTCCGGACTGGTGGTTCTTGTAGAGCGCGCCTTGCGATTGCGCGCAATCTTCCATCACCTTGAGCCCGTGGCGGCGCGCCAGCGCCATCAGCGGATCGAGGTCGACGCACTGGCCGTAAAGGTGAACCGGAATGATGGCCGTGGTGCGTGGCGTGATCGCCGCCTCGACCTGTTCGACGTCCATCAGGAAATCGTCGTCACGCACGTCGACAAAGACCGGCCTGGCGCCGAGGGTCTGGATCGCCGAAACCGTCGGCACCGCGGTATTGGGCACCGTGATGACCTCGTCGCCGACCTTCACGCCGAGCGCTGCAAGCGCGATGTAGATCGCGTCGGTGCCGCTGTTGACGCCGACGCCGTCGGCGACGCCGAGATAGGCCGCCATCTCGCGTTCGAATTTGACGCCTTCCTGACCGAGCACCAGCCGGCCGGAGCGGAACACCCGATCCACCACGGCGAGAATCTCCTCGCGCAGTTCGTCATATTCCCGCAAGTAATCCCAGACGTTAATCGGCATGGCGGCCTCGTTGGCAGTTCGGCGCGAGCGCGTCCGCGATTTTCGCCCGGCACTCCGCGTCCGCCAGCAGGTCGCGATGCAAGGGCTCGTGATCGCCTGACGCGATCGCGCGCGTCGCCGCATCCAGGAAGCGGGCGAAGATATCGGCGGCCTCGAACGTCACCACAGTCTCGACATTGCGCACGCGCTGGCGCCACTCGATCCGGTGATCGGCAGGCGGGCTGAATACGCGCTCGGTCGTCACAGAGCCCGAACGCGCCACGATGAGCAAGCGATTTTGATATTCGCCCTCGAAGCTGAAATGACCGGAAAAGATCCCGCCATTGAAAAGCCGCGCCTGCATCGAAAAGCCCATATCGACGCCGGTCTCGGGATGACGCGTGCCCGGCAACGCCGTGATTTGTGATGGCGGGCCGCCGCCGAGCATCCGCGTCAAGGCGGCGGCATAGGGACCCATGTCCAACAGGCAGCCGCCGCCCAGTTCCCGGTGGTTGCGAAAATTGGCGATCGGGAGCGGCGGAATGATGAACTCGGCGTCGACAAGGGTCAGCGGTCCGTGCTCGGCCACAAACCCCAGCAGCGCGTCGAAATACGGGTGATAGCCGAACACGGTGGCCTCGGCGAGCAGACGGCCCGAACGCCGCGCCTCGATTACACCGCGTTCGCAGGCCTCCCGCGTGAGCATCGCCGGCTTGTCGACCAGGACGTGCTTGCCGCTGCCCAGCGCCGCCAGCACCCAGTGTCCGTGCATCGCATTGGGCAGCGACAGATAAACGATGTCTGCATCGCTTTCCCGCAGCGCGGTTTCATAATCGGAAAAAAACCGCCCGCGTTTCGGCCACCCTTCATCCGGTTCCGGGCGGCTCTTGCTTGCGATCGATATTCCCTTGATCGCCTCGCTGCCTGCCGCGGCGGGTATCACCCGTCGTTGCACGATCGAGGACAATCCTAGGATCAACAATTGCATGCCAATTCCCGCACAACAGCGAAGCGCCTACCGGGCCGGGGCATCCGGCGACGGGATCGCCCGACCGGTGACGATATCGAGACCGCGATTGATCACGGCTCTCACCCTGCGCAGCGCGTTGGATACATGATCGCGACGGCTGGCGACAGCAGGCTTGCGGATGGTCTCGATCGGCAGATCCTTCAGATGGGAGTCGACCGTCAATTCCGCTGCGGCGAGGGCTGCGACGTAGGGTTCGTAGATCCGCTGCCTGACGAGGTCCGGAAACGGCGCGTGGTACAGCCGGTGGCTGTTGAAATAATACCGGCCGCTGCGCTTGACGCCAAAGAAATGAAAGAACAGCAGCGGATAGCGCCCTTCGATCTCGACCGATCCATCGCGCCACCCGACCTCATAGTCGGCGAAATTCCACGGCGCAAGATTGGCGCCGAGATGCTCGATCACGTGGACGCCGGCAAACAGCTCGGGCAAGCGATCGAGATAGCGCTGATCGGCGAAGCGGTCGCCCTCCACGCGATCGTAGCACCATTCGATGCAGCGTTCGCGCCACCAGCGCAATGCGGCGATGCCCGGCTCGTGGCGGCGGACACTGACCCAGCCGACATTGTAGATTCCGAACCGGCGGTGGTCGGTTAGCCGTCTGCTGAAGCGATGCGGGATGATACCGAACGCGCCATCCTTCATCTCGTCGTAGATCGGGCCAGGTGAGGCAAAAAAGAACAAATCGCTGTCGAGATAGGTCACCCACTCGGCTTCCGGTTCATTGTTCAGGACGAAGAGCATCCAGGCCGGCGAGCAGGTGAAATAATATTCGATCAGGCTGCGGGTCGGCCGCGTCGCCGCCACTGCCGGTTCGGCCGCTTCGAAGTCGGTGAGCCGTCGCGGGGTCAGGTTCGGCAGGTCGAGCGCCACCAGGGTGCGGTAACAGGCTTCGCTCAGACATAGCACCCAAAGCCGCGAGCCCGGCGAATGGCGCTGAAGCGAATGATACAGTGCGAGCCCGCGCGGCAGGTAGTTGTGATCGAAGTAGGTGCAATAAACGCGGTTCAACATGATTTCGTTGTCAGCCAGGCCGCGGAACGCGACGGATGCGCGTTTGCGGATTCTTGCATTGCCCGCGCCACAAATCATTCCTATAGGAGCAGCCAAAAAGGCGCAATGCGGACCTTCTAAATCGTTGAAATATTGCAGATAACGGCGGAAAGCCTTTTGAGTTGTGCAATAGCGCATGTTAACGAGGCCGCTCCGAGGGCTGGCCGCATGGCCAAAACGAGCGCGCGCATGGATCGCAAGGGCATTATTTTGGCCGGGGGCCGGGGCACGCGGCTCTACCCGCTGACGCTCGCAACCTCCAAGCAGCTGTTGCCGATCTACGACAAGCCGCTGATCTATTATTCGCTGACCACGCTGATGCTGGCCGGGCTCCGCGAGCTCCTGATCATCACGACCCCGGAAGAGATCGCGCAATTCCAGCGCCTGCTCGGCGACGGCAAGCAATGGGGGATCGAGCTTTGCTACGCGATCCAGGACCATCCCGGCGGAATCGCCGAGGCATTCCTGATCGGCCGGGAATTCCTTGCCGGCAAATCGTCGGCGCTGATCCTCGGCGACAACATCTTCTATGGCGACAATCTGCGTGCGTTGCTGCGCGACTCCGCACAACAGCAGCGCGGTGCAACGGTGTTCGCCTGCTGGGTCGACGATCCCGAGCGCTACGGCGTCATCGAGTTCGACGCCGCGCATCGGCCGCTGCGGATCGTCGAGAAGCCGCAGGCGCCGAAATCGAACTACGCCGTCACCGGACTGTATTTTTACGACGAACGCGTGGTCGATGTCGTGCGCGAGATGCAGCCGTCGGCGCGGGGCGAACTGGAGATCACCGACCTCAACCAGTGGTATCTCGAACGCGGCGAGCTTCACGTCGAGCGGTTCGGCCGCGGCTATGCGTGGCTCGACGCCGGTACCCACGAGTCGCTGCTGGAAGCCTCACAGTTCATCTACGTCGTCGAGAAGCGCCAGGGCCTGAAAATCGCCTGCCCGGAAGAAGTCGCGTTCATGCAGGGTTTCATCGACGCCGAACAGCTGCTGCGGCTCGCCGAACCGATGAAGGCGACGGGGTATGGGCAATACCTGATCCGCCAGGCCGGCCAACGGACCTGAGATCCGGCCTCAGCGCGGAATCGCCGCCGCCAATCTTTGCCGCAGCGCGTTGTTCGCCAACGGGCTGCCAAGCATCGCGACCGCGGCAAGCCACAGCGTGCATTCGCCCAGAAAATGCACGATTCCAGTTCCGGGCCAGAAATATCTGATCACCGCACCGACCGCCGCTCCGGCCGAGATGATCGTTATCATCATCGCGATGAGGAACAGGGTGTGCCGCAGCGGGTGCCTGAGGGTTTCACGCGCGATGATCGTGAACAGAACGCCAAACTGGGCGATGATGTCACTCGACACCAGCGCGATGGCGGCCCCCAGCGGGCCGAGACGTGGGATCAGGCCGATTGACAGCGCCAGAAAGATGGCCAGCTGCAGAGATTTGGTCCGAAGCAACAGCGGGCCGCGATTGCTGTAGTTGGCGTAGCCGAGCGCCAGAATGGCCGGCGTTCCGATGCACATCCCCAACAGCAAGGTGGTTGCGAGGGTGGCGTCGAAGGCAATGGCGCCATGTGTCCATATCTGAAAGAAATCCGGCCAGAACACCAGCGCGCCCGACGTGGTCAGGCTTGCGAACGACACCAGGACAACCGATCCCCTGGCATAAAGCCGCTGCAGGCTCTCGCGCGCGCCGATGGCGTGATCGTGTCCGAGTTCGGCCGCCAGCGGCAGCGTCATCTGAACGCAAAGCCCCCTCAAAAGGCCGGCGATGGTGCGTGTCAGTCCCCACTGGGCGATGGCGATGCGGTTCGAAACCAAGGCTCCGATCATCAGGACGGAAAGGTAGCTGAGGCCGACCTCGGCGAAATTCATCACCGCAAACGGAAACGCTCCCGCGAATTGTCCAACGGTCCAGCGCCAGGAAATGCGCTGACGGAAGCTCTCGACGAATGGAAATTGCCGCTGCACGTCGACGAACATCATGTAGATCGAGGCGGCGATCTGTCCGGCCACATAGGCAATGACGACCGCGGTCAGGCTGCCGGTCGCGGTCACCGCGATGATCTCGCCGAGCTGGGCGGCCGCCATTCCCCACAATTGCACCCGCACGGCTCGCCCATAGAGCCCGCGGGCGCGGTAGAGCGCGCTTGGCAAATTCGACAGCAGCGTGAAGACCGTGCCCAGCGTCATGATCGCGAACGCCAGGTCAAAGTCCGGCTGCGCCGAGAAACCCAACACCCTGGAAGGCGAAACAGTTGCGAACATCAGCGCGAGCAGCGACGCCAGCACCGCGACATAGGCGACGAACAGCTGAAATGCGGCGCCGTAATAGCGGCTGCTGCGGCGATCGCAATCGTCGCGCGACTTGAACGAGAGAAAGCGGTTCAGGGTCCAGGCGTGCAGGCCGGCGTCGGCGGCGAGAACGAGGTTGCCCGCGGCGAAGATCGTCAGCCAGGCGGACAGGACGTCGCCCGTCCAGTACTTGAGGAAAAGCGGAATCAGGACGATCTGCTGCGTCAGGGCCAGCAGAATCTGCGCAAAGTTGGCCGACCATCCGCCGAAGATGCGACGCGCGCGGCTCGAAGCAAGAAGCGTCACGTTTCCTCGCGGATGTGGGGCGGCGCCTGGAGCAACACCCCGTTCGTCTTTCCTGCCATGGGCGTCCGGGGAAAGCCGTGGCCGCCGGATTCGCGCCGGTCAGACCGGTATATTCCCCTGGCCGATCCCGGGGATAAAGCCATAGGGTGCCGCGCCGGACAGGACAAGAGGGCCTCGCCTTCGGCGCCGGAATTTCATAGGTCCGAAGCACTGCCGCATGACACATCCGCGCTGGCGCATGGCGGATCCGGGAAGATCGCGACCTTCTACCCTTCGACGGTAGCGATCGATGAGGCGGCCGGCGCGACGGCGGAATATGCGATGGTGAAGATCGCCGGCGAAATCCTGGCAAAGTACCTGAACGAACACCTGCCCGATATTGCCGTCGTCTGCCGCCGCCTGCCCAGAATCCTGACGGATCAAACCGCGACAATCGGCGTTGCCGGCGCCGACAACGCGTTGGACGTCATGCTGCCCGTTGTATATGACGTGCAGCGGACGGCGCGGCCCGATCCCGCGCCGCGCGGCTGACGAAGCGGCCGGAACAGCTCGCATCGGCCGGCGGATAGCAATGACGACGGATTTTATTCCATTCAACCGGCCTTACGCGACGGGCAAGGAGCTCGCCTACATCGCGCAGGCGCAACGCAACGATCACCTGTCCGGTGACGGATCGTTCACGCGGCGCTGCCATCAATGGATCGAGCGGCAGACCGGTTGTGCCAGTGCGCTGCTGACGCATTCATGCACCTCGGCACTGGATCTCGCCGCGCTGCTGCTCGATATCAAGAGCGGCGACGAGATCATCATGCCGTCCTATACGTTCGTGTCGACGGCCAATGCGTTCGTGCTGCGCGGGGCGGTGCCGGTGTTCGTCGACATCCGCGAAGACACGCTCAATCTCGACGAACGGCTAATCGAGGCCGCGATTACCCCGCGGACGCGCGCCATCGTCCCCGTGCATTACGCCGGCGTCAGTTGCGAGATGGATTCGATCGCCGCGATCGCAAGGCGCCACCATCTTCGGATCATCGAAGATGCGGCGCAGGCCATCATGGCCGGCTACAAGGGTCGCGCGCCCGGCGCCATCGGCGATCTCGGCTGCCTGAGCTTTCACGAAACCAAGAACATCATGTCGGGTGAAGGCGGCAGTCTGCTGGTGAACGATCCCGAACTGATGCTCCGCGCCGAGATCATCCGCGAGAAGGGCACCGACCGCGGCAGGTTTTTTCGCGGCGAGGTCGACAAATATACCTGGCAGGATGTCGGCTCCTCGTTTCTACCGAACGAAATCACCGCCGCCTTTCTCTGGGCTCAGCTTGAAGAGGCAGAACGCATCACCCGCGAGCGGTTGGCGATCTGGCAGCGCTACCACGAGATGCTTGCGCCGCTCGAGCGGCAAGGCCTGCTGCGCCGCCCGATCGTGCCCGCCGACTGCCGGCACAATGGGCATATGTATTACATCCTTCTGCAATCCCCGAGCGCGCGTCAGAAGGTTCTCGCGGGGTTGAAGGCGAACGATATCAATGCCGTGTTTCACTATGTCCCGCTGCACTCCTCGCCGGCGGGCCAGCGCTTCGGGCGCGCGCATGGCGATCTTTCGCTGACGACATCGCTGTCGGAGCGCCTGGTCCGACTGCCGATGTGGCTGGGCTTGAGCGAGACCCAGCAGCAGCGGTTGTGCGAGGTCTTGACGGCGATCCTGACTCGATAGACGCGCGGTGTCCCCGCTCTAAAGACCGTCCGATTCACCGTTCTTCGGTGTCGAGCGCGGGACGAAGGGTGCATAGGAGTTGTCGACGGCACCCGCGACCGGTACGGCGGGAATGGCGGCGCCGGTGGGAACACCGGCAACGGCAGGAACGCTCGCGGGACCATCCTGGCGCTTGAGCGCGAGAACCTCGGTCTGGTCCGCCTTCTCGAATGTCACCTGGCGGGGCTGGACCGAACTCAGCAGCCAGCCGGCGTGACTGTCGCCCTGGCGCAGGCGGACGATCTTCTGATTGGTCCGGTCGAGGAAAACCGCGATGGCCTCGCCATCCCCGACCACGGCGCCGATCAGCGCCAGCGGCGGATGCTCCGGCTCGGCAGGTCTCTGGGCAACGGGCGCACTGACCGGATTGACCGGCGTGGCGACCACAGCCCGCTGCGGCGGGCGCCGGGAGGCCGAGAAAATCGGCCGCTCCTGCGTGGCGGTCAGGGCCGAGAGCGGAACGGCCCATAGCGGGTTGCCACTCGGCAGCGGCTTATTCGCCTCCCTGCCCGGCCCCGAGATCGGTTTCAGGCTGCCGAGGTCGACAGCGCCGGCAGCCTCGTCTGGCCCCTCGGGCAGGATGTCCAGCGTCGCCGAAGTCGCCGCGACCGCCTCCGGCGGCTGGCCGACCGTCAGGGTCCCGGCGAGCAGGACCAAACCGGCAATATCGAGCCCCCTCACCATGTCAGCCTCGCCCCCTCGCCGCCGGCTCGTCGCCGGCGGATCCGCATTCAGCCTAGCCCCAACCGGCGGCTCCTTCAACACGGCGCGACTCAACGTCAAGTCGTCACTATTCGGGGACCTCGATGCGCTTGCGTGAAGGAATAGTGGGAACTTTTGAGCCGCCAGGCCTCAAAGATGTTGCCGAACGGACACGCCTTCAAAAATACGAAACCGCGCACCGCGTGTACCCCGACAAAACATGCCCGGTTCGTTGCATAGGGTGGCAAAGCCATGAGAATATGGCCAAAACGGGGGTTCGGACCGGCGGTGGCGGATTTCCGGGAGACGACTGCCTGTCATCTTTGATGGGTACAAGTGGTTCTCGCAAGCCGGACGCGTGAGTTGATTTTCACTTTCGAGGCGATTTGAGAGATTTCATGGGCGAACCGGCAATTCGAACATCGAATAACCGAAACGGGCTGCGGTCAGCGGCACGGCAATCGCTTGCGGTGTTGCTCGCGACCACCGCGCTCGGCGTGGTGTCGGCGCACGCGGTCGATGGCACCTGGGTGAGCGGCAGCGGCGAATGGACCGACCCGACCAGCTGGTCGACCAATCCGACGGTGCCGAACGGAACGGCCACCTTCAACAACGGCGGCACAACGGCGGTCACCAACAACGGCGGCGTCGTTACGATCGGCGAAATTCTTTTCACCAGCGTACCCAACGCGCAGGCCTTTGCCTTTACCATCAACAACCCGTTCATCATCAACGCCACCGGCATCGTCAACAATTCCACCAATACGCAGACCTTCGAGGTGACATCAGGCAATTCGCTGGTGTTCCAGAACGGCAGCACGGGCAACAGCGGCACCGGCGCGGTTTCGATCACCAACGACAACGGCGGTTTCATCAACTTTCAGAATACCAGCTCGGCCGGCAACGCCAACGCCACGATCGTCAACAACAGCATTCTGCAGTTCAACGACACCAGCACGGCGGGCGGCGCCACCATCACCAACAACATTCAGACGGATTTCTTCAACGGCAGTTCGGCGGGCACCGCAAATATCACGAACGCCGCAGCCGCAACGCTCACCTTCAACAACACGGCCACCGCGGGCACGTCGACGATTTCCAATAGCGGCGCGATCCAATTCAACAATTCATCCACCGCCGGCGGCGCGAATATCACCAACGTCAGCACCGCGACGATTGCATTCAACAACTCCAGTAACGCGGGCAGCGCGACGCTGAACTCCTCCCTGGTCGGCGGCTCGATCACGTTCAACGACACGAGTTCGGCGGGCAGCGCCAATATCGTGCTGAAGGAGTCCAATCTCGTCTTCAACAATTCCGCGACCGCCGGCAGCGCCACCATCACCATGCCGGACGCCATGCATCCTGGAACGATCACCTTCAACAATACCACCACCGCCGGCTCCGCCAACATCACCGTCATCGGGTCACTCGGCATCACCAGTTCGCTGTCGTTCTTGAACGCCAGTACTGCGGGCAGCGCGACCATCACCAACAATCCCGGCATCGGCGCCGGCGGGCAAACCATTTTCGGCTCCCTCGGCGGCACCGACACCGCCAACGCCGGAACCGCCCATATCACCAACAACAGCAACGGCACCACAAGCTTCCTGGCCAGCACCTCGGCGGCAAGCGCGACGATCACCAACAACAGCGGCGGCGGCACCAATTTCCAGGATCAGAGCACGGCTGCCAGCGCCACCATCGTCAACAACAACGGCGGCACGACGACATTCGGCGTTCCGATCGTCGGTACCGATACGGCGACGGCCGGGAACGCGAACATCACCAACCAGGCCGGCGGCACCACGGAATTCACCGCGGCGACCACGGCCGGCAGCGCGACGATCACCAACAATACCGGCGGCTTCCTGCAGTTCGGCGATTCCGGGGCTGGAAGCTCGACCGCTTCCGCCGGCAGTTCGACCATCACCAACAACGGCACCACAAGCTTCAACGCCGACACCACCGCCGCCAGCGCCACGATCACGACCGGCAGCGGCGGCAACGTGTTCTTCTTCGATTCTTCGACCGGCGGCAGCGCGCAATTCCTCACCAACGCCGGCGGCACCTTCGACATGTCGGGCCTGACCGCGGCCGGCATGACCGCGGGCTCGATCGCCGGCGCCGGCAGCTACGTGCTCGGGGCGAAGAGCCTGACGGTCGGCAGCAACAATCTTTCGACCGCCGTCAGCGGCGTGATTTCCGGGGTCGGCGGGTCGCTGACCAAGGTCGGGACCGGCACCCTCACCCTGTCGGGCATCGACACCTACACCGGCGCCACCACGGTCAACGGCGGCACCCTCGTGGTCGACGGCTCGACCGCTTTGTCCTCGCTGACCACCGTGAACACGGGCGCGACGCTGGCCGGCAGCGGGACGGTAGGTAATACCGCCATTGCCGGCGGCACGCTGGCGCCCGGCAGCGCCGGCGGCAGCGTGTTCGGCCCGCTGACGGTGCAGGGCAGCCTCTCCTTCACGACCGCCTCGACCTACATGATCGAGGTCTCGCCGACGAATGCCGGCCGCACCAATGTCACGGGCACCGCGACGCTCGGCAACGCGACGGTGAGCGCGATCTTCTCGGCGGGCATCTATGTCAGCAAGCAATATACCATCGTCAATGCCACCGGCGGCGTCAGCGGCACGTTCAATGCGCTCGTGAACACCGACCTGCCGGCGAACATCACATCCGCCCTGAGCTACGACGCCAATGACGCCTTCCTGAATCTCACGCTGCATTTCGTCCCGCCTCCCCCCGGGCCGAACTTCCCGGGCGGTCTGAACATCAACCAGCAGAATGTCGCCAACACTCTCGTCAACTTCTTCAACTCCACGGGCAGCATTCCGTTGGCGTTCGCTTCCCTCAACGCGGCCGGCCTGACGATTGCCTCGGGCGAACTCGGCACCGGCGTCATCCAGTCCTCGATCAAGGCGGACGACCTGTTCCTCAATTTGCTGCTGGACCCGACGATCGCCGGCCGCACCGGCTTCGCGACGGCTTCCAGCGGTCCGACGCCGTTCGCCGACGATGGTCAGAGCCTGAGCTATGCCGCCAGGAACAATGCGACAGCCAGCGAGCGCGACGCCTATGCCATGGCGACCAAGGCACCTGTCATGGCGCCCCAGCCGCTCAACCGCTGGAGCGTCTGGGGCGCGTCCTATGGCGGATCCGAGACGGTCGGGGGCAGTGCCGTGGTGGGTTCGCAGGACACCAAGGCGAGCGCCTACGGCCTCGTGGCAGGCGCCGATTACAAGACCGACCCCAACACGCTGTTCGGCTTCGCGCTGGCCGGTGGCGGCACCGCCTTCTCGCTGGCCAATGGCCTGGGGAGCGGCTCAACCAACGTATTCCAGGCCGGCGCCTATGCGCGGCATGACATCGGCCCGGCCTATCTCTCGGGCGCGCTGGCCTATGGCTGGCACGACGTCACCACCAACCGCACCGTGGCGCTGGCGGGTGTCGACATGCTGCAGGCGCGCTTCGGAGCCGACAGCTTCTCCGGCCGGTTCGAGGGCGGCTATCGCTTCGCAAACCCCGTCGTCGCCATCACACCCTATGCGGCAGTCCAGGCGATCAGCTTCAGCCTGCCGGCCTATGCCGAACAATCGCTGAACGGCGGCGGCCTGTTCGCACTGAACTATGCGGCGCAGACCACGACCGACACCCGCAGCGAACTCGGTTTCCGCAGCGACAAATCCTACGCCATGCAGGACGGCGTGCTCACGCTGCGCGGACGCCTCGCCTGGGCGCATGACTACGATCCGAACCGCGCGGTGACCGCGATCTTCCAGGCGCTGCCCGGCGCCAGTTTCGTGGTCAACGGCGCGCGCCCCGACGCCGATTCGGCGCTGGTCAGCGCCAGTGCCGAGCGGAAATGGCTGAACGGCTTCTCGGTGGCGGCCATCTTCGAGGGCGAATTCTCCGGCAATGTCACGAGCTATGCCGGCAAGGGCGTCGTCAAATATAGCTGGTGACGCGCACTGGAGCCTTTTCCGTTTCGATGGAATCGAAACGGGGCTCCAGATTCTTGTTTTGACGCGTTTTCTTCACGCGAACCGGTGACTACTTCGCTCGAAAACGCTCTACTTGCCGCCCTGCCATTGCCCGGAAACGCCGAGTACGACCCTGATCCGTCCCGAGCCGCTTTCGTTGGCGGCGGTGGTTTGCGGCACCTGCACGTCGAGCTGATCGACGAACAGGAACGGCATGCCAGCCTCCAGATCGTAGAGCAGTTTCTGCAACGCGGGCTGTTCCATCTCGCAGCTGACGACGAGGCCCACGAGACCGTCTCTCGCCTGGGTGCCCAGCACGTCAACCTGGGAGGACTGGATTGTGCCGCCGACACTGGCCACGGCGGAAGCGACCCGCTGCAGCAGCGTGGCGCCGGCCACCGTCACCGTCGGTCCCTCCAGGAACGGCGTCCCCGGATGCCCGGCCGCGAGCGCGGCCGCGTCGTCGCGCGGCTTGCGCCCCCGCAACTGGTCCAGCAGGTCGGCGGTTTGCGAAAGCCGTTCGCGCTGGCCTGCGATATCGGAGATCGCGAAGACCGCCGTCGCCAGCAAGGCGCCGAATACGGCGACATACAGGGCGACCGCGATCAGCGGCGAGCGCGTCAGCGTGCGGGCGATGGCGTTTGCCAGACTCATGGGCTTGCCGTGTTGATCGGCTCGATCCGCGCCTCGATATGGAAGCGCTCGCCGGGATCGGAGGCCGAGCGCGTGGTCGGGGCATAGAAGGTCGCGCGGGCGAAATGCCGGGATTGCTCGATCAGCGGGATCAGCGCCGGCGCGTCGCGGGTGATGCCGGCGATCTGCAGCTTGTTGCCGGCCAGATGCAGCTCGGTGACGTAGGTATTGTCGGGCAAAGCCCGGCTCAGCGCGTCGAGCACGATGACGCTGGCCGCCGTCTCGTGTTTGCGCCGCTCCAGCGCAGCGATCGGCGAACGGTCGCCGTCATTGCCCGAGCGAATGGCGGCGCGGCGCGCCGAAATCTGCCGCGCCAGTTCGGCCTCCTGGGCGCCGACGCTGTCCGCCACATAGGCCGCCGAAATGCTAGCGAGCAAGGCGATCGCGGCGGCGGCGCCGAGCCCGATTTGCAGCGCGCGGCTGAGCCGCGCGGCGTCGAGATGGCCTCTCGCTTTCTGCTCGAACACCTTGACGCGGCCCGCGTTCCGCTCGGCGACATCGGTGCAGACTGCGATGGCGGCGGGGTGGAAGCCGGCCACCGCCTGCACATAGGTCATCGCCACCTTGCGCGTGGTTGCCGCGATCACGGTGGTGATGGTGTCGGCGCCGCTCTCGACGGGCGCACTGCAGCCGAACACGGCTTCGCTGGCGCTCCAGGGCGTCAGGCGGTCGATCTGGGCGCGCACGATGCCCTCGAGAAAATCCGCGGCCCGCGCCGGCAGCTCGAGCGGACGAAACAGGAACCTCGCCGGCTGCAAAACGATCTCGACGCGGCTCCCCCTCAGGACAGGCGCGAGGTCGGAAGCCGAAAGCACGCCGTCCACGAAAGCGACGCGCGCCGGAACGTTTTCGGGTCTCGCCGGCGTCTCGACCGCGAATCCGCCCTTGTCGTCCTCGATCAGCCGGACCACGCGCGGCGACACCAGCCGATCGAAGCCGCCGACGATCGCGGCGGCGACGCTGCCGGTCCATGCGCTGAGGATCGCGCCGATGGTCTCCAATGGCTTCATCCGGGAAAGGCCCTTTGCGGCGCCACGGCGCCGTCGGAAGCGTTGCGCCACGACAATACACGATAAGGTTCGTCGCCGCTTTCGAGAAGCAGGATCACGACCTCCGCCGCGCTGCGCCGTCCGCCGGCGCTGTCGACGCCGATCGTCATCCGATAGGCCCTGGAGCCGGCGAGTGTGGCGCCCTCGCCGCCGGTCATCTCCAGCAGCGCGTGCGGATCGAGCGCCGGGTCGGCGCGCTGTGACAGCACCGCCTGCAGGTTCTCCGGCGTCATGCCCGGCAGCGCCGCCAGAACCTGGGGCGCGGCATCGAGAACGTTTACCGCCGCGAGATTGCTGAACACCGTCACGAACGGCAGCATCCGCTCGATGAAGACAGGCGGAATGCCCTGCACCAGCCACAATTCCTCAGCTTCGGGGAATGGCGCATGGCGGGGGATGTAGGCCGCGCCCGAGGTCTTGTAGAGGGAATTTTCCGGGTCTTGATCGCCCAGTTCGGTCGGCGCGCGCCAGGCCAGGATCCGGTCGGCATAACCAGCGGCATTCGACGGCGCCGCGCCCAATCCGTTCAGGAGACCCGCGAGCAGGCTTTTCGGCGCGGCGTTGAGATCGATGCGCGCGGCTTCGGAACGGAAGGTCACGGTGACCTTGCCGCTACCCACCCTGGCGTTGAATGTCCCGCTGGTCGGACGCGACGCTTCATTGACCGATGTCAATTGATAGGCGGCGAGTTCGAGGCCGGCGGTTTCCAGCGCCTCGGCCTGAACACGGTCAGTGCTGCCGGCCACCACGACCGCGGTATTGGTGACGTAGGTCAGATAGATCAGCACCAGCGCCGACAGCGCGGCGAGAATCCAGAGCACGGCGACGACGATGAAGCCCCGCGCGCGCCGTTGTCGGCCGCCGGCAAAACCAAACTCCACGCTGTCGGGCAGGGATCTCAGAGCTGCTCCTCCTTTTTCTCGGTGTCGGGTTTCAGCCTCGCGTTCAGGCACGTCGCCGTGTTTTTTGCCCGCGCGCATTCGGCCCAGGCGCTGACGTGAACGATGGCCGCGCTGGAGACGTTGAGCAGTTCACCGGTTGTACCATCGCGCACCGCGATGCGGATCTTGTCGGGAAGCTGCATCTGGCCGCGCCAGTCCGGCTGCCAGACCTGATCCGGCCCGGCATAGGAGAACGTCACGCGAAACGGCGCCCGGATCAGCACCACCTGATCGGCAAAACGGATTTGCGCATCCCGCGGCATCGGCGCAAACGGCGCGCGCTCGCGCACCATGGCAAGACCCTGGCTGTCGGACTTCTCGGTCAGCCTGATGATTTCGAGCCCGGGACGGGTGTTGGGCCCGACCGCGGTCCGCACGAAGGTGACGGCAAGTTCGGAACCCTCGAACAGCGGCACCCTGGCGTCGCCATTGACCGGCACCATTTCCGCCACCGACAGATCGGCCACGATGCGATCGAGCCCGAGCGCCAGCCGCTCGGCGCGCTGGACCCGCGCCATGCCCCGGTTCCAGTTCGGCAGCCATTGCGCGGTGACGGTGGCGAGTGCGGCGAGAATCACCGTCATCAACAATGTGGCGACCAGGACTTCGATCAGCGTAAAGCCCGCCTGATCGGCCAACGCGGGGCGGGACGGCGCCTTCATTCCGCGGGCCTTCATTCCGCAGGCCTTGGCACCAGCCGCACGGTGGTGAGCTGGATGGCTGGGCCATCGGGCGCCTGCATCTTCAAGCTGACCGCGAGCGCAACGAAGCGCCGGTTTGGCGGCGCATCGCTCGCGACCCCGGGATTCATCGGGGCGACGTCGATCTGCCAGCGATGGCCGTCCAGTTCGCCGGACTGCCGGCCGGGCTTCAGCAGGTTGCGCGCCGGCAATTCCGCCAGCAGCGTCTCGGCGGCGCCGGCGAGCGCCAGCCGCTGGTCGATCGAGCGGGTGCCCTTCACCGTGGTGGCGATCACACCGGCGATCGACGACAGCACGGTCGCGACGATCGCCAGCGCCACCAGCGCCTCGATCAGGGTAAAACCCCCAGCGTCAGAGCAGCTTCTGCGGGACAATATCGACGCCTCCGGTCAGCCAGTTGACGCGAACCTCATAGCCCATCCCGGGGCGCGCCAGCGCGATCACGCCGCCGCAGGACATTCCCGACGGAAAAAAATCGATCGACCGGCCGGCGGCCCGATCCGCGCAGCGCGAGGCCAGCATCGCCTCGACCGTGACATCGCCGGGAAGGCGGATGACGCGGCCGGTCACGCCCGAACGGATCGAGCGTGCCTCGGCGTCGATCTGCGTCGTGACCTGGATCTGACGGCGCAGCGCCGCGCTGCGATCGGCCTTCAGCAAGGCCGCGGTTTCCACGGCAAAACTTTCAAGCTTCGCGCGCGAGGTGGCGCGCGGGATCGCCGGCAGGATGATGGCCGCGAGCAGGCCGATGATGGCGAGCACGCACAGGATTTCGATCAGCGCGAAACCCCGTCTATTGACTTGCCTGGTGCGTGCCACTGGTGATGTCGGTTGCCGTTCCACTGCCGCCTTCCTGACCGTCGGAGCCGAGCGAGATGATGTCGTAAGGCGCGTGCTCGCCGGGCGAGCGATAGATGTAGCCATGGCCCCAGGGATCGTTGGGCACCACGCCGCCGCGCAAGTATGGCCCGTTCCAGCCGGGCGTGTTGTTGCCGCGCGTCAAAGCCGCAAGGCCTTCATTGCTGGTGGGGTAGCGGCCGAGATCGAGGTAATAGAGATCGAGCGCGGTGGAAAAACTCTCGATCTGGATTTTCGCGGCCTTTGCCTTGGACTCGCCGAGATAACCGAGCACCCGCGGTCCCACCAGCGCCATGATCAGTCCGATGATGGTGATCACCACCAGGATTTCGACCAGCGTGAAACCGGCCTGCCGGCGCCGCGACCGGCGTGTCGCCTCACTCAGAACGTTTCGATCCACCTCGGTCGCCTCCTCGAATTCAAACTCATTTCCGCTCTAGCCGACAATCTGACTGACGGACAGCAGTGCCGTCATGACAGACACGATCAAACCGCCGACCACGATGCTGATCACGATGATCGCGGCAGGTCCCGCGATCCCGACCACGCGATCGAGCGTGCGTTGCAGTTTCGTCTCATAGAACTCGGCGACGCGGCCCGCCAGCACCGGCAATTGCCCGGTTTCGTCGCCGAGCCGCAGCATCCGCACCGCCATCGACGGCAGCGCCCTGGTATCGGATAGCGCATCGGACAGTTTGGCGCCATGGCGGACGCGCTCGGCGGCATCGGTCCAGACCGCGGCTGGACCCGCCGACGCCATCATGTCGACGAGAATCCGCAGCGTGGTGGTGAGATTGACGCCGCTTCCCAGCAACAGTCCGAGGTTCCGGCAAAACAGCGAGGTCCGGTAATACATCATCACCTGCCGGATCGCCGGCAGCTTTGTGAGCGCATTGAAGATGCCGCGGCGAACGCTCAGCTGGCGCAGCAGCAGCCAACTTGCGGCGATGGCGCCTGCGAGTATCGCCAGGACCAGGTCGGAATTGCTGCGCAGGAAAGTCGAAAAATTCAGAAAGGTCAGAATGATCGGATCGACCTTGGCGCCGAAATCCTGCAGCACGCTGGCGAACTGCGGCAGCACGAAGGTGAGGAAGAACAACAGCACGCAGCCGGCCGCGCTGAGCACGAACAGCGGATAGCGGATGGCGTCGCCGAGCCGGCGCTTGAGCGCCTCGGTGCGGCTGCGCTCGTCGGCGAGCACCTCCAGCACCTGGTCCAGCGACCCCGACGCCTCGCCGACCCGGATCAGCGCCACGTACATCGGCGGAAACAACCCTTCGTGCCGCGACAGCGCTTCGGCAAAACTCTCGCCGGCGATGACGTGCGAGCGGATATCGGCGACCACCGGCCGCAGCCGGCCGAAATCGCGGTCGGCGGCGAGCAATTCGAGGCCGTCATTGATCCGCGCCCCGGCGCGCAGCAACAGCGCAAGGTCGCGGGTGAAGATCGTGACGTCCTCGGCGTTCGGCTTGTTGAAGATGCCGAGCACGCTGCGGGCCGCAGCCCCGCCCTCTTCCAGCGTGACGTTGTCGACCAGCACCAGCCCGAGCCGCTCGATGCGCTGCGCAACATCGCCCGGCGCCGAGGCCGCGATCGCGCCGGAGACCAGTTCGCCATTGCCGTTGAGTGCGCGATAACGATAGTTCGGCATGGGATCACCGAATGGTCGTGACGCGGAAAACCTCGGGCACGGTGGTCAGCCCAGTGCGGCATTTCGCGACCGCATCCGCCAGCATCGTGGTCATGCCGCCGGCCATCGCGGCGCTGTCGATGGTGTGCGAATCGGTCTGCGGCCCGATCAGCTTGCGAACGGCTTCGGACATTTCGAGGATCTCGAACACGCCGTTGCGGCCGCGATAGCCGGTGCCGCCGCAGCGCTCGCAACCGCCTGCCTCGTGAATCAACTCACCGGCCTTGAAGCCGATTACCGCGAAGCGCGGATCGCGGTCGATATCGGCCGCGGTCAACCGATGTGGCACCTTGCAGCGATCGCACAGCACCCGCACCAGCCGCTGTCCGACCACCGCGCGCAGCGTCGACTTCAGCAAAAAGCCCTCGATGCCGAGATCGATCAGCCGAGGCACGGCGGCGGCCGCGGTCTCGGTATGCAGCGTCGTCAGCACCAAATGGCCGGTCAAGGCCGCGTGGATCGCGATATGGGCGGTCTCGGCGTCACGGATTTCGCCGACCATGATCACGTCGGGATCCTGGCGCACGAAGGCGCGCATCGCGGAGGCGAAGGTGAGACCGATCGAGGGCTTGACCTGCGACTGGTTGATGCCGGGAATTTCGTATTCGACGGGGTCCTCGATGGTGAGGATCTTGCGGGTCGGCTCGTTGAGGATCGAGAGCATGGTCGCCAGCGTCGTGGTCTTGCCGCTGCCGGTCGGTCCCGTCACCACGATCATGCCATGCGGCAGCGCCAGCAGGCGCGTCATGGTGGCCTCGTCGCGCGCCGACAGACCGAGCCTTCCCATCTCGAGCAGGCCGCGGTCGCGCGGCAACAGGCGGATCACCGCGCTTTCGCTGGCCTGCGTCGGCATGGTGGCGACGCGGATGTCGAGTTCGGATCGGCTGACGCGGACGCGCGCGGCGCCATCCTGCGGCAACCGCCGTTCGGCGATGTTGAGACCGGCCAGGATCTTCACCCGCGAGATCAGCGCCTGCGGCGGAATGCCCGAAGGCGCCGGCATCGCGCGCAACAGGCCGTCGACCCGCATCCGCACCGTGAGCCCGGACCGAAACGGCTCGATGTGGATGTCGCTGGCGCGAAGCTCGAGGGCGCGCTCGAGCAGATCGTTCAGCGCCCGCACCACCGGCGCGCCGCTGGCGAGATCGCGCAGGCTCTCGATGTCGTCGTCGGATTGCTGGGTCGATCCCTTGGCGCCCTCCTCCGCATTGGCGCCGTCCGCTTCGGTGCGCTGGTCGAGCAGCGTCGTGATGTCCTCGAACGAGGCCACGGCAACCTCGACCGGGGCGCCGAACACGATTTCGGCGGCGCGGATGGCGGCGGTATCGGAGGGGTCGGCGACCGCGAGCCGGTAACTGCCGTTCGGCGCGCGGACCGGAAAGATCGTGGATTCCCGCAGGAAACGTCGGGAAAATCCATCGAGGCAGGGCGTGGAGGCGAGAAGTTGCGGCAGGCTGAGCCTGACCACGCCCCAATAGTCCGAGACCTCATCGGCGAATTCGGCAGCCGACAGGTCGGTGGCTTCCCACAGTTCCCGCAGCGGCCGTGCCAGCGTGGAATTGGCCGGCTTTTCGACGCGGGCGCGCGCCTTCGGCGGCAATGAATATTTTTCCAGAAGATGCTGCCGGAAGGTCTCTGCGGAAAGCTCTCGCATCGAATTCACAGCGCTAACCTTGTTACTGGAAAGCAACAGCTCTCATGTGTGGCGCAAAGCCTTTAACCCTTGACATATTCAGTAGCAAAAACATAATCCTGAGGCAAATTTTTGAGCGTCCGATACCATGGGGGATCGGGCGTGTTTTTCCAGTCGATCGTAAGCTTTGGTAGGCGTATTTTGTTCAAAGTGGTCCACCCGCTTTTGCGCCTGCGTCCAGGGTTGGCTGGAACGATGGTGTTGCTGCTGTCCGGCTTCCTGCTGACGGCCTGCATCATGACCGCCAATCAGTCGGTCGAAGGCAACCCCAAGGACCCCCGCGTCCAGGATATCGCCGACAAGGTCCGCTCGATCGATCTGCTGCCCCGCGATACCACCGATGTCGCCAACACCGGGATCGGGCAGCAGGCTCCCTCGCGGCCCGCGATCTATCTCAGCGACGGCACGACCCCGCCGGGCTCGGCGCCCGCCAAGCGCGACGATACCGATGCCGGCAGCGGCTATGACCTGAATTTCGAAAACGCGCCGGTTGCCACCGTGGCAAAGGTCATCCTTGGTGACGTACTTGGCGTCGGCTACACCATCGATCCCCGCGTGCAGGGCACGGTGACGCTGGCCTCGGTCCGGCCGGTGCCGAAGGCGGACGCGCTCTACGTGCTCGAAAACGCGCTGCGGATGTCCAGCGTGGCGCTGGTGCGCGACCGCGGCGGCTATCGGCTACTGCCGGCGGCCGAAGCCGGTCCCGGCGGCATCGACCGCACCGCGGCGGCAGAAGCCGGCCAGGGCATCAGCGTGGTGCCGCTGCGCTACGTCTCGGCGCAGGCCATCTTCAAGCTATTGGACGCGTTCGGCACCAAGGCCACGACGCTGCGTCCGGACAACGGGCGCAATACGCTGATCGTCACCGGCAGCGGTTCCGACCGCGCCGCGGCGCTCGACACCATCCTCTCCTTCGACGCCGACTGGATGCGCGGCCAATCGGTCGGCATCTTCCCGATCCACAATTCTTCGCCCGAGCCCGTGATATCGGAGATCGAGAAGATCATGGATTCCGGCGACGGCGGCCTGACCCAGAACGTCATCAAGTTCCAGGCGATCAACCGGCTCAATTCCATCCTGGTGGTCAGCCAGCGGCCCGAATATCTCAAGCGCGCCGCGACCTGGATCGCGCGGCTCGACAAGTCCGATACCGATGGCGTCAACCTGAAGGCCTATTCGCTGCGCTACGGCAACGCCAAGCAGGTCACGGCACTGCTCAACGACATGTTGACGGGCAGCCATGCCGCCAATGGAACCAGCCTCGACAACGCATCCAGCCAGATCGCACCGGGCGGGGGGATTTCGGTATCCTCGTCGGGTACCAATCCGGTGGCCGCGTTGAGCGCGATGCCGACGGCGGCCTCTGGCGCCTCTCCCGCCGGTGCCGGGCCACAGCTCAACACCCGCGCCGCGCCCAACGCTGGCGGACAGGACAATGCGGCCGGCGGGCTGTTCGGGTCAGGCGGAAAGCCCGCCGCCGGCAGCGCCATCCTGCAGAATGTCCGGATCACCGCCGACGTCACCAACAACGCGGTGCTGGTCTACGCCGACCAGGAATCGCAGCGCATCATCGAGCAGACCATCCACCAGATCGACCGGCCGCAGCGCCAGATCGCGATCGAGGCGACGATCGCCGAGGTGACGCTGAACGATCAGCTGAACTACGGCGTGCAGTTCTTCCTGGCGAGCCAGAAGGGCTCGATCGTCAACACCGTCGCCACCGCCCCCGGCAGCAACGTCATCGCGCCCGCCGACCTGACCGAAGGCAGCGTCGCCAGCGCCGCGGTCAACTCCGCGGCGGGCAATCTGCTCGGGCGCGCGCTTCCCGGCTTCAATTTCCTGATCGGCGCCGAGAATTCGCCGCGCGTCATCCTTGATGCGCTGCACAACATCACCGACGTCAAGGTGCTGTCCAACCCGTCACTGGTCGTGTTGGACAACCAGGCGGCGACCTTGCAGGTCGGCGATCAGGTGCCGTTCTCGACCGGTACCGCGACCGTGCTGACCGCGAACAACACCGTGGTCAACACCATCGACTACAAGAACACCGGCATCATCCTGCGGGTGCTGCCGCGCGCCAATGCCAATGGCAACATCGTGCTCGACATCGAGCAGGAAATCTCCAGCGTCGCCGCCGGAACCGCGGCGGGTTCGCTGACGCCGACGATCTCGCAGCGGCGCGTCAAGAGCTCGATTGCGGTGCACAGCGGCCAGACCGTGCTGCTGGCGGGCCTGATCACCGAGACCGAGAACAAGCAGCGGCAGGGCATTCCGGGGCTCGATTCCATTCCCGGCATCGGCGACGCTTTCTCGCATCAGACCACCTCGCGGGCGCGAACCGAACTGATCCTGTTCATCCGGCCGACCATGATCAGGGACGCCGTCGACGCCCATGTCGTCGCCGAGGAGATGCGCAGCAAGATGAACAGCCGGCTGGTCGGCACCAGCCTGCCCGTCGTCGTGACCGATCCTCCGAAGGCCCCGCACTGAGCGGGCTTGGCAGGCCAATCCTTCTCACGCTCGTGCTGGTCGCGACGCTCGCCGCTAGCCTCCTGGCCGCGCCGGGCCCCGAGGGGCTTTTGGGGGCGCTGTTGGCGGCGCTGATGCTGGCAATCGCCGTCGTCGATCACGAGCGCTACATCATTCCCAACGAATTGACGGCGGCGGCGCTGGCGCTGGCGCTGCTTCGTGCGGGCATGGTTGGACCCGAGGCGGGTTGGCTGGCCGTGCTCTGGGCGGCCTTGCGGGCCGCGGCGATCGCCCTGCCGCTTGTGGCACTGATGATCGGCCACCGGCGCTGGCGCGGCCGCGACGGGCTTGGGCTCGGCGACGTCAAGCTCGCGGCGGTCGCGGGCGCCTGGCTCGGCTTCGTCACCATCTTCGCGGTGATCGAATTCGCCGCCCTCGCAGCGCTCGGCGCCTATGCGGTGAACGGCTATCTGCGAAACCGGCCGCTGAGGGCGACCGCGTTCCTGCCGTTCGGACTGTTTTTGGCGCCGGCGATCTGGATCGGCTGGCTGGCAGAGACGCTCCTGGCGTGAGTGCTCAGCGTTCGCGGCTGGGCGCCCATTCCAGCGCCCGGATGCGGGCCTGCGCGATCTCGCCGCGCGTCATCTTGGTGGCGACGGCGTCGCGGATGCGCACGCGGGCTTCGCGGGCGCGCGGGGGCGCGGCTGCGGCCGACAGATTGAGCCATTTGCCGGCTTCGACGATGTCCCGCGGCACGCCAAAACCCTTGTCGTAGAGCAGGCCGAGCGAATATTGCGCGAGGCTGTCGCCCTGCTCTGCGGCGCGGCGGTACCACATCGCGGCTTCGGTGTAATTCTGCGGCACGCCGCGGCCGTTCTCGAACATGAACCCCAGATAGGACTGAGCCGATGCATCGCCCCGCTCGGCCAGCGGAATGAAACTCCGCGACGCCGCGACATAGTCCTGCCGCTTGAAGGCGGCAACGCCCTGTCCGAGCGATTGGGCTTGCGCGAAGCCGCCGGCCGAAAGCAGCATCGCCGCGGTCATCGCGACCAGGAAACGCCCCACCGCGCAGCGACGCAAAGCGAACCGGCGCCCTGGCAAGACAGCCACCTTCCCATCCGGATAACCATAGCCGCCCATACGCATCGCTCTCACTGGCCCGTCCATTGTCACGGCACCTTAGACTCGCGGCCAGCGAAAATCTACACCACGCGCCCGACCACGATCCGGCCAGAGCATGATGGGATGGAGTTGAATCGGTTCGCCGGGAGCGCGAAGCACCAGCGATCCGGTGCTCCGGTGCGGCGCCGCAGGGCCTTACCAAAAAATCGCAAAACAACCCCATGCAAAGTAGAAGACCTCGACTTGCAAACCTGGTGTTGTCTCGCGTCCGGCGAGAAAATGGTCCGTCGTCGCGCCCCAGCCTGATCCCATCCCGCTCTAGCGCTCGGCTGGAGCCGGTGAAACGAAAAACGGGTTCGTTACCGACTTTGCGAAACGATGCGCCAGCCCGATGGCGAATTCGTTGACCGGTAAAAATGCATAGGCCGAGATAAAGGAGAGCGCGACGACCAGAAACTGGATGAGGCCTTTCAGCAGAAGGCCGTCCCCAAAGTGTCGCATCAGCGGTTCCCCCACGAAACACAGGACCGGGCCGTGCATGAGATAAAGCGGAAACGAGATCCTGCCGAGATGCGCCGACACCGTTCCACTGAGCCAGTTCTTGATCCCGGGGATGGCGATACACCCGAGCACCAACGACAGGGTTCCAACCAGGCTCCAAATCGCAAAGCCGTGGGTCAACGCGGCCGGCGTCAGACAACCGATTGAAAGCAACAGGATGGCGGCCGGTCTCGGGATCGCGTCGATCCATCCGCGATTGAAACTGTCGGCCAATGCGGAGCCGGCCGGGAAAAGCGCCAGCTTAGCGGTGTTTTCCGTCGGAGCCAGCCAGAGGATGACACAGGTCAGGCCGGACAGGAACAGCAAGCGGCCTGACAGCGGCCTGACGGCTACAATCGCGAGCAGAACGACGAATGATCCAATGAGTTCGAGACTCATGGTCCAGAGAGGTCCTATATAAGTTTCAGTGGCGTCGTAGTTGAAGAAGACATCGAAAAACGAGAACTTCAGAAGATGGCCAATGGTCGGGACAAAATTGAAAGACCCCCTGAACAGCGGAAAACGCTCGGCCGGCGGATCGACAAACCCTGAAATCATCACGATGTGAACGACGAGACACGCCGCGAAAATCGGTATGGCAAGCCTCAGATATCGACCGGCTGCGATCTTCGACCACGAGCGAATATCGCCGTCGGCCAAATAGCGCACTGACAGCGAAAACCCGGAAACCACAAAAAATATCAGCACCGCCAGCGTACCACTGAAAGGGATGAGATATTTGAGGCGATCCCCGAAAACTGGGTCGACGGGCAAGCCCTCGCTGCAAACGTGATAGAGCAGCACAAAGACCGCTCCCCAGCCACGCAGCCCGTCCAGGAACTTTAGCCGCCGCACAAACCTCTCCGCTTCGACGATGAAGGCATCCTACCCATCGCGATAGACTGACATTTCCCCGCCGCCACGCCAACGGCTCCGGCGCCCGATAGTACGTGATTTCGCCCGCAAGGGACTATAAAACTGCAGCTGAAGTTGAGCGGAAACGGCAGGCAGAAGCATGGCTCTGTGCCGGCCGTCGGTCAACGCGGCTCGACTGCGAGTAACCCGTGCGCGTCTGCATCATTCAGTCCTGCTACATTCCCTGGAAGGGTTTTTTCGACCTGATCGGGCGGTGCGATGAATACGTGGTCTATGACAGCGCGCAATATGTGAAACGGCACTGGCACAATCGCAACCGGATCAAGACCACCAAAGGCGTCGACTGGCTGACCATCCCCGTCATCACCAAGGGCCGCTTCGAGCAGCCGATCGATCAGGTCGAAATCGAAAAGCCATGGGCGGACAGGCATTGGCGCGCCCTCGAACTGGCGTACGGACGGGCGCCGTTCTTCGAGCCCCTCGCACCCACGGTGAAGGGTTGGTACGAGCGTGCGGACCGGCAGGGGCGCCTGACCGATGTCAACATGATCTTCCTGCAGGGCATCGCCGGGCTGCTCGGACTGAAGACCCGGTTCGTCAGGGATATTGCCTATCCGGCGCAGGGCGCCAAGACCGAACGGCTATTGGGAATCGTCCGCGCCGCCGGCGCCGACCGCTATCTCAGCGGCCCATCGGCGCGCGATTATTTCGACGAGCCGATGTTCCGGGCGGCCGGCGTGACGCCGGAATGGATGAACTATCAGGGCTATCCGGAATATCCGCAGCTTCACGGCGGATTCGAACATGCGGTGACCGCGCTCGATCTTTTGTTCAATACCGGCCCCGAAGCGCCGCGCTATTTGCGCGCGGTCGAGGATCAGCAGATCTGATCGCCAAGCCGTCACAACAAAAAATCCCGGGCTCGGGGCCCGGGATTTGAGATTGCTGGATGCCCTGTTGCGCGTCCAAATCCTGCAAGCAGAGCGCGCTGCGCGAGCCTGCGTTTACTGCTCGCCCAGATTTTGTACACCGGTGCCGGCCGCGGTCGTCGTTGTCGAACCCGTATTGCCGAACACCCTGTTGTTCCCGTAGCTTGTGGGCGAACCGGTCATTCCGTTGACAGTATTGAAGTTGATGTCCGAATTGGAGAGCCGGATATTGCCAGCGGTTGCGAAGACCCCTGTTCCGTTGCCGCTGATCGCGCTGTCGTCCACGGTGACCGTGGCGCCGCCGTCGGCTTCGACTCCGCTGCCGTTGCCGGAGAGGACCGACCGCTTCACCACGACATTGTTACCGGTGCCGGCGGCGATGCCGAACAAATTGTCGAACGACTGCACGCCGTCGATCACGACGTTGTTCGGACCTGTCGCAGCCAAGCCGATTCCGGTCGATGTATTGTGACTGACGATCGTATTGACGATCATCAGCTTGGTATTTCCGGCAGTGCGCGCATCGCTGATGCCCTGCTGACCGAATTGCGTGATCACGCTGTTCTCGATCGCAACCACCCCGGCGGTGATGATCTTGATGCCGACGGTACCGGGAGTTCCGGAGGGGCCGAGACCGATGATCTGAAGACCTCTGATAATCACCTTGTCGGTGGCCCCGGCGTTGATCGTGATGCCGGGGGTTCCGGCGACCAGGATCGATCCGAGGGTCTGGCCGCAGTTGAGCGTGATCGCCTTGGTGATGGTGATGCCGCCGAACCCGCCTGGATCGAGACAGTCGATTTCACCGGACGCCGAGGTCTTCGAGATCGCGCCGGCGAAGGTCTTGCAGGGCGCCGTGCGGCTGCACGGATTGGCGTCGTCACCGACGCCGGAGATCCAGGTTCGAGTCGCCTGGGCGTGGGCAGGTGCCGCCGCCAGGAATGGGACTAGAAATCCGATGGCTAAAGCCAGTAAACCTATACGACGCATTCAACCCTCCTTGTGGTGACCGAGATTCTCTCAGTCTTGAAATAACGATGCAGTATGGTTCCGCGTCCGGAACTGCCATCCGGGGCGATTTGGTATCAATCCGAGGTCTTGGACAGAGGACGACATCCCCCTCACCCTTAGATTGTGTGTGTCGCCAGGTAGCTTTGCAGCAGAAAACTAAACAGCAAAATTTGTAGCGCAAATCAAGTTCAGCATGCAAATCCCGACAACGGGCTGCACCAATCCCGCCCAAGTAGTGTGTCCGGCAAATGCAACAACGGTTCAAACGAATTGTGTATTTTTGCCGGGCCGGAGAGGGCCGCGTCGATTGGGCGCAGGCGGTTGGCCGCCTGACCCGCGCAAGGCCGGGAAGGCCGTCCCTTCGGACCGCGCCCATTTGCGGGTTCCGTCCAATTGCCCTATGAAATCTGGTCGGGCGGGTTTATCCGTCCGCGTTCCTAAGCCGCTGCAAAACAACATTGTTTTCCAGCCATCAAAGTACGGCCGCCGCGGGAAAGATGATGCAAGCACGCGAATTGATCGCCGAAGTTCTGCGAACCAGGGTCCCGATTCCGGGGGATGACGTCCTGCTTGCGAACATCGAAGGATGGGATTCGCTGAAAGGTGTCCGGCTGGTACTTCGTCTCGAGGAGATTACGGGACGCGCATTGTCGGAGACTGACATCGAGAAGTTGCAATCGATCGAAGATGTCGACCGATTGTTGAAGGCTGCGTGAGCCGATGACCTCACCCGACGATCGCTGGGTTGTCGTGTCCGGAGCCGGCGGGCAGCTTGGACGCGCGCTTGTGTCGCACTATGCGGCAAAGGGCCGCCCCGTCCTGGCGCTCGATAGGAACTTCGATGCCGCCGCGCCGTCGCCGGGCGTTACCGCGCGGTCCGTGGACCTCGTGATCGAAACCGACGTCCGGCAGGCGCTCGCCGACGCGATTCCGGCTACCGATACGATCGCGCTATTGATCAACGCCGCCGGCCTGATCTGGAACGAACCGATACTGGCCTTGCGCGGCGCCAAATTCTCCACCCATGGCGTGGAATCCTGGCGCGGCGTGATCGACGCCAACCTTACGGCGCCCTTTGTCGCCGCCACCGAGGTCGCCGCGCGCATGGTACGTCGCGGCGGCGGATCGATTGTGAACTTTTCCTCGATCGCCAGCGAAGGCAATGCCGGTCAGGCTGCATACGGGGCCGCCAAGGCCGGCATCGAGGGGTTAACGCGCACGATGGCGATCGAGCTCGGCCCGCTCGGCATTCGGGTCAACGCCCTCGCGCTCGGCTTCATCGATGTCGCCTCCACGAGGAGCGCGGTCACCGACGAGCGGCTGCAGGGCTATGCGCAGAAGACGCCGCTGGGCCGGCTCGGTCAGGTGGAAGACGTCATCGGCGCGATCGAATTTCTCGCAGCCAATCGCTTCGCCAACGGCACCATCATGAAGCTGGACGGAGGCCTGCGTCTCTGATGACGGGCTTGTGGAACGCGTTCGATGCAAATGCAGAAACCGATCCCGCGGCGCCGGCGCTGATTTTCGGCGATACGGCCTGCTCGTTCGGAGAATTGAAGGTGCTGGCGCAGCGTTGCGCGGCCGCGCTTGCCGGCCGCGGCGTCGTGCAGGGCGACGTGGTGGCGCTGCAATTGCCCAAGCGCCGGATGGCCTACGCGCTGCTATTGGCGTGCCTTCGGCTCGGCGCTCCCTATGTATTTCTCGATCCGAAAAATCCGCCGGAGCGCACGGCGCGGATGGTGGCGCAGCTGCGGCCGAAAATCCTGTTCAGTGAAACCGGCACGCCTAATCCATTCGGCGAGGCACGCACACTGGCGTCCGCCGGCGATGAAAGTTCGCTCAAGGGTTTCGAACCGGCCGCGGACGATGCGGCGTTCCCGATCGTGACCGGGACCGATCCGGCCTACATCATGTTCACCTCCGGTTCGACCGGCGAGCCGAAAGGCGCAGTGATTCCGCATCGGGGCGTGTTGAGCCTGATGGCATGGGCGCGGACGCTGCTGGGCGATCCGGCGCGCCAGCGCTTTACCGGCCTCAATCCACTGCATTTCGATAATTCCGTGTTCGACATCTACTGCGGATTGTTAAACGGCGCGGCGCTGGTGCCGGTCGAGACCTCCGAGATCACCAACCCGGCGACCTGGGTCAGGACGGTCCGCGCGGCGGAAGCGACCGTGATGTTCGCCGTACCGACACTGTATCTCATCCTCGATCAGCTCGGTTTGCTGACCCCGAAGGCGCTGCCCGGCATCCGCGTTTTCCAGTTCGGCGGCGAAGGCTATCCGATCGGGAAACTGCGCCAATTCCGCGAACGCTTCGCAACACCCGTGCGGCTCGTCAATGTCTATGGTCCGACCGAGACCAGTTGCATCTGTTCGAGCATCGAAATCACGCCCAAGGTCCTGACCGCTCTCGACCGCGAATTCCCGCCGCTCGGCCGCATGCACCCGGACTTCACTCACGCGATCCTCGACGAACGGCAGATGCCGGTGCCACACGGACAGGCCGGTGAATTGTGGATCGGTGGCCCCTGCGTCGGATTGGGCTATTATGCGATGCCTGAGGAAACCGCCGCGCGGTTCCGCCAGGACCCCGGTCAGGACGACCGCCGCGCGGTCTATTACCGCTCGGGCGATCGGGTGCGCGAGGATGAACAGGGGCTGCTCTGGTTTCAGGGCCGGGTCGACAACCAGGTGAAAATCCGCGGTCACCGCATCGAGCTCGAAGAGATCGACCTTGCGGTGCAGAGCATCCCCGACGTTCAGCGCGCCGTCGCGGTGGTGCTCGCGGGTACCGATGGCGGGGAAATCGCGGTAGCCTATATAGCCAACCGTCCGGTCACGGCGGAAGAGGTTCAGGTGGTTTGCAGGCAAAAGCTTCCGGCGTATATGCGGCCGGTGCAAACAGTTCAATTCGACGAGCTGCCGCACAACGCCAACGGAAAAGTGGACCGCAGGGCGGCCCTCGCCCTCCTTGAGCAGGCGGATCGCGGATGAAACTTTCAATCGTCACGACGCTTTACAAGTCGGGCTCCTGTGTCGAGGAATTTCACCGTCGCGCGTCGGAAGCCGCCCAGCGCGTGACCGGCGACTACGAGATCGTGATGGTCGACGACGGCTCGCCCGACAATTCGCTTGACATTGCGTGTTCGATCGCGCGCAACGACAGCCATGTGCGCGTGATCGAATTGTCGCGCAACTTCGGTCACCACAAGGCGCTGATGGCCGGGCTCGAGCATGCCCGCGGCGAATTGTGTTTCCTGATCGACAGCGACCTGGAGGAAGATCCGGCGCTGCTCGGCGGCTTCCTCGACAGGATGCAATCGGCGGACTGCGACGTGGTGTACGGCTTTCAGGAGAGTCGCAAGGGCGACAAGCTGGAAAGCACCGGCGGAAAGATCGCCTGGTACTGGATCAAAAAGCTGTATTGGATCGATATTCCGCTCAATCAGTGCACCGTCCGCCTGATGCGCCGCGAATATGTCGACGCCTTGCTGCTGCACCGCGAGAGCAACACGGTGATCGGCGGTCTCTGGGTGATCACCGGATTTCGCCAGAACGGCGTTCCGATCGCCAAGGGTCATCGTCCCCAGAGCAGCTACTCGTCGCTGCTTAGATTCGTGACGCTCATTAACGGCATTACCTCATTCAGTACCGTTCCGCTCAACCTGATGGTTCTGGTCGGCATGACGGTATCGTTCGTTTCTTTCGCGGTCGGTATTTTTGTCATCCTGCAAAAACTCATCTACAAGTCGGCGGCGGGCTGGGCGTCCCTGATCGTGTCGATCTGGTTCATGGGAGGGATGATCGTGTTTTGCCTCGGCGTTATCGGAATCTACATCTCGCGCATCTTCGTCGAGACAAAAAATCGGCCTTACGTTATCGTCAGAAGGGTCCACCAGCGGGCTGCGCCATGAAAACCGAGAAGATCGATCCCGCGCGCGCGTCGTACCAGCGGAAGGACGACGAGCATTGGGCCGAACTCGAAAGCATCCTGCGCGAGGGAAAAATCTCGCTGTCCGAGACGCTGATCAACTATCCGGCTTTTATCCGGCGGCGCGAAATGACCCGGCTGCTTGCCGATTATGACCTGTTCCGGATGATTCAGGACGTGCCGGGATCAATCGCAGAACTCGGGGTTTTTCTCGGCGCGGGCCTCTTTACCTGGTCGAAGCTCCTGGAAACGTACTTTCCGGGCGACCGCTCGCGCAGGGTTTACGGCTTTGAAAGCGGCGGCGGCTACCGCGACTTCGCTCCCGAAGATGGCGATCCCAAACCGTGGATCGAGAACGTCGTCGGCCGCAAGCTCGTGCCCGAGGGCTATCTGGAACGGATGGTGAAGCTGACTAATCTGGACAATCTGCTGCCGGGCGTCGAACGCTGCCGCGTCATTTCTGGCGATATCCTGGAGACGGTTCAGGCCTTCGCCGACGGCAACCAGGGCACACGGCTGTCGATGATCTTCATGGACGTCAATCTGTACAAGCCGACCCTGGCCGGCTTTCGCGCCCTGTATCCCCTGCTCGTACCCGGCGGCATCGTCGCCTTGAACGGCTATGGATCGCCGCCCTGGCTCGGCGAAACCGCCGCCTTCGAAGCCTATTTCAAGGAGATCGGGCAACCGCTGCCCCACGTCAGGAAGCTGGCTTATTCGATCAGGCCCGGCGGCTATTTCATCAAGGAATAGCGATGAGGAAGAAAGTACTGCTCTTCACGTCGCAGGATATCGGCAACGACGTGTTCTCATACCTCCATTCGCGCGAGGACATCGACCTGGTTGTCGTCACCCAGCGCACCCGGCGCGATGAAATCTACGGCTATCGGGCTACGCTTGATCTATGCATCGAAAGCGGCGTCCGCGCCCTGACGCCGAAAGCGCTGGACGACGCGTTCCTGTCCGAGGTCGAGCGCATCGCACCCGACCTGGTGATCTGCGCTTACTATCCCCGAATCTTTCCACGCCGGTTGATCGACATTCCGCCGCTCGGCTGCATCAATGTGCACCCCGGCCTGCTGCCGCAATATCGCGGCACGTTCCCGACGCCGTGGTGCATACTCAACAACGAAGAAGAGATCGGAATCACGATCCACTACATGGACGAGGGAATCGACACCGGCGATATTCTGGTACAGCGATGCCACCTGATCGGCTCCGAAGAGACGGGCCACGAGCTTTACCGGCGCTCGATGAAACTATGCGCCGACCTCATGATCGAGAATTTCGACAAAATTCTTCGAAAAGAGATCAAGCCGCGATCGCAACCGGCCGGTGGCTCGTACTACAACAAGATTCCACCGCAATACAGAATCGACTGGCACCAACCGCGCTCGGAGATACGCAATCAAATCCGGGTCCACGCCCGGCCCTATTTTCCGGCGTTTTCGTTTTTGATGAACAAGTGTCTGACGATCAACAAAGCTTCGCTGATCGATCTCGCAGACTACAGGGCGCAGGGCGCCGGCATCATCTGCAGGGTCTTCGAGAACAGGAAATTTGCGATATCCTGTGTCGACGGCTGCCTGCTGATCGAAGACTACGATCTCTTTCCAATTCTTCGGCCTGACGACATCGAGCTTCACATCCGCGTCGGAAATCGGGTCTAGGAGCGCCGATGCCGGACTCCCCGCAAGTCGACCCTTCCACAATCGGCGACAGCTACGACGCGTTCTATCAGGCGCGAAACCCGGAGCACGTCTATCCCGTCGAGTTCGTGGTGCGGGCTTTTCTCGGCAACTATCCCCGGCACAAGACCGACAAGGCCGGCTATCCCGGCAAGCGCGTGCTCGACCTCGGATTCGGCGACGGTCGCAACATGCCGCTGTTGCACAATCTCGGCATGCTTGTATCGGGCGTGGAGATATCGCAGGAGATTTGCGATCTCACCGCAAGGCGAATGCAAGCACTGGGCGTCGAGGCCGATCTCAAGGTTGGTCGAAATCACGCCATCCCTTACTCCGACAGCTTCTTCGATACTGTCCTTGCCTGTCATGCCTGCTACTACATCGATCCCGGCACCCGCTTTGACGACAATCTGCGCGAGATCGCTCGCGTCCTCAGGCCCGCCGGCGCATTCATATTTTCCGTGCCGATCGGCACCAGCTATATCATGGCGGGTGCCAGGGACCTCGGCGACGGGCACATGGAGATTGCCAACGATCCCTACGGGGTGCGCAACGGATACGTGCTCAGGAAATTCGACAGCGAAGCCGAAATCCGATCCGCGCTGTCGCCGGCCTTTACCGATTTCGAGATCGGCTCGTGCCGCAACGATTTCTGGGGTATCGATGAGCACGTCTGGGCGGTGGTTTGCCGCAAGCAGGGCTAGCGGGATATCGAGATGCCGTTATACGCCAGAGAGCATCGATCGCGAAAAATCCTGATCTTCGGGACCGGCACCGGGGCCGACATCGCGCGCCGCTATTTCGAGCTGGATTCGCCGCACCAGGTCGCCGGCTACGTCGTCGATCGCGAATTCCTCGCCGCACCGGCCTTCAACGGCCGGCCGGTGGTTGCCGTCGACGACGCCATCAAAACCTTCCCGCCGGACGACGTGCTCGCTTTCGTGCCGCTGGGATCGGCGCGCATGAACATGCTGCGCGCCGAGAAGTATCGGCTGTTGAAATCGATGGGCTACCGGTTCGCGACCTACGTCCATGCGTCGAACCGGCTCGAAGGTCATTGCGAGATCGGCGAGAACTGCTTCATTCTGGAAAACCAGTCGGTCAATTTCGACGCCGCGATCGGCAACAATGTGGTGATCTGGAGCGGCTGCCAGGTCGGCGACCGCAGCCGAATCGGGGATCACGCCTTCCTGGCCGCCCATGTGGTGCTCAACGGCGACGTCACCATCGGCGAGTACGTCTATCTCGGCAGCAATTGCAACATCTCCAACAGCGTGCATGTCGCGACGCAATCGTTCATCGGCGCCAACGCCCTGATCACGCAGAATACCATAGAACGCGCGGTCCATGTCGTCGAGGCGACGCCGGCCGCAGGGATCGACAGCCTGCGCTTCGTGCGGCTCCTGAAAAAGCATAGCTGAGGCAGATCGAGAGCGACCATGATCGAAGACTACGAGCGATTGGGACTGGTTTGCGCGCCGACCGGCGCGCCATGGCATCGCTCGCACTGCCAGAACCCATTCGTGCAACCGCTCTCGGACACCCGCCATCGTGTGCACTTCGCCGCGCGCGACGAGAAGAACCGCTCGCGCGGCGGGTGGGTCGATGTCGAGGTGAAGGATGGCAGGCTGGTCGTCGTCGGAGCGGCGCCAAGACCTTCGCTCGAACTCGGCCGGCTCGGCGCGTTCGATGATTGCGGCGCGATGCCGGGCAGCCTCGTGACCCACCAGGGGCGGCTGTTGATGTACTACACCGGCTGGACGCTGGCGCGCGCGGTGCCGTTTTCCTTCTTCATCGGCGTCGCAGAATCGCGCGACGGCGGCGAAAGCTTCCGCAGGCTGTCGGAGGCTCCGGTCCTCGGCCGCAACCATCACGATCCATTTCTCACCGGCGCCCCCTGGGTGATCAGCGAGAATGGCCCGCTGCGCATGTGGTACATCTCCGGCACCGAATGGGTGCCGGGCAAGACCAACGATGAGGCGCCGACCCACTATTACTCCGTCAAGCATGCGACCAGCGACGACGGCATGGTCTGGCAGACCAACGACCAGCTCTGTCTGCCCTATCTGGACAATGAGCACGCCATCGCGCGGCCGGTAGTCATGGCCGCCGATGGCGGCTATCGCATGATCTATTCCGCGCGCAGGCTCGGCGAGACCTATCGCATCTACCGCGCGAATTCGGTCGATGGATTGTCATGGCAGCGCGACACCCTGCCGCTGCTCGATGTCGCCGCCTCGGGTTGGGACTCCGAGATGATCTGCTATGGCAGCCGGCTCGACAGCCCCGCTGGCCGCTTCTTGCTGTACAATGGCAATGCCTACGGCAAAGACGGATTCGGCGCCGCGCGGCTGCGGTAGCGCCATAGGGCAAAGATCATCGGTCAGTGAATCATGAAGCCGCTGGCGTGCGCGTCGAGCCAGTGGGTGTGCGCGCTGCCGTGATCGAGCATGCTGCCATGTCCGTCATTCGCCCACTGGAACGAGGCCGCATCGTGCGAAAATTCCGCCGGCGGATTGGCGGAGGCCGCAGGCAATGCATCATAGCCAACGACATTCGCGCTTCCGTCGATCGCGGCCGCGCCCATGGCGGGTCCGAAGACGAACGTGTCCTTGTTGGCGACGGTGACCGCGGCCGACGCGAAGACGACGGACGCGCCCGCGCTGGTAGCCGCGGGAATGCCGATCACGCCGTCGCCGTTCAGATCCTGGTGGAAGCTCGGCTCCAGCGCTTCCAGTGCCGCGCTGGTACCGGGCACGCCGCCGCCAAGGGGGTCATAGGTAACGTTGCCATTAGTGTCGGTGTTCCACACCGTATATTGACCGATGGTCGCGTACTTCAAAGCTATCTCGTACCCGGTTGACGTCTGTTCGGCGCCGGTCGGTGTCCAGGCGAACTCACCCGCCGTAAGTGGCGCGCCGCCAAACATCACCTCAGGACCAATCCCGGTGCTGTTGCTATCGAGGAAATAATTATTTCCAACCTGGACCAAACTGGTCGATCCAGCCGACTCGATGGTACCGGGAATGCCGATCACGCCATCGCCGTTCAAATCTTGATGGAAACTCAA
>Ga0210388_10000065_pt1 | contig 147999 bp, 138 predicted proteins | sample IncBWC19OmetaG_FD_155485 | JGI IMG/M metagenome (GOLD analysis project Ga0210388, IMG submission 155485) | Forest soil microbial communities from Barre Woods Harvard Forest LTER site, Petersham, Massachusetts, United States - Inc-BW-C-19-O ...
CGGTGGTCGACGACGTCAGGGCGTTCCTCGAGGAGCGCCTTGGCTTCGCGGTCAACGCGGGCGTGCGCGAGGAGCGGATCATGCTCGATCCCGGCATCGGCTTCGGCAAGACCGTCGCGCACAACCTCGAGCTGCTCGACCGGCTGGATGAGCTGACGACGCTCGGCAGGCCGCTCGTCATCGGAACCTCGCGCAAGGGCTTCCTGGGGCGGATCCAGGCCGACGCCGCCGGTGAGGCAGAGCCGATGGAGTCGGCGCGCCGTCTGCCGGGAACGATCGCCACGAACGTGCTCGCGCTCGAGCGTGGCGCGAGCGTGTTTCGCGTGCACGACGTCGCTCCGGTTCGCGACGCGCTGGCGGTCGCGGGTGCTACGTTGGGCGGGCGATGGACGCCGAGGGGGACGACGACGCAGACGAGCTAGAGGACGACGGCGAGCTCGACGATGATCGTGAGGAGACGGCCGAGTCGGTCACCGTTGAGATCACCGGTCTGTCGCTGTACACCCACCACGGCGTCAGCGAGGCAGAGCGCGAGGTCGGCCAGCGGCTGGTCCTCGATCTGCGTCTCGACATCGGCGAGACCGACGCGACAGTCACCGACGCGCTCGAGGACACCGTCGACTACGCCGAGGTCTGCCAGCTGGTCGCGCTGATCGCCCAGCAGCGCTCGCACAAGACGCTCGAGCGCCTGTGCAGCACGATCGCCGACCGCCTGCTCGCCGACTACGAGCTCGAGGGCGTGTGGGTCAAGGCCGCCAAGCCGGAGCCGCCGATCGCGCTGAGCGTCGATGAAGTCTCCGTCGAGGTGTGGCGGGAAGCGGAGGGCTGATCGTGAGCGCCGCGTCTGCCTTCAGGACCGCAGTCGAGCGCCAGGACATCGAGGCGGCGCGCGAGCTGCTCGCCCCCGACATCGTCTTCCACAGCCCCGTGACCTTCCATCCGTTTCTGGGGCGCGAGACGGTGATGGGGCTGCTGACGCTGGTCGCGCAGACGTTCGAGGACTTTCGCTACACCGACGAGCTCGTCATGGACGACGGCCACGCGCTGATCTTCAAGGCGAGCGTCGCGGGCAAGGAGCTCGAGGGCATCGACCTGCTGCGCTTCGACGAGCAGGGCCTGATCGCCGACTTCACGGTGATGTTGCGGCCCCTGTCCGGTCTCCTGCCGTTCGCGCAGATCATGGGCGAGAAGGCAGCCGCCGCGGGCGTCGAGACGACGCGCAGCTGACACCACGGGCGGTCACCGCGGCCGGTAGCGTCCGCTCGATGAGCGCCAACACGCAGCGCGTCGGGCTGCTCGGGCTCGGCAGCAACGTCGGTGAGCGCCGCACCCAGCTGCAGCGGGCGGTGGACGCGCTGCCAGCCACAGGCGTGACGGTCCTCGCGTGCTCCTCCACCTACGACACCGATCCGGTCGGCGAGGTGACCGATCAGCCATCGTTCCTGAACGCGTGCGTGCGCGTGCAGACTGCGCTCGAGCCACTCGCGCTGCTCGACGCTGTCAAGCGGCTGGAGCGCGAGCTCGGCCGCAGCTCCGACGGGGTCCGTCACGGTCCCCGCGCGATCGACATCGACGTGCTGCTGCTCGGCGAGCTCGAGCTCTCCAACGAGCTGATGACGCTGCCGCACGAGCAGCTGCTGACGCGTCGCTTCGTGCTGATTCCAGCTCTGGAGCTGGACTTCGGGCTGCGCACTCCCGACGGCCGGCGGCTCGCCGACGCGCTGTCGGCGCTGTCGCTCGAGGAGGGCGTACGTTGGGCCGGGCCTCCACTGCACACGCCGCCGGACTGAGCGCTCGAACGGCGCGCGCAGCGGGGGGACTGCGGCGCGGCGGCCCTCAGGCGGCGCGCGCGCCCTCGCTGGCCAGCGACAGCAGCGTGGCGTTGCTGACGCCGTGTCCGGCGACGACGCAGAGGTGCCCGTCGCGAAGCCACGTCATCACCTTGACGCCGTTGGTGACGGTGAAGCGGTAGGGCACGCCGCCGCGCTCGATGACGACCCCGCCGCTGACGCTCGGAGCCCGCGTGCCGGCGACGATCGCGTAGCCGACCCATTGGCCGTGGCCGCGGTGATAGAAGACCGTCGTGACCATGCGCCCCCCCGCCCGGTCCAGGCGTGCGCCGGTCGCCCGCCACCCTCGGTCTTCCCAGTAGGGGAACGCCACGTCTTCGACGTGAGCCACGAGCGTCCCGTCATCGTTTGCGCTCTCGGCCGGTGCGGGCATCGTCGCGGGTCGCTGTGTCAGCGCGACCGCGGTGTGCAGTGTCAGCGTCGAGCCGCCGCCTGAGCCAGCGATCACCAACGCCAGCGCGATCACTGCGGCCGCCAGGGCGGCGGTGGCGCCAAAGCGCAGCTGGAGCTGGCGCCGGCGGCGCGCGGGGGGCCTGGCGGCGACCATCGCGTCGATCCGACGGAGCAGCTCCGGCGGAGCGGGCACGTCGATCGAGCGCACGAAGTCGACGAGCTCGGACTCTGTTGGGGGTGATTTCTCGCTCATGCTGGGTTTTCCTCACTGTAAGAGACTCCGCTCGCGCCGCTGCCTTCCCGTCCGGTCTCGGCCAGCTGCTTCTCCTGCGCAGGCTCCCCGGTGAGCCCCGCGGCGACCTGCTTGCGCGCTCGGAACACACGCGTCGTCACGGTCGACTCGCGCACGCGTAGCGCTCGTGACGCTTCCTTGTAGGAGAGGCCGAGCACGTCCACCGCGACCAGTGCCATCCGAAAGTTGTCCGGCAACTGCGAGATCGCCTCGTAGACCTCCTGTACCTCGTATGCCTGCTCGGGGCGGTTGGTCGGCCTCGGATCCGCCGCGACGACGTCCTCGATCACCGCACCTTTGACCGGGCGTCGCGAGGCGGTGCGCAGGCTCGTGAGGAACGTGTTGCGCAGCACCCGCATCAGGTAGTACAGCTCGTCGTCGCCCTGCAGCACGCGCGGTCGCGAGAGTACGCGCGCGAACGTCTCCTGGACGAGGTCCTCGGCATCCTCGCGCGATCCGCACAACGCCCACGCCGCGCGATACAGGCGGTCGACGTGCTTGGTCAGGGATTGCGGATCGAGCGTGCGCATCGGGATGGCGGCCCGCCGGCGTTCGCGCGGCGCACTGCACCTTTCGCCACCGCGACTGTAGCGCCGAGGACCCTGTATCGCAGCGCCGGCCGTCACCTCAGCGGTTGGCCGGTTTCGCGGCGTGCGCGCCTCCGTACTGTGCGTTCAGGCGGCCCCGTTGAGCCGGCAGCCGAGCTCGATCACGATCTCCGCCAGGCGCGGGCCGCCATCCTCCTGGCAGAAGTGCGCAACCCCCGGCAGCGTCTCGTGCGGTTGTCCCGCCGCGCCCGGGATCAGCCTCTCGAGCACCGCGTCCGCGCCGCGTGTGACCGGGTCGGAGTCGCCGAACGCACACACGAACGGCTTGTTGAAGGCTTTCAGCACCTCCCACGCGGCGCGGTTCGCCGCCGCCGCCGGGTCATCCGGGGTGATCGGTACGAGCGCCGGGAACTGCCGCGCACCGGCCTTGAAGCTCGCGTCGGGGTACGGCGCGTCGTAGGCGGCGATCTCCTGCTCTGAGAGCTCCCGGTGCGTGCCGCCGTTGACGATTTTCCCGATCTGCAGGTCCTCGGTGCTCTGGGAGTAGTCACGCCAGGCGCGGAACGCGTCGCCCGGATCGTGGTCCCCGGTGGGCAGCATCGTGTTCGATGCGACCACCCCGGCGAAGCGCTCCGGGTGCTCGGCCACCAGGCGCAGCCCGAGCAGCCCGCCCCAGTCCTGGCAGAACAGCACGACGCCGTGCAGGTCGAGGTGCTCCACCACGAGACCGGCCAGCCACTGCATGTGGCGGTCGTAGCTGTAGTCCTCACGCTCGCTGGGCTTGTCCGAGCGCCCGAAGCCGATCAGGTCCGGGGCCACCACGCGCATCCCGGAGGCCAGCAGCGGCGGGATCATGTGCCTGTACAGATATGACCACGACGGCTCGCCGTGCAGCAGCAGCGCGACGCGCCCGTCGCGCGGGCCCTCATCGACGTAGGCGATGCGCACTGTGTCGCCGTCGGCGCTGACCTGCACGTACTGCGAGTCAAAGCTCCAATCGGGCAGATCGGTGAAGCGCTCATCTGGCGTGCGGACAGCTTGCATCTTCTTCTCCTCGGCAGTTGACCCTGGCTCGTGCCTGATTCTGATCCCCGGGCGCCGCGCGTGCGGCGCCGCATCAGATCAGTCCCCTGTTTGGCTCACGCGGTTCACGGCCGGCGAGGCGAGCCACTCGGGCGGCAGCGCGCCCGCTTCGAGCTCGCCGGCGATCGGCGGGAAGTAGCGCGTGAGCTGCGCGGCCGGACGCCCGGCGATCAGCGGGCGCACGTCCATGACGCTCATCATCAGCCGGATGCTGGCACCGATCTGCAGGTCGGCCGCGTTGGGCTGATCGTCGCCCAGCAGCCCCTCGGCGATCCAGCCGTCGATGCGCTCGAGCTGGCGCGGCAGCGCGGCCAGGTCGGCGCGGGCGTCTCCGTCGCGGTGCCTGCTTTTTGCGAAAAGCAGCTGTGCCACGACCGGAGCGGCGCGACGCAGGACCCCCACGGGCAACGGCAGCCGCGCGTCTCCCAGGTAGGACTCCATCGCCTGCGGCCGCCTCACGAACCCGGCGGGGAGCAGCCTCCGCGGGATCGCCTGGAAGACCTCGTCGCCCCAGCGCTCGAGCTCGAGTACGCGCGCGTAACGGGGATCGCCAGGTGGCGGTAGCAGCGGCGGCTCGGGAGCCAGCGTGTCGAGCGCGCGCATGATCGCGCGCGAGCCGACCACGCGCTCGGAGCCGATGCGCAGGGCGGGCACGGTGGTGCCGCCGAAGCGCAACGGACCGACGAGCAGTTGGCTCATCGGCATCAGGTCGACGCGCTCGTAGGCGATCGACTTCAGCGTCAGCGCCGCCTCAACCGCAGCGCACGGATGTGACGCGGGCTGCACGTACAGCTTGGGAGCAGTCGCGGTCACGGTTGCGCCGAGCATAATGCTCGCCAATGCTGCTCGCGGTTGACGTCGGTAACACGCAGACCCATTTCGGGGCGTTCGCCGGCGAGCAGCTACTCGAGCACTGGCGCTTTGCAACCGTACGCCAGTCCACCGCCGACGAGCTCGGCGCCGCGTTGAGCAGCCTGCTCGAGCTGCGTGGATACGGGTTCGACGATCTCGACGCGTCGATCGTCTCCTCCACCGTGCCCCAGCTCGAGCCGGAGTGGACCGCGATGGCAGAGCGCTACCTCGGACATCAGATGCTCGCCGTCGGCCCCGGCACCAAGACCGGCATGGCGATCCGCTACGACAATCCCCGCGAGATCGGCGCCGACCGGCTCGTCAACGCCGTCGCGATCCGCGAGCGCTTCGGTGCGCTCGCCCTGTGCGTCGACTTCGGCACCGCGACGACCTTCGACGTCGTCTCGCGCGAGGGCGACTACGTCGGCGGCGCGCTGATGACCGGCATCGAGATATCGCTCGAAGCGCTCTCCGAACGCGGCGCGCGGCTACCCAAGATCGACCTCGCGCCACCGCGCAGCGTGATCGGCAAGAACACCGTCGACGCGATTCGCTCGGGCGTCGTGTTCGGCTACGCCGGCGCCATCGACGCGATCCTACGCCGTCTCTACGACGAGCTCGGCGAGCGCACCAAGGTGATCGCCACCGGCGGTCTCGCGCGCCTGGTCGTGCCCTACACCGAGGAGATCGAGGAGGTCGACGACCTGCTGACGCTCACCGGCCTGCGCCTGCTGCACGAGCGCAACAGCTGAAGCAGCGAGCGGTGACTGCTCGCACCGGCGGCACGATCCTCGCGCGACCACGCTCGGGCGCCGCAGGCGCCCCTTAAACTCCTCGATGCGCCATGTCCGTCACCGCGAAACTGGATGAAAGTTGGTACCTCGGCTCGCTGCGCGTGCCCAATCGCGTGCTGCTCGCGCCGCTGGCGGGGATCGGCAACTGGTTCGTGCGACTGCAGGCGAAGCGCTACGGCGCCGGGATGGCGACCTCCGAGATGGTCTCCTCGCACGCCATCCACCACCGCAACGAGAAGACGTGCAACGAGATGCTGCGGATCGACCCGCGCGAGCGTGAACCCGATCCGCCCACCCCCGGAGCCCCGCCCGCACCGGGGGGACCCGTATCGATCCAGCTGTTCGGCGAAGACCCCGCGGTGATGCGCGAGGCAGCCGCCGTCGTCGTCGTTCGCGGCGCCGACGTGATCGACATCAACATGGGCTGCCCGGTGCCCAAGGTCCGTAAGACGGGTGCCGGCGCGGCGTTGCTCGACGACCCCGAGCTCGCGCTCGCCGTCGCGCGCGCGGCCGTCGAAGGGGCCCGTGACGCCGCAGGCGGTCGCGATCGCGTACCGGTGACCGTCAAGCTGCGCTCGGGGGTCAGGCCCGGGGAGGACAGTGGCTTCGAGCTCGCCCACCGGCTCGTCGCCGAGGCGGGCGTCGCGGCGATCGGCTTTCACCCGCGCTCGGCCGCCGTCCACCACAAAGGCCAGCCCGACTACGAGCTCGCGACGCGTCTCGTCCAGTCCCTGCCTGCGCCCGTCATCCTCACCGGCGGCATGGACGACGCCGACAGCGTGCGCGAGGCCTTCGCCGCCACCGGCGCCGCGGCCGTGATGCTCGCCCGCGGCGCGCTCGGCAACCCGTGGCTGTTCACCGAGCTGCTCACGCCGGCGGCCTGCGAGCCCGCGCGTGGGCCGACCCGCGCGCAGGTGCTCACCGAGCTCCAGTGGACGCTCGCGCGCGCCGTCGAGCACCTGGGGGAGCAGCGCGCCACGCGCTACCTGCGCAAGTTCTATCCGTGGTACGTGCCGCGCCTGCAGCTCGACGCCGGCGCCGCCAGGGACCTCCAGGAATCGCTCCAGAGCGCGCCCACGCTCACCCAGGTGCACGAGCTGCTCGACGCCGCCTGCAAGCCCGCCGCGCTCGCCGTGTAGGCGCTCCGCGGGGCGCTTCGGCGCGTCTGACCGGGGCCTGTCGGCCACGCTATACTGCTGCGCTCGCTGACCCTCCCGGTCCGGCGAAGCCCCCGCTCGCAGCGGGGTTTTGTGTGCCGCGACCGGACCACCAAACCGGAATCGAGTCCGCCGACCCACATGCCGAAGGACGTCATCCTCACCCCCGAAGGACTGCAGAAGCTCAAGGACGAGCTCGAGCTGCTCTCGACCGAGAAGCGCCGCGAGGTCGCCGAACGCATCAAGGAGGCGCGCGAGTTCGGGGACATCTCCGAGAACTCGGAGTACGACGACGCCAAGAACGAGCAGGCGATGGTCGAGAGCCGCATCGCCCAGCTGCAGGAGAAGCTGCGCATGGCGACCGTCATCCAGGCCAAGGACCTCTCGACCGACGTCGTCCAAGTCGGATCAGTCGTGCACGTCAAGGACGAAAAGACCGGCAAATCGGTCAAGTACACGATCGTCGGCTCAGCCGAGGCCAAGCCCGACGAGCACAAGCTCTCCAACGAGTCTCCCGTCGGCCGCGCGCTGATCGGGCACAAGCGCAACGAGACCGTCGCCGTCAAGGTCCCGCGCGGCCCCGCGCGCAAGCTCAAGATCACCAAGATCGACGTCGGCCTCGAGTAGGGTCGCCGCGATGAGCGGATCCGAGGAACGCCGCCCGTCCGATCGATCTGATGAGCCGAGCGAGCCGAGCAGGCACGGCCTGGACGAGCTGATCGCCGAGCGCCGCGCCAAGGCGCAGCGCGTGCGCGAATCCGACGCGGGCGCGTTCCCGCACGCATTCCCCGACGTCGAGCCGATCGACGCGATCCTCTCCGCCTACGAGCACCTGCAGGTCGGCGAGGAAACCGACGAGCGCCACCGCGTCGCCGGCCGCATCGCCGCGCGGCGCGGCGCCGGCAAGGCCGCGTTCCTCGACCTCGTCGATCGCAGCGGCAAGATCCAGCTGCACGCCCGCGTGGACATCCTCGGCCCGGAGCGCTTCGAGCTGCTCACCTCGCTCGATCTCGGCGACCTGATCGGCGTCGACGGCTCGGCGATGCGCAGCCGCCACGGCGAGGTGTCGCTTCGTGTCGAGGCGTTCGCGATACTCGGCAAGGCGCTGCGCCCGCCTCCCGACAAGCATCACGGCCTCGCCGACGTCGAGACGCGCTATCGCCACCGCGAGCTCGACCTGATCTCGAGCGAGGACACGCGGCGGCTGTTCATCGACCGCGCGCGGATCGTCTCAGCCGTACGCGGCCAGCTCGACGCCGCCGGCTTCATCGAGGTGGAGACGCCGGTGCTGCAGCCGCTGTACGGCGGCGCCATGGCGCGCCCGTTCACCACCCACCACAACGCGCTCGACCGCGACCTGTACCTGCGGATCGCGACCGAGCTCTACCTCAAGCGGCTGATCGTCGGCGGCCTCGAGCGCGTGTACGAGCTCGGCAAGGACTTCCGCAACGAGGGCATCTCGCACAAGCACAACCCCGAGTTCACGATGGTCGAGTGGTACGAGGCCTACGCCGACTACAGCGGCGCCGAGGAGCGCACCGAAGCGATCGTGCGCGCGGCCGCCGAAGCAGTCGGATACGCGGGCGAGCTCGACTTCTCCGCGCCGTGGCCGCGCATCGGGTTCGTCGACGCGATCGAGCAGGCCGCCGGCATCGATGTGATGGCGCACCCGAGTGCTGAGGAGCTGGCGGGCGCGATCCGCGAGCGGGGCCTCGACGTGAAGACCGGCGAGCGATGGTTCGAGATGGCCGACGATCTGCTTTCCAAGTACGTCGAGCCGAGCCTCGTGAGGCCGACGTTCGTGATCGACTACCCGACCGAGATCTCGCCGCTGGCGCGCGAGCACGCCTCCGAGGCCAAGCGCGGGCTGGTGGAGCGCTTCGAGGCCTTCGCCGGAGGCATGGAGATCGCAAACGGCTTCAGCGAGCTGATCGACGCCGACACGCAGCGCGCGCGCTTCGCCGCGCAGGAGCGGGTCGAGGTGCTCGAGGACGGCGAGGCCGAGACGATGCCCTACGACGAGGAGTACGTGCAGGCGCTCGAGCAGGGGATGCCGCCGACCGCAGGCGTCGGCCTGGGGATCGACCGGCTCGTGATGCTGCTCACCGGCCGCGAGTCGATCCGCGAGGTCGTGCTGTTCCCGACGATGCGCGACTGACCGCGGCGCCGGCGCGCGGGCTTCCCGCGATCAAGCCGCACCTCCACGCTGCCGATGACCCCAATAGGGCCGGGTGGGCGGTTGGTAGACTGCTCCTCGGAGGCGTTACTTGGACCGCGAACACTACGAAGCACCCTTGAGGCACCGTCCCAGGTAGGAAGGAATCACACCATGTTCGAGCGATTCACAGAACGGGCCCGGCAGGTCGTCGTTCTCGCGCAGGAGGAGGCGCGGACGCTCAAGCACAACTACATCGGCACCGAGCACATCCTCCTGGGACTGCTTCGCGAGGAGGAGGGCTTGGCCGCGCGTGTGCTCGAGAGCCTTGACATCACCGTCGAGCGAGTGCGCGCGCAGGTGGTGCGCATCGTCGGCTCCGGCGAGGAGGTCACCTCTGGTCAGATCCCGTTCACGCCACGCGCCAAGAAGGTCCTCGAGCTAGCCCTGCGCGAGGCGCTGAGCCTCGGACACAACTACATCGGCACCGAGCACATCCTGCTCGGCCTGGTCCGCGAGAACGAGGGCGTCGCCGCGCGCATCCTGCTCGACTTCGACGCCGACTCCGAGAAGATCCGCAACGAGGTCATCCGCATGCTCTCCGGCCCCGGCGGCCGGCGCCAGAGCCAGTCCGGCGGCGGCAGCGCAGGGTCGGGCGCGGGAGCGGGCGAGGGCAAGAAGTCCTCCAAGCTGCTCGACCAGTTCGGCCGCAACCTGACCAAGCTCGCCGCCGAGGGCAAGCTCGACCCGTGCGTCGGGCGCGAGACCGAGATCGAGCGGATCATGCAGATCCTGTCGCGGCGTACCAAGAACAACCCCGTGCTCGTCGGCGAGCCCGGCGTCGGCAAGACCGCCGTCGTCGAGGGCCTCGCGCAGCGGATCACCAGCTCAGAGGTGCCGGAGCTGCTCAAGAACAAGCAGATCTACACGCTCGACCTGGCGGCGCTCGTCGCCGGCTCAAAGTACCGCGGCGAGTTCGAGGAGCGCCTCAAGAAGGTCATGAAGGAGATCACCCAGCGCGGCGACATCATCCTGTTCATCGACGAGCTCCACAACCTCGTCGGCGCCGGCGCCGCCGAGGGCGCGATCGACGCGGCCTCGATCCTCAAGCCCGCGCTCGCGCGCGGTGAGCTGCAGACGATCGGCGCGACCACGCTCGACGAGTACCGCAAGTACCTCGAGCGCGACTCCGCGCTGGAGCGCCGCTTCCAGCAGATCCGTGTCGACGAGCCGACGATCGACCAGACGGTCGAGATCCTCACGGGCCTGCGCGACCGCTACGAGCAGCACCACAAGGTGCAGATCACCGACGAGGCGCTGCGCGCCGCCGGTGAACTGGCGAGCCGCTACATCTCCGACCGCTTCCTGCCGGACAAGGCCATCGACCTGATCGACGAGGCCGCCTCGCGGATGCGCATCAAGTCGATGACCTCACCGCCGGCCAACCGCGAGCTCGAGGGCGAAGTCGAGTCGACGCGGCGCGAAAAGGAGGCCGCGATCGAGGCCCAGGAGTTCGAGAAGGCCGCCGCGCTGCGCGACAAGGAGCGCAAGCTAACCAACAAGAAACGCGAGCTCGAGCAGGCGTGGGAATCCGGCGAGACCGGCGAACGCCCGTCGATCGGCGAGGAGGAGATCGCCGACATCGTCTCGATGTGGACCGGCATCCCCGTGTTCAAGCTGACCGAGGCCGAGACCCAGAAGCTGATGCGCATGGAGGACGAACTGCACAAGCGCGTCATCGGCCAGCACCCCGCGATCGAGGTGATCTCGAAGGCGATCAGGCGCTCGCGCGCCGGGCTCAAGGACCCGAAGCGCCCGACCGGATCGTTCATCTTCCTCGGCCCGTCAGGTGTCGGCAAGACCGAGCTCGCACGCACGCTCGCCGAGTTCCTGTTCGGCGACGACGAAGCGCTGATCAGGATCGACATGTCCGAGTACATGGAGAAGCACGCCGTCTCGCGTCTGGTCGGCTCGCCTCCCGGCTACATCGGCTACGACGAGGGCGGCCAGCTGACCGAGGCCGTGCGCCGTAAGCCCTACAGCGTGCTGCTGCTCGACGAGATCGAGAAGGCGCACCCGGACGTCTTCAACATCCTGCTGCAGATCCTCGAGGACGGCAGGCTGACCGACGCCCAGGGGCGCACGGTCGACTTCCGCCACGCGATCGTGATCATGACCTCGAACATCGGAGCCGCAGAGATCGCGCGCAACACGCCGCTCGGGTTCGCGGTCTCCGACGACGAGACCGGGATCACCTACGACGACATGAAGAACCGCATCATGGGCGAGCTGAAGAAGGTCTTCCGGCCGGAGTTCCTCAACCGCATCGACGACGTGATCGTCTTCCACAAGCTGCAGAAGGAGGAGATCAAGCAGATCGTCGAGCTGCTGCTGCTGCGGATCCGCGAGTCGATGGCCGAACGCGAGCTGCAGCTGGAGCTGACCGAGCCCGCCAAGGATCTGCTCGTCGACAAGGGCTGGGACCCGGCGATGGGGGCGCGGCCACTGCGCCGCGCGATCCAACGCTACATAGAGGACCCACTCGCCGACTTCGTGCTGCGCGAGCAGCTGACGCCCGGCGCGACCGTCGTCGTCGACCCCGCCGAGGGCGACCAGGAGGGCGAGGTGCGCCTCTCGATCGTCCAACCAAAGAAGCAGAAGACGCCTGTCGGCGTAGGTGCCGAAGGCGGCGAGGAGCTCTCCGAGGGCGAGGCGCCGCCGGTCGACGGCGCAGGCGGACCGGAGATCGGCGAGCCGGACGAGCAGTAGCGCCGGGCTGGGCTTCGGGCACGCGGGAGCGTCCCCGCCGACCCTTACGCTGGGTGGGCGATGGCCCGCGACACCGTCCATAGCTGCTCGCAGTGCGGCTTCCAGTCTGCCCAGTGGCACGGTCAGTGCCCTGGGTGCGAGGCGTGGAACACGCTCGTCGAGGAAGCGATGCCGGCGGCGCGGGGGCGGGGCGCGCGCAAGCGCGCGGGCGGCGTGGCTCCCGTTGGCGTGCCCGCTCGCGGCGCGACGGTCGTGCCGCTGCCGCTCCGGGAGGTCGGTACGGCGCCGGTCAATCGCATGTCCACCGGCATCGGCGAGCTCGATCGCGTGCTCGGTGGCGGACTCGTGCCCGGCTCGCTGGTGCTGCTGGGAGGCTCACCGGGGATCGGCAAGTCGACGCTCACCAACATGGTGCTCGGGTATCTGCAGCAGGCCGGTCATCGAACGCTGTACGTCAGCGGCGAGGAGTCCGCCGAGCAGGTGCGCCTGCGCGCCGAGCGGCTCGTGTTGAGCTCCAGCAACGGCGGCAACAGCGGGGAGAGCGTGGCGCTGCAGGTGCCGGTGCTCGCCGAGACCGACCTCGACGTCGTGCTGGACGCGCTCGCGGCGCACGCGCCGCAGGCGTGCGTGATCGACTCGGTGCAGACGCTGCGCGCGTCAGACCTGTCCGGCGCGCCGGGCTCGGTCGGGCAGGTACGCGAGGTGGCGGCGCGGATCATGGAGCTCGCCAAGTCCCGCGGCATCGCTGTGATCCTCGTCGGCCACGTGACCAAGGAGGGCGCGCTGGCCGGCCCTCGCGTGCTCGAGCATCTCGTCGACTGCGTGCTGCAGTTCGAGGGCGAGCGCGAGCGTCCCTACCGCGAGCTGCGGGCGCTGAAGAACCGCTTCGGCTCGACCAACGAGGCGGGCTTGTTCGAGATGCGCCAGGGCGGGCTGGTCGAGGTGCTGGACGCATCCGCAAGGTTCGTCGCGGAGGCGACCCGTGCGCCCGGCAGCGTGGTGCTGGCGGCGATGGAGGGATCGCGCCCGCTGCTCGTCGAGGTCCAGGCGCTCGTCGCGCCCTCCGAGCTCGAGCAGCCGCGCAGGGTCGTCTCGGGTCTGGACCGCAACCGGCTGGCGCTCGTGCTGGCGATCCTCGCACGCCACGGGAACGTACGCACCGGCGGCGCAGACGTGTTCGTGAACGTCGTCGGGGGAGTGCGCGTCGATGAGCCCGGCTGCGACCTTGCGGTTGCGCTGGCGGTCGCGAGCGCGAGCCGCGGCGTGCCGATCCAAACCGCCCACCCACCCCAGCCACGAGCGTGCTTCGGCGAGCTCGGGCTCACGGGAGAGCTGCGCTGGGTGGGGCACCCCGAGCGACGCCTGGAGGAGGCCGCCAGGCACGGTCTTGCCGACGTGATCGCGCCGCCGGACAGCGGGCGCCAGGCGTGTGAGGCGAGGACGTTGCGCCAAGCGCTCGCGCTGGCGCTGCCGGCCGGGCCCTCAGGTGGGCGCCCGCGCACCGTGCCCGAGCCGACGACCCCCGCGCTGACGCGCGTCGAGGATCGTAGGCCCGCCGCCGCCGAGCGCGCGCTGCGGCCTGCCCCCGAGCCGGCGGCACGCTCGCGCGAAGCGCTCGCCCCCGACGGCTAGCGGCGTCCTCGCGCCCTGAATCCAGGAATGTGCGCGGTGTACGAGCTGCTAAGAGATTGATAATTGCCCTAGAATCAAGGGCCGTGGCTCCACGATCCGGCGAAGATCTAGACAACGAGGTACGACCGGATCCAGGGCTGATGAGGGCGTTGGAGATGATCGCGCCCGGGACCGCCCTGCGTGAGGGGCTCGACAGCATCCTGCACGCCCGCACGGGCGGGCTGATCGTGATCGGCGAGCCCGAAGACCTCAGCTTCCTGAACTCGGGTGGGATCAAGCTCGACATCGACTACACCCCCGCGTTCCTGTACCAGATCGCGAAGATGGACGGCGCGATCATCCTCAACGCGAACGCCACCAAGATCACGATGGCCAACGTGCAGCTGATGCCCGACCCGACCATTTTGTCCCACGAGACCGGCACCAGGCACCGCACCGCCGAGCGCGTCTCCAAGCAGACGGACGCGCTCGTGATCGCGATCTCGCAGCGGCGCGAGGTCGTCTCCGTGTACGTGGACGGCGTCAAGTACATCCTCGAGGACATCCCCGTGGTCCTGGCCAAGGCAAACCAGGCGCTCGCCACGCTCGACAAGTTCCGCACGCGCCTGGATCAGGTCTCCACACGCCTGACGGCGCTCGAGTTCGAGGGCGGCACGACGCTCCACGACGTGCTGACGGTGCTGCAGCGCTCCGAGCTGGTCACGCGCATGGCGGTCGAGATCGAGCGCTACATCGTCGAGCTCGGCAGCGAGGGCCGCCTGATCGAGATGCAGCTCGAGGAGACGATGGTCGGGGCGGCGGCAGAGAAGTCCGCGCTCGTGCGCGACTACCTGTCCAACTACTCCGACGAGGCGTTCGCCGCGGCGCTCGAGGAGATCGGACGGCTCGCGCACCAGGACCTGCTCGACTTCGGGCGCCTGGCCGAGCTGCTCGGCTACGACCGCAAGCTGAACACACTCGACTATCCCGTCTCGCCACGCGGCTACCGCGTGCTCGGACGCATCCCACGACTGCCCAAGCTGGTCGTCACGCAGATCGTGAGCGAATTTGGCGGCCTCGACGAGCTGCTGGCTGCCACCGATGCGGATCTCGAGGCGGTCGAGGGTGTGGGCGAGATCCGCGCCAAGGACATCCGCGAGGGCCTGCGCAGGTTGCAGGAGCTGAACCTCGTGGATCGTTACCTGCAGACTTGATTCAAGGGCGGCTCAGTCGTCGCTCGCAACGAAGGAGGACATCATTCCCGCACAAGCAACTGAAGAAGCAGTACTGGAAGAGGAGCTCGAGGTCACTCGCGAAGTCGAGTACATCGAGTTCGAGCTCGGAGACCATGTCGTCTATCCCCACCACGGAGCGGGGAAGGTACTCAAGAAGGAGGAGATGGAGATCCTCGGCGAACGCCGCGAGTACCTCACGATCAAGATCCTTCACAACGACATGACCGTACGAGTTCCCACGGAGAACGCCGCGCTCGCCGGCCTGCGCAGAGTCATCGACGAGGAAACCGTCAAGAAGGTCCTCGACGTGCTGCGCGACGAAGTCTCAGAGATGCCCAAGAACTGGAACCGGCGGTTCAAGCACAACCGCGACAAGATCAAGACGGGCGACATCTACGAGCTGGCCGAGGTCGTGCGCAACCTCTCGCTGCGTGAGAGCGAGAAGGGCCTTTCCACGGGCGAGAAGCAGATGTTCACGCGCACCAAGAAGATCCTCGCCTCCGAGCTGATGTACGCGCTCGACAAGGACGAGGACGAGGCCGAGAGCTACCTCGACGATCTGCTCGAGGACTCCGCCAACCACCAGATGGCGGCCGCAGGAGCCAAGTAACGAGGCTTTCGCGCACGCGGCAGCACAATTGCCGCGTGCGCGAGCGCCCCTCGCGATGGCCGTCGCGCTGATCGTGGCCGCAGGCAGCGGCGAGCGCCTCGGAGCCGGGCGACCGAAGGCGCTCGTCGAGCTCGGCGGGCGCCCGATGCTCGCCTGGAGCCTCTTCGCGCTGCGTGACGTGCCGAGGATCCAGCGGATCGTCGTCGCGGTCCCGCCCGGGATGATGCACGTCTCCACCCCGGGTGTCGACGATGCCTTCCGTCTATTCGTGGAGGGCGGCAGCTCGCGATCTGAGTCGGTCCGCCGGGCGCTGGCCGCGGCGGGTCCGGGCGACCCCGTGCTCGTGCACGACGCGGCCCGGCCGCTGCTCACGGCGGCGCTGGCCGAGCAGGTGCTCGCGGCCCTCGCGGCCGATCCCGACGCCGACGCGGCGATCGCCGCCGTGCCGGTCACCGACACGATCAAGCGCGCGGGGCGCGCCGGCGGAGCCGTGCGCGAGACGCTTGACCGCGGGGAGTTGTGGGCGGTGCAGACGCCGCAGGTTTTCCGCCGCGCAGCGCTCGAGCACGCGCTGGCGGCATCCACCCAGGAGCTCGCACGCGCGACCGACGACGCCTGGCTGATCGAGCGCGAAGGCGGCAAGGTGATCGTGGTGCCGGCGAGCGATGAAAACCTCAAGGTCACCACACCGCTTGACCTCGAGGTAGCGGAGCTGCTGCTCGCGAGGCGCTCCGCCGCCGATGGCAGCTGACGACACTCGCCCTGAATCCTGCTTGAATCGCTGCCGTCGACGTGCTCACCGACTACCACCTCCACCTCCGACCCGACAGCCGCGACGCCGAGGCCTCCGCGTACTTCACGCAGGCGAACGTCGAGCGCTACCGCGAGGTGGCCGAGGAACGGGGGATCGCCGAGCTCGGCGTCTCCGAACACATCTACCGCTTCGCGCAGGCGCTCACCATCTGGCGCCACCCCTTCTGGGAAACCTACGCGCACGACGACCTCGACGAGTACTGCGCGTTCGTACGCGACCAGACCGACCTGAGGCTCGGGATCGAGGCTGACTTCGTTCCGGGCGCCGAGGACCGTACCGCGAACCTGCTCGAGGCTCGCGACTTCGATTACGTCGTCGGCTCCGTGCATTTCCTACGCGAGGGCGCCGTCGACATGGACGACTACAGCGTCTGGGACGCAGGCCGTTCCCCCGAGGAAGTCTGGCGCCGGTATTTCGAGACGATCGCCGAGATGGCGCGCAGCGGGCTATTCGACATCGCCGCGCATCCGGACCTCGTGAAGTATTGGGGGCCCACCCACCCCACCACCCACCCCACCCACCCCGCGCAGAGCACTCCGCGACGCACGCCCGAGGGCGATCTGCGTCGCTACTACGAGCCGGCGGTCGAAGCGATCGCCGAAGCCGGGATCGCCGTGGAGGTGTCGACCGCCGGGCTGCGCAAGCCCGCCGGTGAGCTCTACCCGTCGCGTGCCTTCCTGGAGATGTGCGTCGACGCGGGTGTGCCTGTGGCGCTCTCGAGCGACGCTCACCGTCCGCAGGACGTCGGCGCGGACTACGAGCGGGCGCTGGCGCTGCTCGACGAGGCGGGGGTTAGCGAGCTGTGCGTGTTCGAAGCCCGTGCGCGACGTCTCGTGCCGATCGGCGAGACGAGCGCTTCCGCTGAAGCATCGCGGCGATGACGTTTGTCGGGATTGGCTTCGACTCGCATCGGCTGGCAGCTGGGCGTCGCCTGCTGATCGGCGGCGTGGAGATCCCATACGAGCTCGGCCTCGACGGTCACTCAGACGCCGACGTGCTCGTACACGCTGTGATCGACGCGCTGCTCGGGGGCGCCGGTCTGGGAGACATCGGCGCGCACTTTCCCGACAGCGACGAGCGCTGGCGCGACGCCGACTCGATGCAGCTGCTCGCCGCTGTCGTGCGCAGCGTGCTCGACGAGCGTCTGGAGATCGTCAACGTGGACTGCACCGTGGTGATGGAGGCGCCGAAGCTCGCGCCGCACAGGCAGGCGATCCGCGAGCGGCTCGCGGGGGTGCTCGGTCTCGAGATCGCGCGCGTCAACGTCAAGGCGAGCACCGGCGAGGGGATGGGCTTCGTCGGACGCGGCGAGGGTGTGGCCGCGCTTGCGATCGCCGGTCTGCGCAGCAGCGGCGACTGAGCTCCTCGAGCAGAGCCAGCCGAGTGGCGCATCGTCCCGCCAGCGGACCGCCCGATTGGCGAGGACGTTACGGGGTACTTGGAGTACCATAAGCGTTAGGTAAAGACAGAACACGCCCGGGGGGATCGAGTGCATCTGTACGCGATAGCGGTGAACGCCCCTTCGCTCAGCGAGGAGCGGCTCAGCGCCGAGTTGAGCACGGTGGGCGATTCGTTTGCCCTCGACCCCACGACGGCGTGGAGCGCACGCTCGCCCGGCGGGGGGATCGCCGCGGTTGGGGTTCACCACGGTCAGGAGCGCTGCGGGCCGCGCCGATACCTGGCGCGCGACGCCACTCACCTCACGTGGTTCGACGGGCTTCCGGTTGAACGCTCGGATCGGTTTCGCGGGTGCGACGCCGAGGCCCTCGCTGCCAACTGGCCGATGCTGGAGAGCAGCCTGGAGGGACAGTTCAACGCCGTGCGTCTCGACCTCCAGGGCGGGCGAGCCGAGGTGCTGCTCGACACGCTCGGGCTCGTGCAGGTCTTCGTCGCCCGTGATGGCGACGGCTGGCTGATCAGCAACAGCGCGACGCTGATCGCCTCCGCGCTCGAGCTGCGTGACCCGGATCCGCTTGGCGTCAGCTCGTTCCTCGGATTGGGCTGGGCCGCGGGGGACGCGACGTTGACGAGCGGCGTGAGCGTCCTGTGCGGTGGCGCACGTCACAGCTTCGGCAGCGACGGGCACGTGACGCGCCGACACTTCGGGCCGGAGACGATCCCCCAGCGCGGCGACGAGCATTTCGCGGCGAGCGATGTGGCCGAGAGCTTGACGTCGCTGACCGCGAGCGCCGTTCGTGACATGGATAGGGTCGGCTGCGCACTGACCGCCGGGCGCGACACGCGCATGCTCGCGGCGCTGTTGAAGGCGACGGGCGAGGATGCGCTGTACTTCACCGGCGGCACGGCCGACCATCCCGACGTGGTGATCGCGTGCGAGATCGCTCAAGGCCTCGGGCTGCGCCACGAAGTCGTGTGTCACGACCCGAACGGCGCGTCGCGCGACTGGACCGACGCCGCTGTCCAGTTCGTCCGCCAGAACGATGGCCTCGTGAGCCTGAAGCAGATCGGCGACTACATCGACCTGTCGGTGCAGCGGCCGCCCCTGGGCGTGAAGCTCGGCGGCGTCGGCGGCGAGATCGGGAGATGCGGAACCGGTCAGCTCACGGCGATTGCGACCAACGTGCCATTCCTGCGCGCATCCGTCCGGGCCCAGCGCAAGCTGCTGGCGATGAAGGCGAGAAACGACGGCGGGCTGATGACGCCCGACTCATGCGAGGAGCTCGGACGCTACCTCGATGTCTTTCGAGAGCAGCGTCTCGGTGAGGGGTGGCGCCCATACGAGCTGCAGGAGGCGTTCTACACCTTCGAGCGCGTGGGCCGCTGGGGTGCGAGCGGGCGCAGGATGGCCGGCACCGACGATGCGTTCCTGCCGCTCTGCTCGCGTGCGTTCATCGACTACTGCTTCTCGCTTGGAGCCGCCGAGCGCTACATCGAGGCGCCGCACTATCGGCTGCTCACCGAGCTCTCGCCGGCGCTGCGCGACCATCGCTTCGAGTCGCCGCTGCTGCCACAACGATCCTGGGTCGCGCCGCTGCACGCCAGTCGCAAGCTCACGCACGCCATTCGTGAACGTGTGCAACCCTCGCGCTCGGGCGCGAGCGGGGAGGATCAGGCGCCGGCAGCGGTGCTGCCGGCATATCCCTTCCCGCACGCCTGGCTCGAGAAGCGCATCGAGCTCGTGCGCGGGCTGTTCTCCGTGCCGAACTCCGAGCTGTGGAGCTTCATCTCGCGGCCGCGAATCGAAGCGCTGCTGAACGGTCCGGAGGCGGATCGCGCCCGTTATCAGGAGGCCCTGCTGCGAGCCACGACGGTGTTCTGGCACTTTCACGGCCCGCCGGCCTGAAAGCGTCGCGGGTTGCCGCGCCCGCTAGGGTTGGCGCGGCGATGCGCGAGATCGTTCTGCACGACACGCGTAGCGGCGAGCTTCTGCCGCTACGGCCCCGCGACCCGGGACGGGTCGGCGTGTACGCGTGCGGACCGACGGTCTACAGCCGGATCCACATCGGCAACGCGCGACCCTTCGTGGTGTTCGCCCTGCTCAAGCGCTTTCTGGAGCACGAGGGCTACGCGGTCGACCTCGTCGTGAACGTCACCGACGTCAACGACAAGATCTACGATGCCGCGCGTCAATCGAGTCCCGCCCACCCGCGCTCGAGTGCCGAGCTGGCCGCTGAGATGACCGAGCGCTACCGCGCCGACACGGACGCGCTGGGCTTGGGACGCCCCGACCACGAGCCGCTCGCTTCAGAGACGATCGGGCCGATCATCGATCACATTCAGACGCTCGTCGATCGCGACCACGCTTATGCGGTCGATGGCGACGTCTATTTCCGCGTCCGTTCAGACCCCGGCTACGGCACGCTCTCGCACCGCCAGCTCGAGAACATGGACCAGGGCGAAGCCGCCTCGGAGGCCGACGAGCTGGCCGAGCGCAAGGAGGACCCGCTCGACTTCGCGCTGTGGAAGGCGCAGAAGCCCGGCGAGGACACCAGCTGGCCGGCTCCGTGGGGCGTGGGGCGGCCGGGCTGGCACATCGAGTGCTCGGCGATGGCCGAGCAGTTGCTCGGCGTCGGCTTCGACATCCACGGCGGTGGCTCTGACCTCGTGTTTCCCCACCACGAGAACGAGGCGGCGCAGACGCGCGCGGCCCGCGGCGAGGAGCTGACCAGACTGTGGATGCACAACGGCATGATCCAGTTCACCGGCGAGAAGATGGCCAAGTCGGTGGGCAACGTCGCGCTGCTGCACGAGGTGCTCGACGAATACGGCCCGGAGACGGTCGTGATGTACCTGATCTCGGGTCATTACCGTCAGCCGCTCGCCTTCTCAACGGCCGCGCTGGAGCAGGCCCAGGCCAACGTCAAGCGCATCCGCGAGGCAGGGCGGCGACTGTCATCGGGAGACTCCCCGACCGAACTGGCCGGGCTGCGCGACCGCTTCTTCGAGGCGCTTGCACGCGACTTCAACACCGCGGAGGCGCTGTCCGTGCTCAACGAGTGGCTCCGCGAGGCATCCAGCCGGACGGACGCGACCGGCGACGCGCATCTGCGCGAGATGCTCGGGGTGCTGGGGTTGGAGTCGCTGCTCGCACCGAGCGAACAGGCACCAGGGGACGTGCGGGAGCTGGCCGAGCAGCGCGAGCGCGCCCGCGCCGAGCGCGACTTCGCGGCGGCCGACAGGCTGCGTGATGAGATCGCGGCGCTCGGCTGGGAGGTCCGTGACGGACCCGCTGGGTTTGAGCTGCTGCCGCTGTGATCGTCTACGGGCGCAACCCCGTCAGGGAGGCGCTGCGCGGGCGCCGGGCGGACAGCGTTCGGGAGGTCTGGGCCACAGCCGGCGCCGCCCGTGAGCCGTGGCTCGCGGGCGTGCCGGTGCGGATCTCCTCCGCCGAGGAGATCGAGGGGCGCTGTGGCTCGGATGCGCACCAGGGTCTGTGCGCGGATGCGGGGCCCTACCGCTACGTGAGCGCCGACGCGCTGCTCTCGGGCGAGAACCCGCTGATAGTGGCGCTCGACCAGGTGCAGGACCCTCAGAACCTTGGCTCGATCTGTCGTACCGCCGAGTGTGCCGGGGCATCGGGGGTGGTGATTCCGGAACGGCGGGCCGCCGAGGTGACCGCGGCGGTGTGCAAGGCATCGGCCGGAGCCGTCGAGTTCCTGCCGGTCGCGCAGGTGCGCAACCTCGCGGACTTCCTCGCCGACGCCCGCAAGGCCGGATGCTGGTGCTACGGAGCGAGCATCGGCGGCGGCGCCGGCGCGGACGCGCCGGTGGCCTACGACGTGCCCGACTATCGCGACTCGGGAGTCGTCCTGGTGCTGGGCAGCGAGGGCGCGGGTTTGCGCCCGCGCGTGAGCAAGGCATGCGACCAGCTGATCACGCTGCCGCTGCTCGGCAGGATCGAATCGCTGGGCGTCAGCGCGGCCGCGGCGGCGCTTCTGTATGAGATCTTGCAGAGCCGCGGCTCGCGGCCTTGACAAGGTTCCATAACTGTGTAAGGCTGCGCCGGCATAACGCTGAACCTAAGGTTGAGAAAGGCCGGGGGGTAAAGCGTAATTTCATAGCTTTGGCGCCAGGGGAGGAGTGCGCCATGGGCATTTTGACGGCCCGCCGCCCAGCCAGGGAGGTGGTCTCCGAAGAAAGGACTGCTCGTGGCACGAATCTCCCATAACTCTCACCCTGAACCTAAGGTCGAGGATCTGTTCCTGATCGCGCTTGCGAAGCAGGGTGACCGCAACGCATACGACCGTCTCGTCCGTCGCTATCACGGCTTCGTACGCCTCAAGGCCTCTTCGTATTTTCTCGCCGGGGGCGACTCCGAAGACCTGATCCAAGAGGGTCTTGTAGGCCTCTACAAGGCGATTCGCGACTTCCGCACCGACCGCGAGTCGAGCTTCCGCAACTTCGCCGAGCTGTGCATCACGCGGCAGATCATCACCGCCGTCAAGACGGCCACGCGCAACAAGCACACGCCGCTCAACCAGTACGTGTCGTTCTCATCGACACCGGCCGGCAGCGGCGACGACGTGCCGACGCTCGACCAGATGCTCCCCGGCCCCACGGTGCAGGATCCGGTCAACCAGGTGATCTCATCGGAGGAGCTGCGCTCGCTCGTCGGCTGTCTCTCGAGTGCTCTCTCCGAGCTGGAGAGTCGTGTGCTGTCGCTGTATCTCGACGGCTACTCCTACGAGCAAGTCGGTGCGCGGCTGGCCTGCGACACGAAGACGGTCGACAACGCGCTGCAGCGCGTCAAGCGCAAGGTCGGCGCGCACCTGCAGTCACGCGCGGTGGCAGCCTAGGAGCGCGACCCGCGGGCGCTGGGCGATCCCAGCGGTCGCGGTGAACTCGCGGCACCGCTGTGGCCGCCCCCGGCGAGGGGAGCGGCCACAGGACACCTCGGTTGCTGCTTGCTGTCTGTCTCCGGCTAGACCTGTCCTTCGGAGGGCTGGCTCGAGTTGCCAGGCGACACCGGCGTCAGCGACGACGCAGGCGCCGAGTTGACCTGGATCGTGAACGGTTCGCTGACCGAGCTGCCGTTCTGCGGGTCGCCCGGGATCTTGATCCGCACGACCTGCGTGCCGGCCCCGAAGAACCTGTGTTCGATCGAGTAGGTGTATTCCGTCGACGGCGGTACCGGTGCGATCACGTGCCCCACCTCGAGTACGTGGAAGCCCGCCGTGTTGGGGTTCTGGCGCTCGAGGTAGACGTCGTGCCCCGCGATGCTTTCGTGCCCGGCGATGATGCCCGGCTTGACGGTGCCCGAGAACGTCAGCGGCTGGTCTTCCTGCACGGTCGTGCCCGGCAGGAGGTTGAAGCTGAGGACGTATTTGACGCCCTCGTACAGCACCGCTGAGGATTCATCGCCGCCAACGACCTTGTAGAACGTGCTGCTCGACGGGTACACCGAGGCGAAGCTGTACGCGCCGCCCGGCTGCACCTTTGTTTCGCCGACCTTGTTGAAGCCGTGGGTGTGTGCTTCGCGTGCCATCAGCTGCAGCGGTGTGTTGGTCGCGAGGCTTGTGACCGTGCCGTGGATCGACGTCGACTGCCCGAAGGAGATCGGGTCGGCCGTGCTTTCGATCTTGAGGTTGGGGTTCTGGGCCTGGGTGATCTCGTAGTCGAGGACGTTCGACGGGCTCGACAGGTTGTGTCCGGAGTCGCGCACGACGACGCGGATGTTCGCGGCGCCCGGCACCACGAAGTCGTGGGCGATCGTGAACTTGCCGTGTTCGCCGACAGTCATCACCGCGCCGATGCGGTGCCATCCGTTGCCCTTGTATGCGTTCTGGCGCTGGAGTACGACCTGTGCTCCCGTGTCTTCGGGGCTGACTTCGCCCGTGAAGCTCACCGGTACCGGAGGCCGCCGGCCTACGTGCTGCGCAGTGAAGAGGACGCTGCCTTCGGGCGGCCCTTCGAGCTTGACGATCGCGATCACTTTGAGTTGTTTGACCGAGCTGCGCACGCCATCGGCTGACACGTAGAACAGGCTGTTCGTCGTGATCGCGCCGTACTTGATGAGGAACGCGCCTTTTTCGCTCGCGCCCGTTGCGACGGCGGTGAACTCGGACGGCCGCGCCCCCGCGTCGCCACGGTAGAGCGTGACCAGCTGTTTTTCTTCGCTGCCGCACCCTTGGGAGAGATGTCCGTAAGCGCTGACCGTTTCGCCGGCATATGCCGGATGGGGCGCGACTTCGAGGGTGATCTGGCAGCCACCGGCACCGGTGGTCTGAGGGTGGGAGTGCCTGCCATGCGCCAGTGCGGTGGCGCAAACCGGCGCAAATGAGGCGGCCGCGGCGGTGAATGCCGCGGCCAGCTTGATTGCTCGCATGCTTGCCTTCTCCTTGTGATGCGTCGTTTGTACGGCGCTGCGTCCGAGCACCTAAACCCCCCGCGGCCATATTCGATGCGGTCGCTTGCGGTGCGCGCGAGCGGCCGTCAGACGACCGCTGTCGCGGCCGAGGGGCTATGCGCGGCGGGATGACTCGGGTAAACTGCGCAGGCTCGAAAGCCAAAGGAATGGGGATCATGGAGAGGGAGGGGCTGCGCGGTGCGTTGCGGTGGGTGACTGGCGTGCTGGCGGCGGCCGCGTTGGCGACCGCGTGCGGGTTGCCGGCCGCTGGGGTGGCGCCCGCGGCCGCTGCTCCCGTGAACGCGGCGCGTGCGGGCATCGCGCGAACGGCCAAGAACGCTCAGAAGCCGAAGCCGTCGAAGCGGAAAGGCGCCGGCACCAAGGCGCCGAAGCGGAAAGGCGCCGCGAAAATCACCGGTGCGCTCGAGAGCGGGCAAACGCTGACGGTCGTGACCGGGACATGGAAGGGCACCCCGCCGCTGTCCTTCACCTACCAGTGGGAGGCGTGCGACGCGACCGCCGCCAACTGCTCTGAAATCAATGGAGCGACGGGTGCGAGCTACCAGATCGCGAGTTCGCTGGAAGGTGCCAGGCTGCGCGCGCTGATCACCGCCGCCGGCCCCGGCGGCTCGGCGACGTCGACCTCGAAGCCAACGAAGCCGATCGGTCCTGGGCCGCCGGTCAACACCGCCGCGCCCGTTGTCTCCGGGAGCTTGCAGGAAGGGCAGACGCTCACCGCCGATACCGGCACGTGGGGGGGAACCGCGCCGTTCGAATTCAGCTACCAATGGCTGCGTTGCAGCGTCCTCGCCTCCGGCTGCGAAGAAATCCCCGGAGCGACCAGCTCCACGTACACTCTCGGCGCGCTCGACCTCGCCAGCCAGCTCGCCGTCGTGGTGAGCGCATCCAACCGCCGCGGCAGCGCGTCTGCGACATCCGCCGAAACCAGCCCGATCCTTGCGTTGCTCCCCTCGAACACGTTGCCTCCGAGCATCTCGGGCACCTTGCGCGACGGCCAGCTGTTGAGCGTGACGACCGGTAGTTGGTCTGGTTCGGAACCGATCTCCCACAGCTATCAGTGGCAGCTGTGCAGCCCCCTCGGCGAAGAATGCGAAGAAATCCGCGGGGCGACAGGCGCGACGTTCGGGCTGTCGGCGGGGGACATCGGCCGAACTCTGGACGCGCTCGTCACCGCGACCAACGCCGGGGGATCCACCGTCGCGACGACGCCGGTGACGGGCTTGATCGAAGGTTTGCTGCCGGTAAACAGCGTGCTGCCGTCGATTACGGGGCTGTTGAAGGAAGGCGGGCTTTTGAATGTTGGGACGGGTAGCTGGTCTGGTTCGGAACCCATCTCCTACAGCTATCAGTGGCAGCTGTGTAACCAGATGGGCGAAGCATGCAGCAACATGTCGGAAGCGACGGGGTCGAGTCTGAAACTCACCGCGTTGGATATCGGCAAGACGCTCGACGTCGTGGTGAAGGCCACGAACGTTGCGGGGTCGACGTCTGTTACCACGTCGCTGACGAGCCTGATCGAAGGTTTGCTGCCGGTTAACAACGTGCTGCCGTCGATTACGGGGCTGTTGAAGGAAGGCGGGCTTTTGAGTGTCGGCACGGGCAGCTGGTCTGGTTCGGAACCGGTCAGCTACAGCTATCAGTGGCAGCTGTGTAACGCGTCGGGCGAAGCGTGCGGCAACATTTCGGAAGCGACGGGGTCGAGTCTGAAACTCACCTCGTTGGACATAGGCAAGACGCTCGATGTCGTCGTGAAGGCGACGAGTATTGCGGGGTCGACGTCCGTTACCACGTCGCTTACGGGGCTGATCGAAGGTTTGTTGCCGGTGAACACGGTGCTGCCGTCGATTACGGGGCTGTTGAAGGAAGGCGGGCTTTTGAGTGTTGGGACGGGTAGCTGGTCGGGCACCGAACCGATCGCCTATAGCTATCAGTGGCAGCTGTGTAACCCGCTGGGGGAAGCGTGCAGCGACATTTCGGAAGCGACGGGGTCGAGCTTGAAACCCTCCTCATCGGATATCGGCAAGACGCTAGATGCCGTCGTGACCGCCACCAACCCTGTCGGCTCCACCTCTGTTACGAGCTCGCTGACCGGCCTGATAGAAGGCTTGCTCCCGGTGAACAACGTGCTGCCGAGCATCGCCGGCACGCTGCTGGAAGGCAAATCGCTGACGGCTGCCAGCGGCAGCTGGTCAGGCACGGCGCCGATCTCCTACAGCTACCAGTGGCAGCTGTGTCCGCTCGGCGAAGCCTGCAGGAACATCTCCGAAGCGACTGCCTCGGTGCTGAGCCTCCTCGCGCCGTACGTCGGCGACAGCGTGGACGTGGTCGTCAAGGCGAGCAACGTCGCCGGCTCAACCACCGCGACCAGCCCCGTGAGCTCGCCGATCTCAGGTATCGCGCCACTGAACACCGCGCTGCCCGTGATCTCCGGCTTGCTGGAAGTCGGCAAGGCGCTGAGCGTCAGCAACGGCAGCTGGTCGGGGACAACGCCGATGAGCTTCAAATACCAGTGGCAGCTTTGCCTGCTCGGAACCTGCACCAACATCGGTGGCGCGACGGGCGCGACGCTGACGCTGCTCGGGATCGACATCGGCGACACGCTCGACGCGATCGTCACGGCGACGAACGTGAGCGGCTCGTCCTCGGCGACCTCCAAACCGACCGAAAAGCTGCTCGGAATTCTCTAGGTGCGCTGCGCAGCGCCGGGGCCGCGCGCCGGGAGGAGCCTCACTCGCGCCCGGTGGCGGCGTCCACGAGTCGGCCAAGCCGTGACGGTCGCTGCGTCCGCTGCTCGACGCGGTCGGCGCGGCGGTAGAGCGAGTAGGTGCTGCGGATCGCGCTCCAGCGCAGGGGCTCGGGCGGCCACCGTCGCGGGTGCCGTCCGACCCACGGCAGCGACGTGAGCGCGCTGGGCGTGCCGAGCATCAGGTCACGAAGCGTGCGGCCCGCGAGGTTCGCGGCGCCAACGCCCTCGCCCACATAGCCGCCGGCCCATGCCAGCCCTGCGCGCGGGTCGGCATCGATGGACACACACCAGTCGCGCGGCACGCCCAGCACCCCCGACCAGGCGTGATCGATGGTTGCGTCGGCAGCCGGCGGGAACATCGCCCGGAGATTCGCGTGCAGGCTCTGGACCGTCGCGACAGCGGTCTCGCCGCCCGCGTCGGTGCGGGAGCCAAAGCGATACGGCACGCCGCGGCCGCCGATCGCGATGCGTCCATCTGCGGTGCGCTGCAGGTACACGTACACGTGCGCTCCATCGGCGAGCACCTCGAGGCCCTCCCAGCCGAGCTGCTCCCACACTGCCGGCGCCAGCGGCTCGGTGACGATCATCGAGCTGTTGATTGGCACGAGCGCACGTCGCAGACGTGGGAGCTCGGCTGTGTAGCCCTCGGTCGCCCGCACCACCCAACGGGCGTTGACGCTGCCGGCCGGCGTGATCGCCTCGTGGGCGCGAATCGTGCTCACGGGGGTGGACTCGTAGATCGTCACCCCGAGTCCCTCAACCGTTGCTGCCAAGGCGGTGAGCAGCTTGGCTGGATGCACGCGCGCGACGTGGGGTGAGAAGCTCGCTCCCACGGCACCAGCTACCCGCAGGCGCGTCTGCAGCTCGCCGGCGGTCAGCTCGCGCAGATCGCGCTCGTCGAGACCATGTGCACGGCTGTGCGCTACCTCCTGACGCAAGCGTTGCAGCTGCCCGCCATTCAGCGCGACGGTAAGGCGGCCGCCCTTGACGTAGTCGGCGTCGATCTGGTGCTCGCTGATGACTGCCGCGATCTCCTCGACGGTGTCGAACATCGTGCGTTGCAGCTTCGCGAAGGCATTCCCATGTGGCTCGCCTTGGCGCTCGTACACGCGCGCGGGGCCGGAGAAGAAGCCCGAGACCCAGCCGCCGTTACGCCCGGATGCGCCGAAGCCGGCGTGCTCGCGCTCGAGGACGACGATCTCGAGCGACGGTTGCGCGCGCTTCAAGTAGTAGGCGGTCCACAGCCCCGTGTAACCGCCGCCCACGATCACGACGTCGGCGCTGGCCGGACCCGGCAGCGGCGCTCGCGGTGGCGGCGGCCCGCCGAGCGAGCGCCACCAGTGGCCCAACTCGCCGTTGCGCATTCGTTTGAGACTATTCAGGCGAGGGGTATGATCGACGCAGGCCCGCTGGGCTTGGACCGTCAGAACCCATGGGGATGGGGCGAACCGCGAGAGGAGGGAGCGTGCAATGGAGACTGAGCTCACGGAATCGGTGACGCATGCGCGGGCTGCCCTGTCCGCTGCGACGATCGCGGAGGCGTTTCGGATCACGGCCGGCGAGCGTGCGGGGCAGGTGGCGATTCGCACCAGAGGGGACGAGTTCACGATCACCTGGGGGGAGCTGCGCGAGCGCGTCGACGCGCTCGCCGGTGGTCTGGCCAAGCTCGGCGTGCAGCGTGGCGACAGCGTCGCGCTGATGCTGAGCAACCGCCCGGAGTTTCACCTGTGCGACCTGGCGGCGATGATGCTCGGGGCGACGCCGTTCTCGATCTACAACACCTACACGCCTGAGCAGATCCAGTACGTCGCCTCCGACGCAGGGGCCAAGGTCTTGATCACCGAGCAGCAGTACCTGCCGCAGGTGCGCGAGGCCCGCAAGCAGCTCCCGAACCTCGACTACGTGATCGTGGTCGACGGCGAGGCGCCGCTGGGGACGCTGGCGCTGTCGGACGTCGAGGGGTCGAACCCGGAGTTCGACGTCGACGCATCGGTGGCCCAGATCAAGTCGACGGACGTGCTGACGCTGATCTACACCTCGGGAACGACCGGTCCGCCGAAGGGCGTGCAGCTCGTACACCGCAACCTGCTGGCGACGGTCGAAGGCATCGAGGACCTGATCGAGTTCCCCGAGGACGGCCGCGTGATCTCTTGGCTGCCGGCCGCCCACGTCGCCGAGCGTAATGCCCACCACTATCTGCCGATCGTCTTCGGCCTGCAGATCACGTGCTGCGCCGATCCCCGCGAAGTCCTGTCCTACCTGCCAGAAGTCCGCCCCAGCTGGTTCTTCGCGGTGCCGCGCATCTGGGAGAAGCTGAAGGCGGGGCTCGAGGCGATGATCGCCGGCAAGCCGGAGGCGGAGCGCGAGCAGCTGGAAACGGCGTTCGAGGCGGCCAAACGCAAGGTCCGTCTCGAGCAGTCCGGGGAACCGGTGCCGGACGCCCTGGCGGCGCAGGTGGCGAAGGCCGACGCCGAGATCTTCGCCGGGCTGCGCGCGATGCTGGGGCTCGACCAGGTCGAGGCGATCAACGTTGGCGCAGCCCCAACGCCGATCGAAGTCCTTGAGTTTTTCCACGCGATCGGGCTGCCGCTGGCGGAGCTGTGGGGGATGAGCGAGACGTGTGGCGCGGGCAGCGTCAACCCTCCCGGGAAGATCAAGCTGGGTACGGTCGGCCCGCCGGCCCCGGGAATCGAGATCAAGCTCGACACCGACGGCGAGGTGCTCGTCAAATCCGAGGTGGTGATGCTCGGCTACCGCAACCTGCCTGAGAAGACCGCCGAGACCTTCACCGACGACGGCTGGCTGCGCACCGGCGACATCGGCGTGTTCGACGAGGACGGCTACCTGACGATCGTCGACCGCAAGAAGGAGCTGATCATCAGTGCGGCGGGCAAGAACATGTCACCTGCGAACATCGAGGCGACGGTCAAGACGGCCTCGCCGCTGATCGGTCAAGCCTGCTGCATCGGCGACCGGCGCCCGTACAACACGGCGTTGATCGTGCTCGACGCGGACTTCGCGCCGGTGTGGGCTGCGCAGCATGGCATCGAGGAGGCCTCGCTCGAGAGCCTCGCGCGCGACGAGCGCGTGCGCGCCGCCGTGCAGGAGGGCATCGATGTGGCAAATGCCAAACTGGCGCGCGTTGAACAGATCAAGAAGTTCGAGCTCGTCAGCGGCGACTGGCTGCCCGGGGGCGACGAGCTGACGCCGACGATGAAGCTGAAGCGCAAGCCGATCGCCGAGAAGTACAACGGCGCGATCGAGGCAATGTACGCGGGCTGACGAAGCCGCGGTGCGGGCCGGCTCAGCGCTCGCAGGTTGGCGGTGCGCCGGCCCAGGAGGGCTCGCGGGGACGCAAGCGCGATAGCGCCCTCCACGTCGCGGCGCCGAGCACGCCGCTCGGGCGCAGCCGATGCCGAGCCTGGAACGCGCTCACAGCGCTCGCCGTCTCGACGCCGAAGAAGCCGCCCACCGGCAGGTGCGCGCCCGCTGCGTTGAGCAGCTCCTGCGCCTGCACGATCTCATCGCCGCACGCGCCGGCGTGCAGTGTCGGCGCGATGACGGGCTTGCGCGCGAGCACGGGCGCCGCGGCGGCCAGGGTGGCCAACTCCTGCGGCTGCGCGTCATCGAGGTCGAAGAAGCTCGAGCCGGGAGCGCCATACGCATGCGCCAGAGCGCGAAAGCGCGTCAGCTCAGCGGGCGGCGGCGAGCCGTACAGCTGTCCCAGCGGCAAGATCGGGCGGCCGTAGATCGAGTTCGGCCCGATCGTGGCGGCGTACGCGGAGTCGACGCTCACGCCGAAGTCGAGCCAGTAGATCTCGGGAAGCACGACGTTGAAGGCGCCCGGCCCGAGGAACACCGAGTAGGGGAACGTCGGGTGCTGTGCGACCTCGGCCTGGCTCGCGAGACCGATCGGGAAGCCGGCGCCGAGCTGCGCGCGAAGCGTGCGTACGAACAGCTGCGCCGCGCCATAGAGCTTGTCGTATTCACCCTCGGCGTCGACGACCAGGCATTGCGCTCCGTCGCGCACCGCGCCCACAGCGGCCGCCGCTTCGGCGATCGGCTCCTGCCCGCGGGCGAACGTCCATGCGCACACACGCTCACCGGCTGCGCGGATTTCCCCGACGAGCACTGCTGAGAACTGCAGTTCGGCGCTCGAGCCTTCCGCTGCCTTCACATACAGCGTCTTCACCCCCGCGCCCGCTGCTTCCGCGGCCAGCTCTCGCCCGCTCTGCGGCGGCACCACCTGGTCGACCCACAGGGCTGTGCCAGTGAACGGCTGCGGGACCGAGGTCGACGCCGCGAGGCCGGCGGCGGGCGCGATAACGCCCAGCGGGAGAGCGAGCCCCAGTGCGGCGCTGAGCCTCGCGATCCACCGCTTGGCGTGCGAGCGGTTCACCGCGCGGATCGTAGTGGCTAGCCGGACAGCCGGCGCTCGAGCTCGACGATCCGCTGTGTGTCTTCGTAGAAGTCTTCCTGCGAGACGATCCGCCCCCAGCGCGCACGCGCGAGCAGGATCGTGCGATTGCGGTAGATCTCCTCGCCTGCGGCGTCGCTCGCGTGATCGTCGAAGCGCGCGATCAGCGTCGTGCGCCACGGCGGTCCGGATACGAACAGCTCGCTGACGTGGCCTTGCAGGCCGGCGTCGACGAAGCTCTGCAGGAACGCTGCGATCGCGTCCTTGCCGCGGTGCTCGCCCGCCCATCGATGTTCGCCGTCGTTGAAGCGCATGACCGCGTCCTGCGCGAAGTTGGACAGCAGCGGTCGGATGTCGCCCGCGTTGAGAGCCCGCACGTCACGCCGGAGCCTGAGCAGCAGCGCGCGACAGACGAGCGCTCTGCCGGTGAGCAGGAGTCCCGCCCCCGCAAGCGCGATCGGCAGCCGACGGCTCAGCCTGCTGGTCATCGAGCGAGCAGCTCGCGAAGGTGGTCGGCGAGCGCGAGCGGCTGATCCTCCGGGATCAGCGTGTAGCAGTCGGATATCTCGACGAGCGCGCCCTGCGGCAGCAGCTCGGCGAGGCGTCGTCCGTGCTCGCGGGGCATCAGGCGGTCTTCGCTGGCCCACGCGACGAGCGCGGGGCGGTCGAACTGCCGCAGCGCGTCGGCCGCGGCCAGCAGGTCGCGTCGGCCCTGGGCGGCGCCGAGCACGTACTTGCGTAGGTCGCGTCGGATCTCTCGCTGCTGCGTCACCGGGTCAAACCAACGGTCCATCACCTCGCGCGGGACGGGCCGGCGGCTCAGCGGGCCGTATGTGACGGGCAGCCGCCGCAGACGATCGAAGCGCAGCGGCATCACGGCGGCTGTGATGCCGCCCGGGACGCGCGCGAGATGCGGCAGCAGCTGCGCGGCTCCCTTGGGAGGTACGTTGTCGAAAGCCTCACACGAGCACAGCGCGAGCCGCGCGATGCGCGCGTCGTGGCGGCTGCCGACCAGCAGCTGCGGACCGCCCCAGTCGTTCATGACGAGCGTCACCTCGTGGAGCTCGAGTGCTTCGAGCAGCTCGCCGAGCAGCTCGGCAATTCCCCTCATCGAGAGGTCGGCGTCGGCATGCATCGCGCGGCGGTGGCCGCCCAGCGGCAGCGTCGGCGCTATGCAGCGGCACCGCTCGCGCAGGCTCTCGGTCACGTGGCGCCACAGCGAGCCGTCCATGATCAGACCGTGGCTCATCACCACGACCGGACCATCTCCGCCCGTGTCCTCGTAGTCGATCGTGCCGCTCGACAGCTTCACTTCGGGCATCGCGCACCTTCCGCCGGCGTCCCAGATTAGATAGATCGCTCTAGTAGGATGAAGCCTATCATCGACGTCGCAAGCGCGACAGGGAGGCTGATGTGGCAGGCACGAAGGACCGGCTCCTGGACAGCAGCGCCGAGCTGTTCCGCCGCCAGGGCTACGCGGGGACGGGCATCAAGCAGATCCTTGCCGGCGCGCAGGCGCCGTTCGGTTCGCTCTATCACTTCTTCCCGGGCGGCAAGGAGGAGCTCGGTGCAGAGACGATTCGCGCATCGGGACGGCTGTACATCGAGCTGTTCGCGACGATCGCCGCCCAGGCGCCCGACGTTCCAAGCGCCGTGCGCGACTTCTTCGACGGGGCAGCGCAGACGCTGGTCGAGACCGACTACGCGGACGCGTGCCCAATCGCGACAGTCGCGCTGGAGGTGTCGAGCACCAACGAGCAGCTTCGCCAAGCATGCGCCGAGGTCTTCGACGGCTGGATCGACGGCGCGACGCGGTATTTCTGTGCGGCGGGCATCGGGGCGCGCCGCGCGCGCGAGCTGGCGCTCAACATGCTGTGTCTGCTCGAGGGCGCTTTCTTGTTCTGCCGCGCGCTGCGCAGCACCGAGCCGCTGCGGGTCGCCGGAGCGTCCGCCGTGGCGGCCACCCGCGCGGCGCTCGCAGGCGACACCTGATACCTAGCGGCGGTTCGACCCGTCGAAGCGAGCCTGCTCCTCGACGGTGCGCTCGGCCCACGGGATCGCTTCGAGGCGAGCGTCGGGGATCGGCTCGCCGCTGTCGATCGACAGGCCGTACGTGCCTTCTGCGAGTCGCTGTTCGGCGCGCTCGATCGCGGCGAGCTCATCGCGCACGCGCTGGAGCTCTGCATCGGCGAGCTCGTCTTCAAGCACCTCCGCGCCCGTGTCGGACTGCTCGAATGGATCGGGGACTTCTTCGGGGTCGTGCGGGCCCAGCTCGGGCAGCTCGAGCGCCAGTCTGGCGCGCTCCAGTGCGAGCAGCTCGCGGGCACGTTGTGTCTCCATGTGAGGGATTATGCCGCCTCAAGCGTGGCAGGCTCGCGGCCGATAGAAACCACCCGAAGACCGACAGGTCATCCGGGCAGAGGACGACCCCGGGAGGTCTTGACTCATTCTCCGGCCTCCCGGGCCGTCCCCAGGCCCCGAAAGCGAGAGCCGACGTCCGGGATCGAACCGGAAACCTTCGCTTTACAAGAGCGATGCTCTACCAATTGAGCTACGTCGGCTTGACCTTCGCATCGTACCGTCGCGGTGTCAGGCTGACGCTGACATGACGAGTGGCGGGATCACCACGCGTGCGCTGCGGGCGAGCGGGCGCTTCCTGGGCGCCGGTGCGCACGTGCTGGCCGGCGAGGCGGTCAAACGTGTGGGCGGCCCGGCACGTGCGCGCGTCATCTTCCTGTTCGGGGGGGTGCTCGCGCTGAGCAGCGCAGACGCAGCCACCGTGGGCGCGGTCGCGCCGCAGCTCGAGCACGCGTTGCACATCGGCAACACCAAGATCGGCCTGCTGAGCTCGGTGGCGCTGCTCTCCGGAGCCGTGTTCGTGCTGCCGGTCGGCATGCTCGTGGACCGCGTCAAGCGCGTGCCGCTGCTGTCGGCGAGCATCGTGCTGTGGAGCGTCGCGTCGCTTGCCAGCGGCTTCGCAGGCAGCTACGAGACGCTGTTGCTGACCCGGCTGGCGCTCGGCGCAGCGATCGCGACGGCCGGTCCCGCGATCGCGTCGCTCACCGGCGACTACTTTCCCGGCCGCGAGCGCGCACGCATCTACTCCTACATCCTCGGCGGGGAGGTGGCGGGCACGGCCGCAGGCTTCATCGTCAGCGGCACGGTCGCCAGCGCGATCTCCTGGCGCGCCGCGTTCGTGCTGCTGGCGATTCCCGGATTTTTCCTCGCACGATCGCTGTGGCGCACGCTGCCCGAGCCGCTGCGCGGGGGTCAGAGCCGGTTGCAGCCGGGGGCGCTCGACCTGCAGGCAGCCGCAGCGGGCGCAGGCACAAGCGTCCAATCGGAGGACGCCGACCCGCACGAGCCCGCGGCGGACCCCGACGAGCTCTCGCGCGAGACCGCGCGTGCGCGAGGGCTGCGTCCCGACCCCCGGCTGGTGCTCACCGAGGATCCGCGGACGATGGGCGCCGTGCGGGCGATCCGCTACATCCTCTCGATTCCGACGAACCTGCGGCTGATCATCGGCTCGTCGCTCGGTTACTTCTTCTTCGCCGGGCTGCAGACGTTCGGCATCCTGTTCGTCCGCGGTCGCTATCACGTCGGCCAGGCGAGCGCCGAGCTCGCGCTCGTGCTGCTCGTCGTGGGCGCGCTGGTTGGCACACTCGCGAGCGGGCGCCTGACCGACCTGGCGATGCGCCGCGGCCTGCTCGAGGCGCGCGTCGTCGGGCCGGCGATCTGCTACCTGGGGGCTGCCGCGCTGTTCGTTCCAGGCGTGCTGATCGGCCACCTGACGCCGGCGCTGTGGTTCGACGTCGGCGCCGCGACGCTGCTGTCGGCCGCCAACCCACCGCTCGACGCGGCCAGGCTCGACATCATGCCTGCCGGGCTATGGGGGCTGGCGGAGAGCACGCGCACGTTCCTGCGCTCGCTCGCACAGGCCCTCGCGCCCCTGGTGTTCGGGGCGCTCGCCGACCTGATCGCCGGCATCGCGCCCGAGCAGACTCCGGTCGGTACCCACGCCGCGACGATCTCCCCGAGCGCGGCCACGGGACTCCAGTTCAGCTTCCTGATCATGCTCGGCGCCCTCGTGTGGGCCGGCATCTTCCTGGCACGGGCGCGGAGCACATACGCCTCCGACCTGGTCAACGCAGCCGCCTCCGATCAGCGCTTGCGCGAACGCGAGGCGGCCAGCCGGCGCAGCGAGGCGCCGCTGTAGCCGCGAGAGCGGCCGCCGGGCGCTGTAACACCGCCCTCACGGGCGGTGTATCTCTGGGGCATGGAGCAGACCGATGAACCGCAGGCGCTCGTCGCGCATAAGGCCGCAGACGGGGCATCTTTGGATCTGGGCGCGTTCCGCGAACGCTCGCTGCAGCGCGGCGTCAATCCGCTGATCTACTGGACGCTACGGGCCGTGCTCGTGCCGTGCTTCCTGGTGACCCTGCGCATGCAGCGCGTGGGACGCGAGCACCTGCCACGCAGCGGGCCGCTGCTGCTGGCCTCCAACCACCGCAGCTTCTTGGACCCGTTCGTGATCGGAACGCTGGTGCGGCGTCCCGTGTACTACATGGCCAAGCGCGAGCTGTTCGAAAAGCGCTGGCAGGCATGGATCCTGAACGCCCTGGGAGCCTTCCCCGTGGACCGCGGCGCGGGCGACCACGACGCGATGGACACCGCCCGCGCGATCCTCGCGCGCGGCGATTGCGTGGTGGTGTTCCCGGAGGGCACGCGCGTGCGCTCGCGGGGGCTGGGCGACCCGCGGCGGGGCGTCGGGCGTCTCGCGCTGGAAACCGGCGCGCCGGTGGCGCCTGTGGCGGTGATCGGCAGCGACGCCGTGCGCCGTGGCTGGCGCATACGGCCGCGCAAGGTGCGACTGCGGGTGGGCCGCCCGCTTCACTACCCGACCGTCGAGAGCTGCTCGCCGGCGCTGGCGTCCGCTGTCACCGAGCGGATCTGGGCGTGCGTGAGCCTGCAGTGGGACTGGTTGGGGGGCGCAGAGGCTTCGGCGGGCGAACTGGCGCCCGGACCACCGACGCGCGAGATCTCGCGTGCTGCTTGATCGCGCCCGGCGGGCCCGAGCGATTGGTGCAGGGATAGGGTGCAATGAGTGAGCGGTCAAGTCAGCCAGAAGCCCAAGGCGCAGCTCGATGCGGAGTTCTCGGATCTCTACCGCGCGCACCTGCGCGACGTGTACAGCTACGCGTACTACCGGGTGGGCAATCACCACGACGCGGAGGACCTCACCGAGCAGACTTTCCTGCAGGCCTACCGCCACTTCGCCCGGGCGCAGCACGAATCCGATGGGCGCCCGCTGCGCCCGTGGCTGATCAGGATCGCGCACAACCTCGCGGCGAACCTCTACAGGGATCGCTCGCGCAAGCCGGTGTCCCCGATCGACGACACCACAACGTTGACGGCGACGCATACGACCGAGCAGCTGGTCGAGGGGCGCGACGAGCTCAGCCGCGTGCTGGACGGCGTGCAGCTGCTTCCCGACGACCGTCGCGAGGCGTTGATCATGCGCTTCGCGCTGGGCATGGACAACCGCGAGATCGCGCGCGCGCTGGGTCGTTCCGACGGCGCTACCAAGGTGCTGATCCATCGCGCGATCAAGCAGCTGGAGGAGCTCGTCCATGACTGAGGCCGCCCCCAGCTTCGAGGGTCTGCTGCGTGAAGCGCTCGCGCCGGTCGAGCCGCCGGCCGACCTTGCCGAGCGCCTCGAGCTGACGTTGACGAGCATCACCGAGCTGGCAGCCGAGGAGCTCGAGGCGTGGGAGCTGTCCGCGATGCGCGACCCCCGCAACTGGGCGCGCCCGGCGGCAGCGCTTGTAGTCGGCGGCAGCGCCGGTGTGGCGCTCGTGCTGCTGCGCGCGCGCAGGCGGCCGCATTCCCCGGCGGGAAGCCTCGACGCGGTGCGCGGGACCGCTGAGCGCGCGCTCGAGGACATCGGGCGCGAGGCGCGCAAGCTGCTCGGCGATCGCTAGGCGGAAGCGAGCGCCGGCGGCCGACCGCAGCCAAGGCGCGGCCGCGGCGCAGGCAGCTGCCGTGCCCCGCCAGCGCTGCGGATAGGCTCTGCTTCCCGGACATGGCCACCTGCTATCGCCATCCCTCGCGCGAGACGGGGGTCTCCTGCTCTAACTGCGGGCGGCCGATCTGCCCCGACTGCATGACCACGACGCCGGTCGGCATGCGCTGCCCCGATTGCGCCAAACAGAGCACGCGCGTGGTGCGCATGCGCGAGCTCACGAAGGTCCCGCGCGTCACCTACGCGCTGATCGCGATCAACGTGGTCGCGTTCCTGACCGAGCAGGGCCAGTTCTCGCTGTTCGGATCGGAAATCCACGGACCGGTGATCGACGAAGGGGTGCTGTTCCGTGAAGCGATCGCGTCTCCGCACGATCAGTACTGGCGGCTGGTGACGAGCGCGTTCCTGCACGAGAACTTCATCCACATCGGCTTCAACATGTACCTGCTGTACCTGCTCGGCGTGCTGCTCGAGCCCGCGATCGGGTCGCTGCGCTTCGCCGTGATCTACTTCACCTCGCTGCTCGTCGGCTCCTTCGGGGTTGTGTTCGCGACGAGCAGCCCGAGCCTCGGCGCCTCGGGTGCGATCTTCGGGCTGATGGGCGCGGCCGTGGTCGAGTTGCGCTCGCGCGGCATCAGCATCCAGGAGTCCGGGCTCGGTGCGCTGATCGTGATCAACCTGGTCCTCAGCTTCACGCTCGCGAACATCTCCGTCGGTGCCCACATCGGCGGTTTGATCGGCGGCTTCCTCGCGGGCCTGGCGATTCGCTGGTCCGACGACCACAAGGTCCCGGCGCTCGGGTTCCTCGCGTGCCTGGCGCTGTCGGTGGCGGCGGTCGCCGGAGCGATCGCCGTATCCGGCGCGACGGGCAGCGGCTTCGCCTGACGCCCCTCAGCGGGGCGCCCGCCGGCCCCGGGGCTGCTCCTCAGACCGTGGCGCCGGCCGGCTCGACGGCGAGCGCTCGCGCCTGCGCGGAGGCCTGGGGGACGTGATCCGGGTGCAGGATCTGCGCCAGCAGCTCGAGCCCGGCGATCAAACGCGGGCCGGGCCTTGAGAAGTAGGCGGAGGCGTCGACCGCGAACACCCGCTGAGCGCGGAGAGCGGCGAGCTGGTGCACGTAGGCGATCCCCTCGGCGTGCGCGCGCGGCGCGTCGTAGCCGCACGGCATCACCACGACGACATCCGGCCGGGAGGCGATGAGCTCCTCCCAGGAGACCGTCCGCGATGGTTCGCCGGGGAGACCCAGTACGTCGTCGCCGCCGGCGAGCTCGATCAGCTGCGGGGTCCAGTGGCCGGCGACGTACACCGGATCGAGCCACTCGAGCGCCGCGACGCGCGGGCGTCGCTGTCCACGCACGGCGAGCTTCACGCGGTCGATGCGTGTGGCGGCGTCTTCGACGAGCTCGACGCCGGCATCGCGTCGACCCGTCGCCTGCGCGATCGTGCGCACGTCCCCAAGCGTTTCGCCGAGCGTCTTCGGGTCGAGTGCGATCACACGCGGCCTCGAGGGGAGACTCTCGGCGAACGCGGCGACCTCCTCGTAGGAGACTGCGCACACGGGGCACAGCGCCTGCGTGACGATCAGCTCCGGCTCGAGCGCCGCGAGCCGCTCGCGGTCGAGCGTGTAGATCGCCTCGCCCGCAAGCGTGCGCTCGCGCACCGCGGTGTCGATCTCGCCCGCGCTGAGGCCGCCTGGCAGCGCGTCGCGGGTGACCTGCGCGCGCGTCGCCGCCGCTGCGGGGAAGTCGCACTCGTGGGTGACGCCGACAACGTCAGCACCGGCGCCAAGCGCGAACAGCAGCTCGGTGGCGTGCGGGACGAGGCTGACGATCCTCATGCGCTGACTGTAGGGGAGCGAGATCGCGAGTTGGATCCAGAGCGATGCGGGTAACCTCGCAGCAGATGAGCCTGCTCAGCGACCCCGAGATCGAGCAGCGCCTGGCCGGCACCCCGGACTGGCGCGCCGGCGAGCAGCGCACGATCGTCCGCGACCTGCAGTTCGCGAACTTCGCTGACGCGATGGCGTTCGTCAACCGCGTCGCGCAGGCGGCGGAGATCGCCAACCACCACCCCGACATCCTGCTCCACGGCTGGAACAAGGTGCGCCTGACGCTGTCGACGCACTCCCAGGGGGGGCTCACGGACGCCGACTTCGAGCTCGCGGCCCGGATCGACGCCCTCGCGTAGCGAACGCCAGCGGTGCCAGCGTCCGACCATTGCGCTTGCTACCTTTGACGCGTCGACCAGCGCGATGAACGACGACGAAGATCTACCCCGAAGTAGCATCGCCCCGACTGGCCGCGTGTGCCATGGCGGCAGCGGTCGGGGCAGCGTGAGACCGCTCGGGCGCGCGTCGAGGATCGCCGGTCGCGCGTGAACGGCCTGAAGCTGATCCTGACGGCGCTGCTGATCGCCGTCAACGCGTTCTTCGTGATCGCCGAGTATGCGCTGGTGCGCTCCCGTCGCGCACGCCTGGAAGTGATGCGCGATGACGGCGAAAAGGGCGCGGCGCTCGCGCTCGATCAGGTGGCGAACGTCAACAGGTACATCTCGGCGGTGCAGATCGGCGTGACGTTGACCTCGATCGGCGTCGGCGCCCTCGGCGAGCCTGCGCTGGCGTCGATCTTCAAGAGCGCGCTCGGCAACACGCTCAGCCACGGCGTGGCGGTGGTGATCGCGGTTGTGGTGGCGTTCACGGTGATCGCCGCGGCGCAGCTGATCGCGGGCGAGATGGTGCCGAAGTTCTATGCGATCAACCGCGCCGAGGCGGTCGCCCGGCGCGTTGCGCGGCCGCTGCAGATGTTCAGCACGCTGTTCCATCCGTTCGTGGTCGCGCTGACGGCGGTCGCCGACCGGATCCTGCGTCTGCTGGGCGTGGACATGAGCCAGGAGCGCCGCGGCGGCTCCTCGGAGGAGCTGAAGCTGCTGATCGCGGAGTCCCACGAAGGGGGTCAGATCGACCAGGGCGAGGCGGGGATGCTGAGAGGCGTCTTTCACCTGCACGAACAGGAGGCCCGTCAGGTGATGACGCCGGCGCCGGCGGTGGTCACGGTCGACATCTCCCAGGACGTGGAGACGGCGGCGCGGCTGTGCGTCTCCAGCGGCCACACGCGGCTGCTGGTGACCGAAGGGGAAGACCGCGACCGCGTCCGTGGGATCGTGCACGTGTCTGAGCTCGTGCGGCAGCTGATGGAGGCGGGCCCGCACACTCCGATCGAGCCGGTCGTCCACGAGGCGCTGATCGTCCCCGAGACCAAGCCGCTCGACGACCTGCTGGCCGATCTACAACGCCAGCGCACGTCGATGGCGGTGGTCGTCGACGAGTACGGCCGCGTCGTGGGCGTGGTGACCGTGGAGGACATCATCGAGGAGGTGGTGGGAGAGATCGCGGACGAGACCGACCCCCAGGCTGGAGAGATTCGCCAGCTCGCCGACGGCGAATGGCTAGTGCGCGGGCACGTTGCGGTCACGGACCTCGCGGATTACGGCTTGCACCTGCCGGTGGACAGCGATGCGTACAACTCGGTCGGCGGCTTCGTGTTCGCCCAGCTCGGGCGGCTGCCCAAGCGCGGCGACACGGTCGCCGCGAACGGCTTCTCGATCAGGGTCGAGTCGGTGCGCGATAACCGCATCGAGGCTGTGCGCATCCGCGAGCGCCGCCAGGTTGCCCAGCGCGAGCGCCGCGCCGCCGAGGACTGAGGCTGCAGCGCCTGCGCCTGGCGCTCGCGCTCACGAACGCGCTCGAGCGGCCGTTGCCGACCTTGACCGGCTCGTTAAACACGACCGGCCCGCGGGGGGAGCGGACCGGATCGTGCGCACTGGGAGGAGGCGGGTGTGCGATGCGACTTTGATGTCGCACGTACAAGTATCGCCACCGTGATGAACCTCAGCTAAAAGTCTGGTGAGCGTCGATAAATGTTCGCGCGGCGCAGAGCGCCCTCAGTAGCTGTGCAGGCCGCGCCCGCGCTTGCGTCCGAGCGCGCCCTCGCTGATCAGCTCCTGCACGCGTGCGGGCACGGGCTCGCCGATCGTCTCGCCGATCGCCGCCGACACATCGAGCCCCACGAGGTCCAGCAGCGCGAGCGGCCCCATCGGGTGCCCGGCGCCAAGGCGCATGCACGTGTCGATGTCCTCGGGGTCCATGCCGGTCTCTTCGAGCAGTCGCACGGCGCTGAACAGATACGGGAACAGCAGCCTGTTGACGACAAAGCCGGGGATGTCGGGGACCTCGACGGGCGTCTTCTCGAAGTCCTCGCACAGGGCGAGCGTCCGCGCGCGTGTGTCGGCGCTGGCGCCGGCGGGGAAGATCAGCTCGATCAGCTCCATCTTGGTGACGGGGTTGAACACGTGCAGCCCGAGGAAGCGATCGGGCCGCCCGCTGGCGTCGGCGAGCCTCTGTACCGACAGCGACGAGGTGGTGGTCGCGAGGATCGCGTCCGCACCGATGATCGCGTCGAGTTCGGCGTGCAGACGTGCCTTGATGTCGTGGTCCTCGACGACGGCCTCGACGACGTAGGTCGCGGGCGCCAGCTCCTGAGGATCGGTGACGATCTGGATGTCATGGAACCCACCCGCCCTGTCGACTTCCGCTCCGAGCTTGCTGAGGGTCTTCTCGACAGTCGCGCGCGCGCGCTCGGCTGAGCTGTCCGAGCGCGCGAGCAGCAGCACGGGCCCGTGGTGGGCGGCGGTGGCTGCGAGGCCGCACGCGATGGCGCCGCTGCCGGCGATGGCGAGGCGTTTGCTCAAGGTTCTCCTTTGGACTTGTCTGAGGCGGGCGCGCGTTCCTGGCTGACTGACCAGTCAATCGATGGACGCGGTACAGTAAAGGTGCAGGCTCCGGGCATCTTATTCAGCCGCGCCCAGATCGCCGGAAGCGGGCGCAGACACCTTCGTAGGAGGACCGCACAATGAGGCAAGCAGAGGGCCGCGAAGTCGTGATCGTCGAGGCGGTGCGCACGCCGATCGGCCGCGGACACAGAGAAAAGGGCTACTACAAGGACATCCACCCGAACGAGCTGCTCGGTACGACCTACACAGAGGTGATCAAGCGCGCGGGCATCGACGCGGCGCAGGTCGAAGACGTGATCGCGGGTTGCGTATCGCAGTTCGGTGAGCAGGGCCTGAACGTGGCGCGCAACGCGTGGCTGCAGGAGGGTCTGCCGATCGAGACGCCGGGGACGACCGTCGACCGCCAGTGCGGCTCGGCGCAGCAGGCGGTCAACTTCGCGGCGGGCCTGATCGCAGCGGGCGTGCACGACGCGATGATCGGCTCGGGCGTCGAGCACATGGGCCACCTGCCGTTCGCGGCTGTGGCGCAGACACAGCAGGAGTTCGGCGTGGCGTTCCCGCCGGAGCTGATGGCCAAGCACAACATCGTCGGCCAGGGCCTCGGCGCCGAGATGATCGCCGACCAGTGGGAGATCTCTCGCTCCGAGCTGGATGAGCTCGCGGTGCGCTCGCACAGACTCGCCAACGAAGCGACCCAGGAGGGCCGCTTCGAGCGCGAGATCGTGCCGATGAGCGTCAACGGCGACACCTACGTCACCGACCAGGGCATCCGCCCGGACACCAACCTCGAGGCGCTTTCGCAGCTGAAGCCGGCGTTCAAGCCCGACGGCAAGATCACGGCGGGCAACGCGTCGCAGATCTCCGACGGCGCGGCGGCGGTGCTGCTGATGTCGGCGGACAAGGCCAAGGAGCTGGGACTGACGCCGCGCGCGCGGATCGTCGACCAGACGACCGTCGGCTGTGACCCGGTGAAAATGCTCGAGGGCCCGATTCCCGCGACGCGCAAGATCCTCGAGCGCAACGGCATGGCGATCGACGACATCGACCTGTTCGAGATCAACGAGGCGTTCGCTCCCGTCGTCGCCGCATGGCGTCGCGAGCTTTCGCCGGACATGGATCGCGTGAACGTCAACGGCGGCGCGATGGCGCTCGGTCACCCCCTCGGATCGACCGGCGCGCGCCTGATCACCACGCTGCTGCACGAGCTCGAGCGCTCCGACAAGGAGATCGGCTTCGTGACGATGTGCTGCGGCGGGGGTCTCGGGACGGGCACGCTGATCCAGCGCGTCTGACGCGCGATAGCCGGCGCGAGGCGGCGTCCTCGGTCAGCTTGCCTGTGCCCCGAAGGGGTATGTGCGAAGCACACGGCGCTCCCTGCGTCCTTGCCTCGCTTGGCTCTCGCACGTCAGACCGGTAACGGTCTTGCGCAAGCGGGTTTATGATTAAGGGGCCGGCCTTCGGGCCGGCCTCGCGGCGTGCGGGGTGGCTCGGACCTTGATAGCTGTGCAGCTCTACGCGGATGCGTTGCGGGTGCGGTGCCGACGCCAGGCCCGTTCGACGCCGACAACAATCACCAACGCTACGCCCTCGGCCGCGAAGCCACCCACGCGGAGGATGGCTGAGCAGATCGCGCGCTCCCACCGTCTGGAGCTCCCCCCGGGCTGAGGCTGAGCGGCGGCGTCAGTCGCTGGGCGTGGTCGACCCGGTCCACTCGACGGGGATCGGCGCCAGCGCCAGCAGCGCCGCCCATGTAGCCGCTTCGACGATGCCGCTGGCGGGGATCGCGTGCGCTGTCTGGAAGGCCTCCAGGTTGGCGAGCGTCTGCGCGCCGAACACGCCGGTCGTTTCCTGCGTGGGGACCGCAGTTGCGAGGTGCTCCTGCATCCACAGCACCTGGTCGCCTTTGCTGCCGTCGTGCAGTTCCGGAACTTCGCTGTTGGGCGTGACGCTGGTCAGCGGCGCGAGTGGCGAGCCCAGTGTCGTCCAGCCGCTGACGCCGGTTTCCTGCCAGTCCCAGAACGAGATGCCGGTGGCACCGTAGTCGACGGCCTCCTCGCGGAAGCGCAGCAGTTCTGCAGAGGACACACCGCCGTAGGTCTGCCCCAGCGGGTAGATCGGGCGCCCGTAGATGCGGTTGGCGATGTACGTGTTGGCGTACACGGTGTCGATCGACTGTCCGATGTCTTTCCAGTACATCTGCGGCGCGTTGTACTGAGCCCCGCCGGGCCCGAGGAAGACGGAGTACGGGAAGGAGGGGTGGTAGCTGACGTACGGGAACGAGGCCAGTCCGAGCGGGTACGTCGGGCCGACCTTGGCGCGCAGGTCGGCGACGTAGGTCTGGGCGGCGGCGTAGTGGCCTTCGTATTCGCCCTCGGCGTCGATCACGAGGCAGTCGGCGCCGTCGGCCGCGGCCTCGGCGCCGAGCGCCGCCTCGCCGACGGGTTCGGTGCCGTAGACGAACTGCCAGGCGCAGACTTTGAGCCCGTTTGCGTGCAGTTCAGCGACGAGCTGCGGGGAGAACTGGCTCCAGTAGTTGCTCGATCCGTCGGAGCTCTTGATGAACAGGGTGCTTACGCCTGCTGCGTGAGCCTGGGCGGCGATCGCCGCAATGTTGCCGCCATCGGACTTGCTCAGGTACCAGATCCACATCCCCTGGCCTTCGAAGGGGCTGCCGGCGACGGCGACGCTGCTCGTCGGCGCCGGCACGACTTTGGGCGGCGGCGGGTGCAACGCGTGGCTGTACACATAGATCGGGCCGTACGAGCTCGTGTAGCGCCCGCGGCTGAGCAGGATCATGATGTGCCCGGAGTGAGCCGTCTTGGGAACCGTCACGAGCAGGCCGTCTCCGGGCTTGCCCGGAATCGCGTAGCGCGTATGTGCCGCCGGCTGCGCCGCCGGTGAGACGCTGCTGATACGCGCGCCCGGCGCTTTCGGAAAGGCCACGACCATGCCGGGCCTCAGCCCGACGCCGCCGAGCAGCAGCGTCCCATGGGTCGAGACCTGGTGCGGGTTGCCGCTGCAATGCGCTGCGGGCACGCAACTGACACTCTGGATCTTCACGCTCATCACGTGGCGCGAGGGCTTGGCGGTGGCGCTGCTGCTGGCGTTCGTCCTGCCCTTGGCTGAGCCGGGGGCTTTGGACGTGGACGTGCCGCCGGCCTTTGCCGTCGAGGTGGCGCTCGGCGCCGAGGCTCCGCCTGCGCCGGCGGCGCTCGCCGCCGGCGCGTGTGTCGCGAGCGCGAGGAGCGACGCGACGATTGCTGTCGCGGGTACGAACCTGGATCGCTTGTGGGCGCCTGTGCTCGCCAAGACGTGGACACTCCTTCGCGCAGAGCCGGCCCGGGCCGGGTCGGGCGTAATACGTGCCCCAACCGGCGGCCCCCGACGTTATCGGCTATGAGGTGGGAAACCGAATGGTGGCACGGAAGTTGCGCATGCGCAGTCGCAGCACGGCCGCTGTCGGCGGCCCGGCTACCCCCAGCGGAAACCGTTCACGCTCGGCGCCGGCTGTAGCGGGCTCGACGGCAGGCCGGGCGGCGTATCGGGGAGGTTGAAGCCGGTTGGTGCCACGTCGTTGGGGGCGTCAGGATGGAACAGCGAGGCCAGGTACTGATTCTGGCCGCGCCCGACGCCCAACTCGAACTGACCGCCGCCGTAGTTGCCGATCCCGCGAGCAGCGCAGTAGTCATAGGCGTCGAGCAGGTTGCGCAGCCCGCCTAGCCGCGACGGCTTGATGTTGACCATCCGCGGTGGATACGCGAGTGCTGCGATGTCGGCGATCGAGTGGATCGGCGCATCCCACGAGAACCGCGCGCGGTGGGGGGCGAGCACCGCATCGGTCTCCGCCGTGAGCGCCGGATCCTCGATCCACGCGTCGGGGAACGCCTCGACGACGCGGCGGTAGAGCACCGGATCGGCGGGCTGGTCGACGATCGAGCCGTGATACAGACCCTTGAAGTCGACGGAGTCGACCGCGCCCGTGGCGACGAGCGCGGCGATCAACGGCTGATCCCAGGAGCTGGTCGGATCGAGCTTGAAGCGCAGCGAGGGGTAGAGCGCCAGGCGCGTGCGGATCGGCTCGAGCGACGGTGGCTCGCCGAGGCGCAGCGACACCACGAAGCGCACCGGTCGTGGCTCGCGCCCGAGCGCCTCGTGCAGCGTCGTCCCCGCCTGACGCAGCGCGAGGTCGAGCGCCGCGGACTCGTAGGCCCAGGTGCGGTAGCGGCTGGATACTTCGCGCTGCGGCGGCTGCGGGAACAGCTGCTGCTCGGCAAGGTGTGCGCTGAAGCTCGCCAGCGTGTAGTGCCCGGCGAGCGCCAGCGTCGGGCCCGCCTGCTGCAGGATGTCTTGGTCGACCGCGTCATACGTGACGTCCTCCCCGAGGCCATCCTCGCCGGCGCCGCGCAGGCGTATTACGGTGCTCTTGCGCTCGAAGTCGCTCGACACGCTCGCCTGCAACGGCTCCAGGGCGTAGTCATCGATCTCGACCGCGAGCTCCGCGAGCGTCTCCCACGTGCTCAACCGCCAGCCTCCCGTTCGAGACGGTTGACGAGCTCGTCCAGGCGCAGCTCCTCGAGCGCGCCGCCGACCGCCGCGAGCTGGCTGGCGCACCGCTCGATCAGCAGCTTGCCCTCGCTCACCAGCGCCAGCGTCTCGTCGAGGCTCGCCTCGCCGGAGTCCAGTCGGCGGATGATCTCCTCGACGCGCGCTGCCGCCGCCTCGTAGGTCTGCTGCTCGCCTGACTGCCCAGGCTCCTCGGCCGCGCTCATCGCTCGGACACCCTCGCGGGCACCGAGCCGTCGGCGAACCGCAGCTGCAGCTCGCCGGCGTCGTGCGCGCCCGCCGCCGTGACGATCGGGTCGCCGGCGGCTGAGCGCGCCAGCACGTAGCCCCGCTCGAGCGTGCGCTGCGGGTCGTGGCCGGCGAGCGCGAGCGCCAGCTGTGCCAGCTCTCGCGGGCGACGCTCGCGGCAGTCGAGCAGGAACGACGCGGTCTTGCGCTCGAGCACCACAGCCCTCCGCTCGGTCAGTCGCCGCTCGGCGTCGAGCCGCCGGCGCGAACCGGCGCGGATCTCGCGCAGCCGCTGGTGCAGATGTGCGCGCTGGCGATCCAGGTGCGCGGTGGGAGCGCGCGAGAAGCTCGCCAGCAGCCTCGCGCGGTTGAGGACCGCGCGGCGGCCGTGCTCGCGCAGCCGCGCGGCGGCACCGGCGAGGCCTGCCCGCGGAAGCACAGCTCGGCGGGCATGCTCGCGCAGCCGCGCCGCTGTCGCCGCCTGCTGCGCGCGGGCGCGCGTGCAGTCGACGCCGACCGCCGCCTCGGCGGCGTGCGTCGGCGTCGAGCAGCTCACCGCGGCGACGTCGTCCAGCAGCGTGCGGTCAGTGTGGTGCCCGACGGACGCGATCACCGGCACGCCGAGCAGCGCGACGGTTCGGCACAGGGTCTCGTCGCAAAAGCACAGCAGGTCCGCCAGCGAGCCGCCGCCGCGGGCGACGATCGCGACCTCGACGCCGCCGACCGCCACGAGCTCGCCGAGCGCGTGCACGATCGCCGGCGCCGCGTGGCGGTCCTGCACGGGCGCGAACGCCCACACCAACCGTCCCGCCCAGCCGCGCCGCGCGAGCGCCGCACGCACGTCGTCCCGCGCCTTGCCACCCTCGCCCGTCACGACCCCGATCGTGTGCGGCAGTACCGGCATCTGCAGGCGCTTCTGGGTCTCGAGCAGGCCCTCGCCGTCGAGCTGCTTGCGCAGGCGCTCGATCCTCGCGAGCAGGTCGCCGTCACCCGCCAGGCGCAGGTCGAGCACGGCGAAGGAGAAGCCCGGCGAGGATGTGGCGCTGCCGGGGTAGTAGTCGCAGCCGCCCGCCACGACCACCTGCATGCCCTCCGCCGGCGCTCCCGCGCGGGCGAGGATCGCGTCCCAGTCTGCGCGCCACGCCGCGCACGGGATCGCGCCGGTGGCGTCGCGCAGCTCGAAGTACACGCGCGCGCGTGACGGCCGCAGGTTGACGAGCTCGCCCATCAGCTGCACGCGCGTGAACGAGCGCAGCTTCGAGCGCAGCGCGGCGGCGTACTCACCTACCGGATACGGGCCCGACAGCCGGCTGTCCGGGATGCCCGACGTGGCCGGCGAGGCAGGGTGCGCGGACGTGGACACGCAACGCAGCATAGGCGCTAGCATCGACGGCGATGCGCCGCTGCGACCTCCCGCCTGGCTCCTGAGGACTGTGGCCAAGCACAACACGGGACGGCGTGGACGCTCGCGCAAGCGCCGCCCGGGCCAGCACAACGCACGAGAGCTCCCGGAGCGCGCCTCGGCGCCCGCGCGAAGTGCCCCGCGCGCCGTCGGCGCGGTCGCGCAGCCCAAGACGTTGGGTGAGCGCCCGCAGGCGCCCTGGCACCCGCTGCCCCTGTCGGAGCTGCTGATCCTGGTCGGCATGATCGGCGCTGTGGTGGCGTTCCTGCGCGGCGTCGAGGGCAGCGTCGCGCTGCTCGGCGCGAGCATCGGCGCCGTCGCGATCGGAACCTTCGAGGTCGCGCTTCGCGAGCATCTGGCCGGTTTTCGCGCGCACACGCTGATGCTGGCGGTGATTCCCGCCGTCGTGTTCCACACCGCCGTCGTGCTGGTCGTCCCGGCGTTTGCCAATCACGCGCCGCGCTGGCTGAACGTCGCGCTGCTGCCGCTCGACGTCGCGATCGTGGTCGTCTGCTTCAAACTGCTTCGCGCGCGATACGTCGACGCGCGGCGCGAGCGCACGTTCGCCGGCCTGCGCTGAGCGGTCAGGGTTTCGTGGGCGCGGCGGCACTGAGGCTCAGCGACGGCAGCGGCCGCTCGCCCTCGGCAGCGCCCTCGCCGCGGTTCTCGCCTTCGAAGCCGAGTCGCTGTAGGCGCGCGATCTCACGCTCGCCTTCCACGCGCGCGGGATCATCCGGTGGCAGATCGGCGATCAGTTTGGCGATGCGGTTGCGCAGCTGCAGCGCGAAATGCGGCGTCGATGCCCCCATCAGCTGGCGCACGTCCTCGACCGTCACTTCGTGGGTGCTCGCCTTGCGACTCAGGCGGCGGGGATCCTCGGCTTGACTCAAGTTTGCCTCTGTGTGATCGACTGCTGGGCTTGGTTGACCGACACTATTCGACCTGCGAAACCGACGGTTCTTCGGATGTGTGGACCTGCGGGCGGATCTCGAGCACGGAATCGAGTTCGGCCTGCGTGATCGCTGAGATCGCTTCTTCGTTGCCGATCAGCCAGCCGCGATTGTAGGCGCCGCGCACCGGCGGGAACTGCGGTGAGTCGTACGCGGGCTGGATGTCCGACAGGTAGCCGGCGAGCTTCAGCGGAACCTGCGTCGCGCTCTGCAGCAGCAGCAGCGGCCCGTAGTCGCCTGTCGATGACAGCAGCGCCGATGCGGGGCCGTCCAGGGGGCGGCTCGCGTTCGCGAACACGAGGCCGTGTCCCGGTTCTTTGACGCCCCAGCCAAAGTTGCCGTTGGTGTAGCGCGCGATTTCGATCGCGTTTTCGGCCGCCGCTTCCCCGCCGGGCGCCGGGGCGCCGCTCGTGATCGTCTTGACCGAGCCGAGCTTGCCCAACGCCGTGAGCGTCCGCGCGCCAACGGCGGTCGCGTCGATGACGTAGATCGACGGCTTGTGCAGGGTGCCGAGCACGCTCGCGGTCGCTGCCGGCAGGCGCGTAGGAGTCACGAACAGCAGCGGCGCGCCGCTCACGGCGGCGAGACCCGCCGCGGGCATCAGCAGTGCGGGCGCGCCGTCGGCGGGTAGCACGATCACCGCGTGGGGAGCACCGGCGCCGAGCGTCTGTGCGAGCTGCTGGATGTCCGCGGCGCTCGCCGTCGGCGATTCGACCGGCACGCTTCGCGTGAGGTAGCCATCCGGCACGGCCGCCGCGGTCCCGATCCGGATAACCTGCGCGCCGCCCAGCGCAGGCGCCCCCAGCGGATGCATCGCTTCGAGGGTCTGTCGGGTGACCGCCGGCAGCTTGTCGCCTTCGCTGAACAGGATCGGTGCGCCGGTGGGAGCGCTCGCGAGAACGGAGGCAGCCAGCGCCGGCAGCCAGTCGCGCTCGTTGACGAGCACCGCCACCAGCGGCCGCGTCGCGACCGTCAGGCCGGGATAGACCGCGCGCGCGACCGCGGCCGCGTCAGTGGCGACATCGGCGCCGCCCAACCGCGTGGTGTTGCGGGTGGCAACGCTCACAGCCCCCTGTGCGGCCACCGGCGCCAGCTGGCGCCCGGGACCGCCGCCGCTCAGCTGTTCCGATCCGCCCTTGCCGCAGCCGGCGAGCGCCGCCGCGGCGAGTCCCGCGGCGGCGAGCAACAACAGGGTCGCTGGCGGTCGTGCCACCACGGTGCGCATGGCGGGCACACTAGCGCTAGCACCGGGCAACCAGCCCTCGCACAAAAGCGCGGCGTTTGCGGGCAAACGTGCGAAAACCTGTGCAGGTCCTGCAAGCGTCCTTGCACTCTGCTAGCGTGCCCGCCCGAATGCCGAGTCCTTGGCCAGGTGTCAAGGAACGGGGGACCCAAGTTGTTGGGGCGAATCCCGCGGTAGGACCGTGAGAAGCGCAGGCTCTTTCAGCGCTAGCCCGTCAGCTAACCCCGCAGGCCGACGAAAGAGGTTGTTGCTGTGCGGATGCGTAGCTTTACGGTGTTGCTGTGCAGCCTGATCGCCTACGCGGCGAGCGCTGAGGCAGCTCTGGCCAACGGCAGCGGCGGGGTCGCAGCGGCGGCCCCGGCCCCCGCCCCGGCGACGGCGCCCGTCCCGGTGATCCACGCTCCGATCACTGCCAAGTCCTCGAAAATCACCTACAAGGGGCCCGTCTACGAGAAGACGGCGTCCGGAGAACTCGTTCCGTTCGTGGCCCCGACGACGGCCAGCACGACGACCGGCACGGCCGCGAGCGCCACGGGCGGCAGCGTTGCAACGTCGAGCGAACCCGTTCCGGCGGCACTTCCGACGGAAATTCCAGGCGAACTGACGATCGGCGACGGCATGACCACGGCGACGGGACCGACGTTGCGCCCGGAGTTGCTGGTTCCCGGCACCACGGCGCGCTTCGTCGACGGCTTGGCCGCCGCCCCCGAGGGGGCACCGGTCGCGGTCCAGCAGATGATCTGGGCCGGCAACGAGCTGATTGGACTGCCCTACATCTACGGCGGCGGCCACGGCTCGTTCGTTTCGCCCGGGTACGACTGCTCGGGCACTGTGTCCTTCTCGCTGCACGGCGCTGCGCTGCTGGCCACCCCTGAGGACTCCTCCGAATTCGAGGCCTGGGGCTCGCGCGGAGTCGGGCGCTGGGTGACGATCTTCGCCAACGGCGGCCACGCCTACATGACCGTTGCCGGGCTGCGTCTGGACACCAGCCCCGCGGAAGACCCCGCCAACCTCGCGGGTCCTCGCTGGCGCCCCCTGCGCCAGACGAACGCGGGCTTCACCGTCCGCCACCCCACCGGATTCTGACGGGCGCGTTCGCGGTGTCGGGCGCCGATGGGCTCGATCGCGGCGAGCGACGCTGACGCGGTTGACGCGCGGCGGCAGGCCCCCAGTCGGCTACGCTTGACGGTGTTGGCCGAGCTCGTCGGTCGCCTCGTGGAAAGCAATAGGAGGATCAGATGGCCGGCTTGACTGGGCGCATGTCCACCGTAGTGAAGGCGAAGGTCTCGAAACTTCTGGACCGGGCCGAAGACCCGGCCGAGACACTCGACTACAGCTACCAGAAGCAGGTCGAACAGCTGCAGAACGTCAAGAAGGGCATCGCCGACGTGGTGACGGCCAAGAAGCGCCTGCAGATGCAGGAGAGCTCGCTGCAGCAGAGCGTCGTCAAGCTCGACACGCAGGCCCGTCAGGCGCTGTCGGCCGGCCAGGAAGACCTGGCGAAGACCGCGCTCGAACGCAAGAACGTCGCCCAGACCGAGTTGCAGGGGCTCGACACCCAGGTGAGCGAACTCGAAGACCAGCAGCAGAAGCTGACCGACTCCGAGCAGAAACTGCGCGCCAAGATCGAAGCGTTCCGCACCAAGAAGGAGGTCATCAAGGCGCAGTACTCGGCCGCCGAGGCCCAGGTGCGGATCTCCGAGGCGGCGACCGGCGTCGGCGAGCAGATGGCCGACGTCGGCCTTGCGATGCAGCGTGCGGTCGACAAGACCGAAAACATGAAGGCGCGCGCCGATGCGGTGTCCGAGTTGGAAGCCGCGGGAACCTTCGAAGACGTCGGCCAGCTCGGCTCCGGCGAAGACGACATCGACCGTCAGCTCAAGCAGCTCTCGAGCACGCCCGCGGTCGAAGACGACCTGGCGAAAATGAAGGCCGAACTCGGTCAGGCCGAGACGGCGTCGGCGCCCCAGATCGCGCCGGGCACGCCGGAGGGAGGCGAGGCGGCAGCTGCTCCCGAGCAGGCTCAGCAGCCGGCGAGCGGGAACGGCAGCCAGGGATGATCGTCCGGATCTCGGGCGAGGGCCAATATCGCCTCGACGACAGCGACTGCGACCGTCTCACCGAGCTCGAGAAGCGGGTTATCTCGATCGTCGAAGGTGGCACCGAGGATGGCTTCGCCGATGCCTTTCGTCAGCTGCTCGACTACGTGCGCTCCAAGGGAACGCCACTCGGCGACGACGAGCTGGACAGCTCCGACGTGATCCTGCCGCCTTCGGACATCAGCTTCGCGGAGGCCGGCATGGAATTCACGGGCGAGGGCCTGATTCCGGACTAGCGGGCGCGTCCCGGGGCGAGGCGTCTCAGATCGGGATTCCCCACAGCGGGAACCAGCGCTCCAGTTCGGGCTCGATCGGCAGTTCCGAGGCGATCTGCGCCTTGATCTGCAGCTCACGCTCGGTGTCGCGCTGCTGGCCCGGGTGGGTGGGATTCGAATCCGGTACGAACGGATACCAGTCGCCGCGCTTGTAGTTGTAGATGAAGTACACGCGCTGCTTGCGCGCATCGAGGAACGCGAACACCGCGCACAGCAGCCGCTCGCCGTAGCCGGCGGTCTCGATCGAGCCGGAGACGGCGTTGATGCCGACCGCCAGGTCTTCGACGCTGGGAGCGCCCTCGGGGTTGTGCAGGATCATCCAGCGGTAGCCGTAGCTGTCGTCCTCGGTGGTGACGGTGCTGCCGCTCTCGCCGCCGGTCGCCGCCACGACCTGTTCCATTTCCTTCAGCGTGCTTTCGAAGTCGCTCGTCGCCAGCGCCTGGAAGACGATCGCGGCCTGGCCGGTCGGGTCGATCTGGTGCTCGGCCTGGAGGGTGACGTATGCGGTTGTGATCGCGAACAGGCGGTCAGGTGCCGGACCCTTGACCGTGTGCCGGCCCGTGAGCATGTCGCGCAGCCCCACTAGACGCTCGCCCCGGCGGTCCAACGGCCCCCCATGCGGCTCAGGCAGCGCCCTGCAACTGCGACTCCAGCCGTTCGAGCGCCGCCAGGCGCTTCTCCAGCGGCGGGTGGTCGGCGAAGATGTTCATCAGCGAGGTCTTGGTGCGCGCCGGCAGAATGAAGAACGCGCTCATCGGTTCGGCCTTGCGCAGGTCCTGGCTGGGGACGCGCTCCATCGTGCCGCTGATCTTCAGCAGCGCCGAGGCGAGCGCGCTCGGGCGTCCGGTCAGCACGGCCGAGCCGCGGTCTGCCGCGAACTCGCGGTAGCGGGAAAGCGCGCGCAGCAGCAGGAACGAGATCGCGTACACGAACGCGGACACGAGCAGCACGATCATGATGTCCTGCTCCTCGTCGCGGCTGCGCCCGTAGCCGCCGCCGAAGCCCCCGCCGAAGAGCAAAGCGAACTGGAGGATCAGCGCGGCGAGCGTCGCAAAGAAGCTCGCCAGCGTCATCACGAGCACGTCACGGTTGATCACGTGGGTGAGCTCGTGCGCCATCACCCCTTCGAGCTCCGCCGGCGAGAGCAGCTCGAGGATCCCGCGCGTGGCGCATACCGTTGTCGCCTGCTTGGATTTTCCCATCGCGCAGGCGTTTGGCATCGGGGTCTCGATCACCCCGACTTTCGGCTTCGGCAGGTCCGCCTGAACGCACAGGCGTTCGACGATCGCGTGAAGCTCAGGCTCCTGCTCGGGGGTGACCTCTTTGACGCCCATCGTCGCCAGCGCGATCTTGTCCGAGCCGAACAACTGCGCTACCAGCAGCACCACCGCGACCACCACGATCAGCCCCGCGCCTGCGCCGGCCGCGAACAGGGCGCCGATGAACACGACATACACGACCGTCAGCAGGAACATCGTCAGCAGCATTCGCGCCTGCAGGCCCGTGTCTTTTCCGAAGTTTGCTCGCGGCTTAGCCATGTATCCGATTGTCGCAGAAGCAGATACGGGTGCCCTAAAGTTCAGCCGCGAACGATGCCGCCTGCGATGCCGCGCGCCCGGACGCGATGAAGCCCGAAATCGAGGTCCTCGGCATCTCGGTGAAGACCTTCGGGGTGATGTTCGCGCTCGGCTTCCTCGCGTGCGGCTGCCTGCTCGCGCGTCGCCTGCGCGAGCTCGAGAGGCCGGTCGACTGGTCCTACGAGCTCGTGTTCGCCGCGTTGCTCGGGGGCGTGATCGGCGCGCGCGGCTACTACGTGATCCAGAACTACGGCGAAGTCAGACACGATTTCTTGGAGAGCCTGTTCTCCGGCGCCGGGCTCGTTTGGTACGGAGGCGTCATCGGTGGGGCGATCGCGGTGTTCGCATGGATGCGCTGGCGCGATGCGCTGGAGCTGAGGATGCTCGACATGTGCGCCACCGCGCTCGCGCTGGGCTACGCGATCGGGCGTATCGGCTGCCAGGTCTCGGGCGACGGCGACTACGGGATCCGCTCGAGTCTGCCGTGGGCGATGGGCTACCCGCACGGGACCCTGCCCACGCCGCCGGGGGTGCGCGTGCAACCGACGCCGATCTACGAGACGGTCACGATGTGCCTGCTCGCATACCTGCTGTGGCACCTGCGCGATCGCGTGCGGCCGGGGGTCGTGTTCGCGCTGTACCTCGTCGGCAGCGGGCTCGAGCGCTTCCTCGTGGAGTTCGTCCGCCGCAACAAGGAGGTCTTCGCAGGGCTGACGGCGCCGCAGCTGGAGAGCCTGGTGCTGCTCGCGCTGGGGCTGCTGTGGCTCGGCGTGATTGCCCGGCGCGGCGGCGTCGGGGCGCTGCGAGCCACAACGAGCGCGACCCCGGCGCCGGCGCGTTGACGTGCGGGGGCAGGCGGGGGGCGGCGCAGGCCCGATGAGCGGCAGCTCAGCCGGCAAGCGATAATCACCCGCCATGGTCACCGGGACGAGCCTCTCTGCCGTCTATCCGTTGGGCAGCCGCCTCAACGAGCGCGGCCATCTCGAGGTCGGTGGCTGCGACACGATCGAGCTGGCGCGCGAGTTCGGCACGCCCGCCTACGTGGTCGCCGAGGACGATCTGCGCACGCGAGCGCGGACGTTCCTGCAGGCCGGCCGCGACGCCGGCCACGAGGACTTCCACGTTGTATTCGCTTCGAAGGCGTTCCCCTGCAGCGCCGTGCTGGCACTGTTCGCCCAGGAGGGCCTGTGGTGCGACGCGGCGTCCGGGGGCGAGCTGCACCTCGCTCTGCACGCCGGCTTTCGCCCCGAGCGGATCGTTTTGCATGGCAACGCCAAGTCAGAGGCGGAGCTACGCATGGCGTTGCGCCACCGCGTGGGGGCGATCGTGGTGGACAACTTCGACGAGATCGAGCGGCTCGAGCGGCTCGTCGCCGAGGGCGCGATCGCGGACCGTGCCGAGGGCCAGCCGGTGCTCGTCCGTGTCACGCCCGACGTCAGGGGCGAGACCCACGAGAAGATCTCGACCGGTCAAGCCGACTCGAAGTTCGGCTTCGTGGTCGCCGACGCCCGCGAGGCGATCGCGCGGCTGCAGGCGACCCCAGGGCTCTCGCTGCGCGGTCTGCATGCGCATATCGGCTCGCAGCTGCTGGGACTCGAGCCCTTTCGCCGCGAGGTGCTCGAGCTCGCCAAGCTCGGCGAGGAGGTGGGCGGGTTTTCGATCTATGACCTCGGCGGCGGCCTGGGCGTCCAGTACACCGAGGCACAGCCGTCGCCGCCATCGATCGAGGAGTACGTCACCACGCTCGTGCAGGCGGCGCACGCTCACGGGATCGGCCCCGAGCGGCGCTTGCTGATCGAGCCCGGCCGGGCGCTTTGCGCGAACGCCGCCGTCACCCTGTACACGGTCGAGAGCGTCAAGCAGAACGTCTCGCGCTGGGTGGCCGTCGACGGCGGCATGTCCGACAACCTGCGCCCGATGCTCTACGGCGCGAGCTACGAGGCACACGTGGCGAGTCGCTTCGGCGGCAGGACCGAGTGCGTGATCGCGGGCAAGCACTGCGAGTCCGGCGACGTGATCGTGCGCGCGGCGATGCTCGAGGACCCCAGGCCGGGCGACGTGATCGTGACGCCCGCGACCGGTGCCTACGGCTTCGCGATGGCGAACAACTACAACGGCGTTCCGCGGGCGCCGGTGGTCTTCTGCCGCGACGGCGACGCACGCGTCGTCGTCAGGCGCGAGAGCTACCAGGACCTGATCGCGCGCGATGTTCGGTGACGCAGCGAGCGTGCGCGATGGCTGCTGAGCGGCCGGCGCAGGCGCCACCGTTCAAGGTCGGCCTGCTCGGCCACGGCACCGTCGGCGCCGCGTTCGCGGTGCTGCTTGAGGAACGCGCCGGCGAGATCGAGCGCTTCAACGGCCGCCGGCCGCTCGTCAGCGGCGTGCTGACGCGCAGCCGCGGCGACTTCGAGGAGATCCTGTCGGACGCCGACCTGCTGGTCGAGTTGATGGGCGGGATCGAGCCGGCGCGCGAGTACCTGCTCACGGCGATGCGATCCGGAAAGGACGTCGTCACGGCCAACAAGCAGCTGCTCTCACAGCACGGCGAGGAGCTGTTCGAGACCGCGCGCGAATACGGGGTGCGGCTGCGCTTCGAGGCGGCGGTGGCCGGGGTGGTGCCGGTCGTGCGCGTGCTCGAGGAGTCGCTGTCCGCGACGCCGATCGAGCGCATCCACGGGATCGTCAACGGCACCACCAACTTCATCCTCACCGAGATGACCGGCGGCTCGAGCTACGCCGAGGCGCTCGCCGAGGCGCAGCGAATCGGCTACGCGGAGGCCGACCCCAGCGACGACGTCTCAGGCCGCGACGCGGCCGCCAAGATGGCGATCCTCGCGCGCCTGGCGTATGGCTCGCCGGTGCACCTCGACGACGTGCGCTACGAGGGCATCGAGCATCTGCACGGCGACGACCTCGAGTTCGCGCGCGAGCTCGGCCTGGGTCTGAAGCTGATCGGTACCGCCGAGCGCCTGCCCGGTGGGCTGTCGGTGCGCGTGCACCCCGCCTTCCTCTATGCCGGGCACCCGCTCGCAGGCGTCTCCGGCCCCTTCAACGCGGTCACGCTCGAGTCCGAGGCGATCACCGAGATCACGCTCTCCGGTCCCGGCGCAGGCGGACGCCAGACCGCGAGCGCGGTGCTGGGAGACGTCGTCAGTGTGATGACCGGCGGCGCCCGTCCGCCGGCGCCGCCGCTGGCGATACCGCTGGTCGAGGATGTCGAGAGCGCCTTTTACCTGCACCTCGACGTGGCCGACCGTCCGGGAGTGCTCGCGGCTGTGACTAAGGTGCTGGGCGAGCACGAGGTGTCGATCAAGTCGGTGGTGCAGCGAGGCATGCGCGAGCGCGCCCGCCTGGTGATGATCACCCACCCCGTGCTCGAGTCGAGACTGCGCGTTGCGATCGAGCGCCTCAGCGACTTCGAGTTCGTGCGCTCGGCACCCCGGACAATCCGTGTGATCGAAGAGGAGTTTGTATGAGTGAGCTGGGCACAGACATCCCCAAGGTCAAGCTGCCGCGGATCGAGGGCACGCCGTCGACGGGGGCGCATGTGCCGCTGATCGAACGCTACCTCGACCGTCTGCCGTTCGCCGCCGGCGACCCGCTCGTCAGCTTGCAGGAGGGCTCGACGCCGCTGCTGCGGGCGCCGGTGATCTCCGAGATCGTCGGCGCGACCGTGCGCCTGAAGCTCGAGGGCGCCAACCCGACCGGCTCGTTCAAGGACCGCGGCATGACGTGCGCGGTATCCGCTGCTGTCCGCGACGGCGCCAAGGCTGTGATCTGCGCCTCCACCGGCAACACCGCCGCCAGCGCCGCCGCCTACGCCGCTCGCGCGGGCATCACCTGTGCGGTGATCGTCCCCGAGGGCAAGATCGCGCAGGGCAAGATGGCCCAGACGCTCGTCCACGGCGCCCGCGTGATCTCGCTGAAGGGCAACTTCGACCAGGCCCTGACGCTCGTGCGCGAGCTCACCGACACGCACCCGATCGCGCTGGTCAACTCGGTCAACAACTTCCGGATCGAAGGCCAGAAGACCTCGGCCTTCGAGATCCACGAGGGCCTCGACGGTGGTCTCGAAGCGCTCTGCATCCCGGTCGGCAACGCCGGCAACATCACCTCCTACTGGCGCGGCTTCCAGGAGCTGGGGGCGGCGCCGAAGCTATTCGGCTTCCAGGCCGAGGGCGCTGCGCCGCTCGTCGAGGGGAAAATCATCGAGCACCCAGAAACGATCGCCAGCGCGATTCGAATCGGCAACCCCGTCCGCTGGGAGGACGCGATGGCCGCCGCGACGGACTCGCGCGGAGCGATCAGGGTCGTCAGCGACGCCGAGATCCTCGAGGCCTACCGCCTGCTCGCCTCGCGCGAAGGGATGTTCTGCGAGCCGGCCTCCGCGGCGTCAGTCGCCGGGCTGCTCAAGTACGGCGCCGACGGCGCCGAATCGGTCGCCTGCGTGCTCACCGGCCGCGGCCTCAAGGACCCGGAGACGGCGATCGCCAACAACGACGGTCGCGTGATCCAGTGTGTCGCTGAGACCGCCGCGATCGAGGAAGCGGTGCTGGGTGATCCATAGAGGGTGGCGCAGTCGGCCGGAGGCCGGCTGGCCGAAGAGGGGATGCGAACCGGAGGCGAGTGTCTCCCGGCTTCGGTCGGGCCCCTCGCTTCTCAAACGTCGTCGCGTCGTGCGCGCGCCCGCGTCCTCCGCCAATTTGGGCCCGGGATTCGACTGCATGGCGGCGGCGCTCGCGTTGACGCTGGAGCTCGAGGTCGAGGAGACCGGCGAGTTCGCGGTGGAGACGGATCTGCCGGTTTCCAAGGGGCGCGAGAACCTGTGCGTGCGGGCGTTCGAGCGACTGCATCCAGCGGACGGCTTCACCTTCAGGATCAGTTCGCAGATACCGCTCGCGGGAGGTCTCGGCTCGAGTGCGGCCGCGATCGTCGCCGGGCTGATGGCCGCCGATCACGTCTTCGAGCTTGACGCCGATCTGCTTGAGCACGCGAGCGCTCTGGAGGGGCATCCCGACAACGTCGCAGCGGCCCTGCACGGCGGCTTCGTGATCTGTGCCGATGGCCAGGCGACGCGCTTTGACCCGCCGACGGGGTTGGAGGCGCTGGCGGTCGTCCCCGAGCAGGCGGTCAACACGCGCGCCGCGCGCGCCGCGCTGGCCGATCAGGTTCCGCGCGAGGACGCCGTGTTCAACATCGCGCATGGCGCGCTGCTGACGCTCGGGCTCGCGCGCGGCGACTGGGATCTGCTCGCGTGCGGTCTGCACGATCGCTTGCACCAGCCGCAGCGGGCGAGCCTGTTCCCACGCTCGTTCGAGTTGGCACGCCGGGCGCGCGAGCTCGGCGCGCTCGGCGCGACGATCTCAGGTGCGGGCCCGACGGTGTTGGTGTGGTGCTTCTACGAGCAGACGGGCGCTGTCGCCGAGGCGCTGGCGACGGAGATCGACGGTTGGGCCACGCTCTTGCGCGTGCCGTTCGAGACGCAGGGCGCCTACGTGGACGCGCTCTGAGTCAGCTGCGCGAGGCGCTTGCGCGTACCGTCGATGTCGTCGAGCCGGGCGAGCACTTCGGCGGCGAGCGCCAGGTAGTCCGCGCCGAGGTCCGGTCGATGATCCAGGATCGAGCGCGCTCGCTCGGCCGACTCGGCGTATGCGATCGAAGTGCGGATCACCGAGTCGAACACCAGCGCGCCGAAGCGTTCCTGCAGTGATGTCAGGGCCTCGCGCGAGTGTACGGTGCGCATGTCCGCGAGGTTCAGCAGCACGCCGAGAACCGTCAGTTGCGGGTTGAGACTGTCGCGTACGAGCTCGACAACCTCCATCGCCTGCTCGACGCCCTGCAGCGCGAAGTACTGCGCCTCGGCGGTGATCAGCGCGCGGTCTGCCGCGACCAGCGCGTTGACCGTCAGCAATCCCAGCGACGGCGGGCAGTCGATCAGGATCACGTCGTAGCTCGAGCTCGTCTTTGCGAGCGCGCGCTTGAGCGTCAGCTCGCGCCCCATCTTGCCGCCGAGTATCAGCTCCGCCTCCGCGAGGCTCAGGTTGGCAGGGATGATGTCGTCGTGGATCGCCTCGGCCGCGGTGGAGCGTCCTGCGAGCACGTCGGCGATCGTCGGCTCGACCTCGGGCGGGAGGTCGAAGTAGTCCGACAGGTTGCCCTGAGGGTCGAGGTCGACGGCCAGCGTGCGGGCCCCGCTGCGACGCAGGACGTCCGTCAGCGTGCGCACCGCGGTCGTCTTGCCCGTTCCTCCCTTCTGCGAGAGCACAGCGATCGTCTGGGCCATTGTCGCAGCGATACTACGCGGAGGAGCTCATCGGGTGCACGCCGTGGCGTCCACCGTGGGGAAGCGGGCTCGTCACGCGCGGGTTTGCTCAGCCGATGCTGTGCAGAGATGTCGTTTCGGTGTCCGTCGCGCGCGTGTTTGGGTCCGCCGGCACGCTCATGAACGCCAGGCGGTAGCGCCCGACGATGATCTCGTCGCCGTCCTTCAGCGTCTGGCCGTCGACGCGCGCGCCGTTCACGAACACGCCGTTGAGGCTGCGGTCGTCGAGCAGGCGCACGCCGTCGGGCTGGCGCACGATCAGCGCGTGGCGCCGGGAGACGGTCGGATCGTCGAAACGCACGTCTGCTGCGAGGCTGCGGCCAACCCGAGTCCACTCGCGTGTGAGCGCCACGAGCAGTTGCTCGCCGTTCTCCTCGTAGAGGAGATACTCGCCCGGCTTCTCGATACCGGCTCTGGCCCGCGCGAGACGGGCATCCTGATCGGGCGCCGCCGGGGAAACCAGCGTTGCTTCGCTGCTGTCCGCGTCGATCGCACCGACGTTGGTCGTGATGCGCTCGGTGCTGAACAGCGAGGCCCGGACGAACTCGCGCCCGCCACAGTGGGGGCAGTCAGGCAGCATCTCGGACGCGTTGAACATCAGCGTGTAGTCGCAGCGCACGCAGCGGAACGAACCGGCTCCCACGAAGGTCCCTGAGGTAAATGACTCCATACGCTGCTCCTCCCTCTCGGTTGCTGCCGCGGATCGCTGCCGGAGGGGCCGGCTGTTGGATCGGGGGAAACTTGTGGCGATCATAACAAGGCTGTCAAGCGTTGCCGAAGTTCTGAATAACGGTATCGAACCTTCGTCCGACGGGAACTCGCCGGCTGCTCCGCGCCCTCACCGGCGCGTGCCCCGGGATCCTCCCGCAGCCAGTCTGATACCCCGCGGCCCGCGCGGTCAAACGCGCCGCTGGGCGCAACTTCCCAGAGGCAGGAGGCGCCCGGCGAGCAGCGAATTCGGAGCATCATGACCTCCCTCACCACTCATGTAGAGCAGCTCGAGCGCCTGCTGCTGCGCCGTGGACTCGGGACGCTCGAGGCGAGCAGGGACCGCTGCGCCGACTGTGGACGCACGCCGCTCACGGGCGAGCGTGTGCACGTCTACGCCGGGCGCCAGCAACGGATCATCTGCGAGCTCTGCCGCGTGCGTCGCGAGGACGCGCCCGTCACGAGCGAGCTGGTCAGGCACTGCGAGCACGGCCACGCCGTGCGCCTGATGGCACGCGCCGCCTGAGCACTCTCAGCGCTGGATCGGTCTGCGGGCCGCGGTCATTAGACTTGCGCTCGCGATGGACCCGCTCACCGTCTCGATAGTCGTCTCCGCGCCCCGCGAGCAGGTATTCGACTACCTGCAGGACATCGCCAACCACCCCGAGTTCACCGATCACTACCTCGTCGACTGGCACCTCACGCGGCTCGACTCGGTAGGCACCGGTGCGGGCGCCCGCTTTCGCGTAAAGGCGCCGGGCAATCGCTTCAGCTGGGGCGACGTGACGTTCGCCGAGGTCGCGCGCCCGCACCGCATCGTGGAGGTCGGGCGCACTGGCAAGAACAACCGCATCCGCACTCTCGGCGTCTACGACCTCGCGCCCGCCGCGGCCGGCTCGACGAGGGTGCAGTTCACGCTCGAGACGCTGCCGATGACGCTGTCGGACCGGATCATGGAGGGACTCGGTGCACGCGCCTGGCTGAGGCGCAAGAACCGCCGCGCGATGCTCCGGCTGCGCGGGATCCTCGAGCAGGGAGAGGGCCGCGGACGTCGCGTCACGGTCGCAGGCGGATAGACTGCCGCGTCGCATGTTCAGCCGTCTGCGCAAGCTCCCGCTCGTTCTGCCCGCACTGCTCGCCGTCCTCGCGCTGAGCGCGTGCGGTCAGGCCCACACGCGGGTCACCACCGGCACATACGCCGGCGAGGGGGGCGCGGGCGCTCCGTATCTGTACGTGGGTCCGCTGATCTATCAGGTACAGGTCTCGCGCCAGCTGAATCCCTTCAACGTCGAAGACGCCGCCTATCTGCAGGGGATCCCCGCGGCCGTGCGCAAACTCGAACCGGGCCAGGAGTGGTTCGGCGTGTTCATGCAGGTTTACAACACCAGCAACGCCCCGCACGTTGCCACGAACACCCTGACCGTCAGCGACACACAGAACAACACCTACTACCCGATCCCCTTGGGCGAAACCAACCTGTTCGCCTACCGCGGCGGGCTGGTGCCTGCCAACTCCCAGCTGCCGGCGCCGGGCACGATCGCCTTCCTCGATTCCGCGCAGGGTCAGCTGGTGCTCTACAAGATCCAGATCGCGTCGCTGAACAACCGGCCGATGCAGATCAAAATCGTCGCCCCCGGAAACCCGACGGAAACAGCCTCCGCCGAGCTCGACGTCTGATCTATTTTTCAGCGCGTAGCGCCGCTTCGAGCACTTCGCGGGCGACCGGCGCGGCCGTGGCGCCGCCGGCGCCGTCTTTGACGAGCATCACGCACACCGCCACGCGCGGGTGCAGCGCCGGGGCGAACGCCGCGAACCAGGCGTCCGTGTTGGCGGCTTCGCTTTCGGCTGCCTGACAGCCTTCTTTGTTCGCGGCCGTGCTCGAGCTTGAGCTGGATTCCGGGGCGGCGGCCGTGCAGCTGCTCTTGAGTTCGGCTGCGCTCTTCAGTTCGGCGGTGCCGGTCTTGCCGGCGACCGTTACCCCTGGGATCGCCGCGGCGGTCCCGGTGCCCTCGCGAACGACACCGATCATCAGGTGGCGCATGGTGTGCGCCACCGGGGCGCTCATCACGCCCACAGGCGCGCGCGCGGGCGCAGGCAGGAACGTCGGCTCGGGCCGGTGGCCGCCGTCGGCGATCGTCGCGGCCACGGTCGCCATCTCCAGGGGCGTCGCCAGCACCTGCCCCTGGCCGATCGCGGTCGAGCCGACGGCGAGTTCGCCCTGGATCTCGCCGGCGGGCGGCAGCGTGCTTTCCGAGACGCCCGGAATCCCGGGCTGGTGGTTGAAGCCAAAGCGTTCTGCCGTCGCGACCAGCCGGCTGGCGCCGAGCTTGACCCCCAGGGGGGTGAACACCGAGTTGCACGAGACGGCGAACGCGAGTTCCAGCGAGCCGCCGCATTCCTCGCCGTTCGCGTTGTTCAGCTTGACGCCGTCGAGCGTGGCGAACGTCGCGTATGGGAAGACGGTGTGCGGGGTCGCCAGCTTCGCCGCGAGCACCGCGGTGGTGGTGATCATCTTGAACGTCGAACCTGGCGGCTGCAGGCCGTTGAGGCCGACGCCGGCGACCGCCAGGATCTGTCCGCTGGAGGGGCGCAGTACGACGATTCCGCCATACTGGCCGGCGAGCGCGCCGACAGCCGCGCGCTGCACCGCCGGCGAGATCGTCGTGCGAATCGTGGGCCCGGGAACCGGCAGCGCTGCAGCCAGGACTCGCGCTCCGGCCAGCAGCCTGCCGCCGGCCATGCCGCGCAGACGATCGTCGAACGCCAGCTCGAGGCCGCTGAGCCCGACGCTCGCGTCAGCGGGTACGCCCTGTGCTTCCAGTTCCTGGCGTCGTGAAGCGGGCGCCGGTCCGACGGTCCCGACGAGCGCTTCGGCGGCGCTCCCCAGTGGCGAGCTGCGAGTGGCTTCGCTCGAGAGCGTCGGGTCAGGACCCGGCCCACTTTCCGCCAGCACACTGCCGTCGCGAGCGAGCAGCGTCGCGCGTCGCGGGAGGTTGGTGTCGCGGCTGAGCGCCTCGCCGGGACGCAGGCCCGGGAACGCGAGTGAGCGCGACCACGCAATCCGCGTGCCGCGCGTGGGGTCATCCAGGGTCGGCAGGATGAAGTCGAGCGACAGGCGCCCGAACAGGCGCGTGTCGAGCCTGACGGGGAGCTTGACCGCGCCGCTCGCGGCAGCGCTCGGAGCGCCCATGATCTTCGCGCTGGTGACCGTCGCCGTGGTCAGCGCCTGCCTGTAGGCGTCGGTGAATTCGCCGAGAGAGATTGCGCGCTGTGAGGAGCGCGCAATGTCCGAGTACATGCCCGCGTAGTCGCGCCGCGCCCAGGCCGTCACGAACCGCTGCGCGACCGCGTATCCGGGAGGGCTTCCGTGATCCGCGCCGAGGATCGCGCCGGTGGCAAACGCCGCTGCGGCCAGCACGAGGACCGGGCGCGCGCGTCGCATACGCTGGTTGCGGCTTTCAATCACTGAGCATGTAGAACATGACAGGTGACCCAGCTGGATTGGCTAATAGTCGCGTTTGCGGCGATTCTCGCCATCCTCGGCTTCCGGCAGGGCTTCATCGTGGGTGCGCTGTCGTTCTGCGGGTTCGCGCTCGGGGCGCTCCTCGGCACACGGGTCGCCGCGCTCGTGCTGCCCCAGGGCTCCACCTCGCCGTACGCGCCGGCGTTCGGTCTCCTCGGGGCGCTGCTCGGAGGGGCGATCCTGGCGAGCGGCCTCGAGGGGCTCGGATTTCGGCTGCGACGCACGCTGATCATCCCCGGCATGGGCGCGATCGACGGCGTGCTCGGCGCCGCGCTCGGTGCCGCGCTGGCGCTGGGGATCGTGTGGATCGCCGCCGCGGTGGCCGGGCAGACGCCCGGCCAGGGCCAGCTGCAGGCCGACATCCAGCGGTCGGCGATCCTGCGCAAGCTCAACCAGGTACTGCCCCCGTCCGGGCCGATCCTCAACGCGCTTGCGCGACTCGACCCGATCCCGTCGATCAGCGGCCCGTCGCCGGATGTCGCCGCACCGGAACCGGCGATCGCCCGCACCCCCGGTGTCCGGCGCGCGGCGCGCAGCGTCGTGCGCGTCGACGGCACCGCGTGCGGCCTGGCGATCGAGGGCTCCGGGTGGGTGGCAGAGCCCGACGTGGTGGTGACGAACGCGCACGTCGTCGCGGGGGAGACCGACACGACAGTCGAGGTCGGCGGCCAGCCGCCGAGTCTGCCGGCCGAGCCAATCGCCTTCGAACCCCAGCACGACATCGCCGTGCTGTTCGTCCCCGAACTCAACCTGCCGACGCTGAGCGTCGCGCCCAGCACGCCGGCGGGCACATCGGGAGCGATCCTCGGCTACCCGGAGAACGGCCCGTTCGACGTGCAGCCGGCGAGGATCGGGCGCACGCAGGACGTGGTCACCCAGAACGCCTACGGCCAGGGGCCGGTGACGCGCCTGCTGACGCCGCTGCGCGGTCTGGTGCGTCCCGGCAACTCCGGCGGGCCGCTGGTCGACGACGACGGGAGGGTCCTGACGACGGTCTTCGCGGCCACCGTCGACAGCAAGGTTCGCGGTGGCTACGGGGTGGCGAACGAAACCGTCGCCGGCGTGCTGCGCGAAGCGCAAGCGCGGGAGCGCGAACGCAGCCAGGTGAGCACCGGGCCGTGCACCAGCGGCTGAGGTCGCGGCGCTCCCGCGTCGCCGCAGAACGTTGCCACGTCGAGCGCCCGCTACGCTGACCGCCATGTCCAAGACGCTCCTGGTTGCCGAGAAGCCCTCAGTTGGGCAGGACCTCGCGCGCGTGCTGCCCGGCCCGTTCAAGAAGCAGGAGGGGTTCCTCGAGGGCCCCGAGCACGTTGTCACGTGGGCGGTTGGGCATCTCGTGCAGCTGGCCGAACCGGAAGCGTATGACGCGAAATACAAGAGCTGGCGCATGGCTGATCTGCCGATCGTGCCGGAGCGCTTCAAGCTCGAGGTGCGCGACGAGCGCTCGCGCAAGCAGATGACGGTGGTCGGCAAACAGCTCGGCCGCGAGGACGTCGAGGAGGTCGTCAACGCGTGCGACGCCGGTCGTGAGGGCGAGCTGATCTTCGCGTACCTGTACGAGAAGGCCAAAGCCAAGAAGCCGGTCAAACGCCTGTGGTTGAGCTCGATGACGAACGCCGCGATGAAGAGCGCGCTCGCCTCGCTGCGTCCCGCGGAGGAGTTCCAGAGCCTCGAGCAGGCGGCACGCTCGCGCTCGGAGGCGGACTGGATCGTCGGCATGAACTCCACGCGCGCCGCGACGATCAGGCTGCGCAGCTCCTTCGACGGCGCCGTCTCGCTCGGGCGCGTACAAACGCCCACGCTCGCGATCGTCGCGCGCCGCGAGGAGGAGATCAAGGTCTTCAAACCGGAGCCCTACTGGCTCGTCGACGCGACGTTCGCGGCCGACGCGCTGAACGGCGACAGCGGCGAGCGCGTCTACGTCGGGCACTTCCAGGCGCCGGCCGGCAGGCGGGCGGGTGCCGGATCGACCAAGGGCCCCCGTATCGGCACCGAGCAGGAGGCGCAGGCGATCGTCGCGGCCTGCGAGGGCCGGCCCGGGACGATCACCAAGCTCGAGAAGAAAGAGCAGCGCGAGAAAGCGCCGATGCTGTACGACCTGACGACGCTGCAGCGCGAGGCAAACAACCGCTTTGGCTTCACGGCGAAACGCACGCTCGCGGCCGCCCAGCGCCTGTACGAGGAGCACAAGGCACTCACCTACCCCCGCACCAGCTCGCGCTACCTGACGAGCGACATGGTCGAGGAGATCAAGCCGATCGCCGAGCTCGTGGGGACCCACGGGGAGTACCGCAAGGGCGCCGAGTACGTGGTTGGCCTCGATGTGTTGCCGCTTGCGCGCGTGGTCAACGACGAGAAGGTCTCAGATCACCACGCGATCATCCCGACGCGCTCCGAGCACAACCTCGAGAAAATGGGCTCCGATGACAGGCGCATCTACGACATGGCGGTCAGGCGCTTCCTGGCTGTGTTCCACCCGGAGGCCGTGTTCGAGAACACGCGCGTCGAGACGACCGTCGAGCCGGCCGACGCCACCGGCGAGCGTGCCGGTCACGTGTTCCGCACACGCGGCAGGCTGCTGATCGTGCCCGGCTGGCGCGGCGTCTACGACGAGATCTCAGCGGACGCGAAGGCCGCCGAAGCCGAGGCCCGTGGCGAGGAGGACGAGGAGGCCGAGCAGCAGCTGCCGCGGCTGCTGGCCGACGAGCAGGTGCTCACGCGCAACCTCGCCAGCATGCGCAAGGAAACCAAACCGCCGCGGCGCTACAGCGACGCGTCCCTGCTGGGCGCGATGGAGACGGCGGGCAAGCTCGTCGACGATGACGAGCTGCGTGAGGCGATGAAGGACTCGGGGATTGGCACGCCGGCCACCCGCGCTGCGATCATCGAGCGGCTGATCACGGTCAGCTACCTCGAGCGCGACGGACGCGCGCTGGTGGCGACCGAGAAGGGCCTGAACGTGATCCGCCTGCTCAACGAGCACGCGTTGACCTCGCCTGGGCTCACCGGCAGTTGGGAGCAGCGGCTCGGCAAGATCGAGCGCGGCGAGGACTCTCGCAAGCAGTTCATGAACGACATCGCGGTGTTCGCGCAGGAGACAGTCAAAGAGCTCGACGAGACGCTCAAAGACGTGCGCATCCCACGCGCCCGGCTCGGGCCGTGCCCGGTGTGCGGCCACGAGATCGTCGAGAACCGCAAGGGCTACTCGTGCTGGGCGCGAGGACCCCGGCTGCGGCTTCGTCATCTGGAAGGCCAAAGCCGGCAAGACGCTGCCGCTGGCGGTCGCGCGCGAGCTGATCAAGCGTGGCTACACCGAGCAGGCTGTGACCGGCTTTCGCGGACGCAGCGGACGCAGCTTCCGCGCCCACCTCGCGCTGCAGCAGACCGACGAGGGCAAATGGCGGGTCGAGTTCGACGAGCTGTGGGCCAAGGAGGGCGCCAAGCCGCCCGAGGCCGAGGCCGAGGCGGGCGCCGAGAGCGCCGCCGTGGCCGCTCGAAGCGCCGCTTAGCGCGGCCGCGCCGGTGAGCCGGCCGGGCGCGGCGGGCGCGTGCGGCAGGATGAGCACTGATGCCGATCACCCTGGTCACTGGGCCTGCCAACGCGGGCAAGGCAGAGGTGGTGATGGACGCCGCGCGCCGTTACCTGGCGCACGGGCGCGAACCGCTGCTGATCGTGCCGCGGAGCGCCGACGTCGAGCACTACCTGCGGGAGCTGGCGGGCGAGCGTGTTGCGATGGGTATACGCGTGGTGCGCTTCTCCGAGCTGATCGACGAGACGGTCGGGCGCGCCGGCGCTACCGAGGCCGTGTTGGGCGGGCTCGCGCGGGAACGGGTGATCGCGACGCTCGCCGCCCGGCGCGCCGGCGCCGGCGTCGGCTCGGGGCTGGTGCGTGCGCTGGGCGAGCTGTTCGAGGAGCTGCAGGTCCGGCGCGTCAGCCCGGCCCGGCTGGCGGCGGCGTTGCGCGCGGGGCTCGGCGCCGAAGCTGACGCGCTCGGTGTCGATCTCATCGGGATCTACGGCGACTACCACGCCACGCTCGCCCGCCTCGGCAGGCACGACGCCGAGCAGCGCGCACTGCGTGCGCTCGACGCCCTGCGGGAACGCCCGTCGCTGTGGGGATCGACGCCTGTCCTGATCTACGGCTTCGACGATCTCACACGGCTGCAGCTCGATGCGATCGAGACGCTCGGCCGCGTGGTCGACGTCGAGGTCACCGTGTCGCTCGCCTACGAGGCCGGCCGCACGGCGTTCGCGGGTCGCGCCTCGACGTTTCAGGCACTGGCGCCGCTGGCCGCTGAGCACCGCGTGCTGGCCGCACGCGCCGACTACTACGCCGAGGGCAGCCGCTCTGCGCTCGCGCATCTCGAGCGCTCGCTGTTCGAGCCGGCGGCGCGGCGTGTGGATCCCGCGCAGGTGGTGGAGCTGCTGCAGGGCGGCGGCGAGCGCGCAGAGCTCGAGCTGATCGCACAGCGCGTCGGCGAGCTGCTCGAGCGGGGCATGCCGGCGCACGAGATCGCGGTGATCGTGCGCCGACCGCAGCTTTCGGCCGGACTGGTTGCGGAGGTCTTCGGGGCGGCCGCGATCCCGTTCGCGATGCCGACCCGACGCCCCTTCGGCGACAGCGCCGTGGGGCGCGCGCTGCTCGGCCTGCTGTGCTGCGTGCCGGGACCCGACGGTGCTCCGACGGGCACAGCCGCCGATCTCTTCGCCTGGCTGCGCGCGCCGGGACAGCTCAAGCACCTCGAGCTGGTCGACTCGCTGGAGCTGACCGTGCGGCGCAATGGCCTGACAGCCGCGCAGGCGCGCGCCCGCTGGGAGGAGCGCCACTGGCGCCTGGAGGCGATCGACCATCTCGCCGACGCCCAGCGTCGTGGCCCCGGCGCGCTCATCGAGCGAGCTGCGCGCGAGCTCGAGTGGATCTTCTCGGCGCCGCGACGTGGCCGTGCGAGCGTGCTCGGCGAGGGGGAGATGGATGAGGCCAGGGCGCTTGCGGGCGGCCGCCGGGCGCTTGCCGAGCTGCGCGATCTGAGCCGCCTTGCCGCCGAGGCCGTCCCGGACAGCGCCGCGGAGTTGGCGCAGGCGCTGGCCGGCGTCGAGGTCTATGCCGGCGAGCTGCCCGGACCGGGAGCGGTGGCCGTGCTCGATCCGCTGTCGCTACGGGCCAGGCGCGTGCGGGCGCTGTTCGCCTCGGGGCTGCAGGAGGGTGTGTTCCCAGAGCACGCGCGTCCGCAGCCGCTGCTCTCCGAGCAGCAGCGCTCACGCATCGCGGTCGCATCGGGTCTGCGCCTGGGCGAGCCCGAAGACGTGCTGGCGTCCGAGCGCTACCTGCTCTACGCCGTGCTTTCGCGCCCGCAGGAGCGGCTTGCCCTGAGCTGGCACGAGAGCGACGACGACGGAGGGCCGCTGTCGCGATCGCTGTTCGTGGACGACGTGTGCGACCTGTTCGACGAGCGCCTGGAGCGCGAGCGCGCGCGGCGCGCGCTGGGTGCGGTGGATCGCCTTGAGGGCGAGACGCCGACGGTGGCGGTGGCGCCCGGCGGGCTGCGCGACGAGCGCGTCCTGGCGGAGCTCCGCGCGCGCGTATGGTCGGCGTCCTCGATCGAGCGCTGGGTGGGCTGCCCGGTCGCGTGGTTCGTGGATCGGCTGCTCGATCCCGCGTCCTTCGAGCCCGATGCCGAGCCGCTGGCCCGCGGTGGACTCGCCCACGCGGCGTTGAAGGACACGCTCGAGGGGCTGCGTCACGAGACCGGCAGCGCCAAGCTCAGCCCCGCCAACCTCGAGCTCGCGCGTGCGCTGCTGGCCCGCGCGCTGGCCGAGAACGAGCCGCGGCACCCCCTGTCGGTGATCGCCGAGCGGCGCGTTGCCGTGCGTCGCAGCCTGCACGCGGACCTCGAGCGCTACCTCGAGCACGCCGCCGCGCTCGACGGGCCGCTCGCGCCGGGCGAGCTCGAGCTGGGCTTCGGCTTCACGGGCGAGGACGAGCACAGCGAGGCCAGCGAGCTGCCCGCCTTCGAGCTCGGTGGAGGCGTGTTGATGCGCGGGCGGATCGACCGGATCGACGTCGAGCCGGGCGGCGATGCGGTCGTGATCGACTACAAGGCCAGCAGTGCCCCGCCGGGTGCCCGCTGGCTGAAGGGCCGCCAGCTGCAGGTCGCTCTGTATATGCAGGCTGCGCGCCAGCTGCTCGGGCTGCATGTGATCGGAGGCCTCTACCAGCCGCTGTCGGGAAAGGCTCTCCAGGCGCGCGGGGCGATGAGCGTCGACGAGCCGCCGCTCGAGTGCAAGGCCAACGACCTGTACGAGTCCGACGAGCTCGAGGAGCTGCTCGACGCCGTGCTCGACACCGCGCGCGCGGCCGCGGCGGAGGCGGCGAGCGGCGCGCTCGAGCCAAGGCCCGCGACCTGCGCGTTCCGCGGCGGCTGCAAGTACCCCACGATCTGCCGCTGCGAGCGTTGAGCATGGAGCAGCTGCGGATCGACCTCGACGCGCTGACCGGCGAGCAGGACGGGACGGTGGCGCCCGGCATCGAGCTGACGGTCGAGCAGCAGTCCCCAGTGGAGCGGCGCGGCGAGTCGTTGCTGCTGTCGGCTGCCGCCGGCAGCGGCAAGACCTCGGTTCTGGTCGAGCGCTTCGTGCGGGCGGTGCGCGAGGACGGCGTCGCGCCAAGCGCGATCCTCGCGATCACCTTCACCGAGCGCGCCGCCGGCGAGCTGCGCTCGCGGGTTCGCGCGAGGCTGCTGGAGCTCGGCGACCGCCAGGGGGCACGCGACACCGAGGCGGCGTTCGTGGGCACCTTCCACGGGTTCTGCGCGCGGCTGCTGCGCGCGCACCCGCTGGCTGCGGGCCTCGACCCCGAGTTTGCGGTGCTCGACGACGGCCAGTCGGGCCGGCTGCGCGAAGCGGCGTTCGCACAGGCGCTCACGACGTTCCTGGAGGGCGAGCCGCCCGATGCCGTGGACCTCGTCGCGGCGTATGGCGTCGACGGCGTGCGCACGATGATCGAGCAGGTACACGGCGAGCTGCGCAGCCGCGGTCAGCGTCGCCCGCGCCTGCCCGTCCCGCGCACCGCGCCGCCAGCCGAGGCGATCGAGCTCGAGGCCGTTGCCGCGCTGGCCCTGCTGGATCGGCTCCTGGGCCGGTTCTGCGAGCGCTACGAGGCGCTCAAGGCTCAGCGCAGCGCGCTCGACTTCGACGACCTCGAGTTGATCGCGGGTCAGCTGCTGGCCGAGAACGATGCCCTGCGGGCATCCTGGTCCGAGCGCTTCGCGCTGCTGATGGTCGATGAGTTCCAGGACACGAACCCCCGACAGCTCGCGATCCTCCAGGCGCTCGCACGCGAGAACCTGTTCACGGTCGGCGACGAGCTGCAGTCGATCTACGGTTTCCGTCACGCCGACGTGAGCCTCTTTCGTGCGCGCCGGGCCCAGCTCGAGCGCTCTGGTCGCAGCCTCGCGCTGACGCGCAACTTTCGCAGCCGCGGAGAGCTGCTGGAGTTGGTCAACACGGCTTTCGCAGAGCGCTTCGCGGACTTCACCCGGCTGCGCGAGGGCCGCCGGCAGGGCAGCGTGCCGGCGCCCCGCGGGCCCCTCGTCGAGCTGCTCCTGAGCAGCAAGGACGGTTGGGACGACAGCGATACCGTCGCCGCGGCAATCGCCGGTGGGCTCCCGCACGCCACGATCTGGCGTCAGGCTGAGGCGCGCCTGCTCGCCCAGCGCGTCCACGAGCTGGTGCACGCCGGCGAGGCCCTGCCTGGAGAAATCGTGCTGCTGCTGCGCGCGACGGGCGACATCGAGGTCTTCGAGCGCGCGCTGCAACTGCGCGGCCTGCGCACGCTCGCGACCGTCGGAACCTTCTGGGGACGCCAGCAGATCGGGGACCTGCACAGCTATCTGCGGGCGCTCGCCAACCCCCGCGATGAGGAGGCGCTCTACTCGGCACTCGCGTCGCCGCTCGCCGGATGCTCGCGAGACGGGCTCGCGCTGCTCGCCAAAGCCGCCTCGTCGCGCGGGCACGCGTGGGAGGCGGCGCTGGCGGTATCCGAGCAGCCGTCCTCGGGACTGAGCGAGCCCGACCGGCACGCCGTTGCGTCCTTCTGCGAGTGGCTCGAGCGCGAGCGCCGCGACGCGCCCGGGCGTGCGATCTCCGAGCTGATCGAGCGTGTGGTCCTCCACAGCGACTACCGGGCCCACGTGCTGGCACTCGACTGGGGCGAGCGCAGGCTCGCCAACATCCACAAGCTGCTGCGCCTGGCGCGCAGCTTCGAAGCCAGCGAAGGTCGCGATCTACGCGCGTTCGTGGACCACGTCGAGTACCTGCGACGGGCCGAGGCGACCGAGCCCGAGGCCCCCGTCGAAGGCGTCGAGCCCGACGCCGTGCGGCTGATGACGGTGCACGCGGCGAAGGGCCTGGAGTTCCCCGTCGTGTGCATCGTCGACCTCGGGCGCCAGCCGCTGGTGAGGACGCCGAAGCTGCTCGTCGATGGAGATCGAGTCGGTCTGCGCCTGCAACGCGTGGGCGACGGCGATGTGCACCCGGCACTCGAGTTCGAGGAGCTGCGCTCCGAGCGACGCCGGCGCGAGGCCGAGGAGGAGGATCGCGTGCTGTACGTCGCGATGACCCGGGCTCGCGATCGCCTGTTGCTGAGCGGCGCCGTCGACTTCGAGTCCTGGCCGACGCCGGGCGAGATCCCACCACCGATCCAGTGGCTGGGCCCCGCACTGTGTCCGACGCTTGCCGAGGTGGGGCGGCGCGGCGCCGGCGTCCACGAGCTGGCCGTCGGCACGCGGTCGGCGATCACATTGCGCTGCACGCTCAGCACTCCCGTCGCATACGGCTCGATCCTGCTGCAGGCGCCTTCCGGGGCGGCGTCCCGCGGGCCCTCGGCGGCATCCCCGAGCGCCGGCGCGCCCGCGCCGCAACCGCCGAATGCGGCGAACGGCAAGCCCGCCGCGTCGGACGCCGACAGGGTCGCGCGCGCGCCGACGCTGCCCGCCACGCTCAGCTACACATCGCTGAGCCAGCTCGAGCGCTGCGGCTACCGCTATTACCTCGAACGGGTGCTGGGCATGCCCGAGCAGCGCATCGGCGCGGCGGGCGCCGCTGCGACGCGCGGACTCGAGGCGCGGGCCAGGGGCGTGCTCGTGCACAGGTTGATGGAGTGCCTGGAGTTCTCGGGCGGGGCGCCGCCTGACGCGGCTCGCGTGGGCGCGGTCGCGCGCGAGCTGGGTCTCGCGCCGAGCGCCGAGGAGCGAGAGGACCTCGCGCGCCTGCTGGCGCGTGCGCTGGACGGGCCGCTGAGCAGGCGAATCGCGGTGGCCGGGCGATTGCGCCGCGAGCATTCGTTCGCCTTCAGCCTTGGTGAGAGCGCGCCGCTGGTGACCGGCGTCATCGACCTGTTGTGCGACGAGGCCGACGGCACCGCGCTGGTCGTCGACTACAAGAGCGATCGCCTCGAGGCGGGCGCCGATCCGGAGAGGCTCGTGGCGCGCGACTACGCCGTGCAGCGCCTGCTGTACGCGCTGGCGGTGCTGCGCGGGGGCGCGGTCGTGACGGAGGTCGTGCACTGGTTCCTCGAGCGTCCCGACGAGCCCGCCGTCGCCCGCTACACGCTCGCCGAGCTGGCGAGCCTGGAGGACGAGCTGGCCAAGCGGCTGGCCGGCGCCTGGGCGCAGCCGTTCGCGGTATCGCCGCGGCCGCACCGGTCGTTGTGCCTGACCTGTCCGGGGCGGGGCACGCTGTGCTCGTGGAGCGAGAGCGAGACGCTGCGTGAGCTGCCGGAGGGCGACCCGGCCGCCTCGGGAGCCACCGTCGAAGCCCGCTGAGCCGCCGCGCAGGGCCGTTTTAGCCGTTGAAGAATTAGCGCACGCGGAGGCTTTACATCGCCCGCGCGCTGATACGCTTTTGGCTCCGCCTCAGGTGCCCGCCTGCCTGTGCGACGGTGGGTGTGCCCGCAACCTGGACCACCCGCTGCTCTGCCGGGACGCACCGCCCCAAGGGAGCACTTCCATGAACTCGCACATCAAGCAGCCGCCAAAGGCCGTCGGACTGTACGACCCTCGCTTCGAGCACGACGCGTGCGGCGTCGGCATGGTCGCGCGCCTGGACAACGTGCCCACGCACGACGTGATCACGCGGGCGATCACGGCGCTAGAGAACCTCGAGCATCGCGGCGCGACCGGCGCAGACCCGTGCACGGGCGACGGCGCCGGGATCCTGTTGCAGATGCCCGACGAGCTGATGCGGGCGGTGGTCGACTTCGAGCTGCCCGCGCTCGGGTCCTACGGCGTGCTGATGTGCTTCCTGCCCACCGAGCAGGCGCCGCGCGAACGCCTCGAAGCGCTGCTCGAGCGAATCGTGCAGGAGGAGGGCCAGGAGCTGCTCGGCTGGCGCGAGGTGCCGATCGACGAGCAGCACATGGGGGAGGTCGCGGCGGCGTGCCGGCCTGTGATCCGCCAGCTGTTCGTGGGCGCGGGCGGCGCGCAGCGCGAAGATCAGGACGCGTTCGAGCGCAAGCTGTACGTGATCCGGCGCATCAGCGACCTGACGGCGCAGGACCCCGGCCTGTACGTCAGCTCGAGCTCCTCGCGCACGATCAACTACAAGGGCATGCTGATCAGCTATCAGCTCGGGAAGTTCTACACCGACCTGAGCGACGAGCGGATCAAGAGCGCGCTCGCGCTCGTGCACTCGCGCTTCTCGACCAACACGTTCCCGAGCTGGGAGCTCGCGCACCCCTACCGCGTGATCTGCCACAACGGCGAGATCAACACCGTCATGGGCAACGTCAACTGGATGCGCGCACGCGAGTCAGAGCTGCGCAGCGAGCTGTTCGGTGAGGACCTCGAGAAGATCCTGCCGGTCGTGACGCCCGGCAACTCCGACTCGGCGACGTTCGACAACGTGCTCGAGCTGCTGATGCTGGGTGGTCGCTCGCTGCCGCACGCGGCGATGATGATGATCCCCGAGGCCTACCGCGACCGCGATGACCTGCCGGACTACCTAAAGGGCTTCTACGCGTTTCACTCCTGCATCATGGAGCCGTGGGACGGGCCGGCGTCGGTCGCGTTCACCGACGGGCGCGTCGTCGGTGCGACGCTCGACCGCAACGGGCTGCGCCCCGGTCGCTGGGTGGAGACGACCGACGGCTACGTGGTGCTCGGTTCGGAGTCGGGGTTGCTCGACGTGCCGCCCGAGCAGGTGCGTCGCCTCGGTCGCCTGCAGCCGGGCAAGCTGTTCCTCGTGGACCTCGAGCGCGGGCGCATCGTCGAGGACGAGGAGGTCAAGCGCGAGGTCTCCACGCAGCACCCCTACGGCGAGTGGTACGAACGCAACGCGGTGCCGTTCCACGACCTGCTGCCCTCCGAGCAGGTGACGCTGTCAGACCAGCCGCTGCACCTGCGCCAGCGCGCGTTCGGCTACTCGCAGGAGGACCTGCGCGTGCTGCTGACACCGATGGCCATCGACGCAGCCGAGCCGATCGGCTCGATGGGCAACGACGTCTCGCTGGCGGTCCTCTCAGATCAGGCGCCGCCGCTGTTCTCCTACTTCAAGCAGCTGTTCGCGCAGGTGACCAACCCGCCGATCGACCCGATCCGCGAGGAAATCGTGATGAGCCTGGCGACGAGCCTCGGCAACGAGCGCAACCTGCTCGACGAGACCCCCGAGCATGCGCACAAGCTGCTGCTCGACCAGCCGATCCTGCTCAACCGCGAGCTCGAGACGTTGCGCCACGTCGATCACGACGTCTACGCGGCACGTACGATCGACATCACCTGGCCGGTGGCCGAGGGGCCGGAGGGGATGAGCGAGGCGATCGAGCGCATCTGCCGCCAGGCACGTGAAGCGATCGCCGAACGCGTCAACATCATCATCCTCTCCGACCGCCAGATCGGCCCGCGCCGCGCGCCGATCCCGTCGCTGCTGGCCGTCGCGGCGGTGCACCACCACCTAGTGCTCGAGGGCACGCGTCTGCGCGTCGGCATGATCGTCGAGTCGGGCGAGCCGCGCGAGGTCCACCACTTCGCGACGCTGATCGGCTACGGCGTCAGCGCGATCAACCCGTACCTGATGCTCGAGACGCTCGACGAGCTCGTCGCGGAAGGGCGCATCGTCCGCGCCGGCGCGGACGGCAATGCGGCTGCGCTGAGCGCGGAGGACGCTGCCCAGAACGTCGTCAAGGCGCTCGGCAAAGGCCTGCTCAAGACGATCTCGAAGATGGGCATCTCGACGATCCAGTCCTATCGCGGCGCGCAGATCTTCGAGGCGGTCGGCCTGGACAAGGAGCTGATCGACAAGCATTTCACCTACACCGCTTCGCGCATCGGCGGCGTCGGCGTCGGCGTGCTCGCCGCCGAGGCGCTGGAGCGTCACGCGCGCGCCTATCCGCCGCGTGGTGGCACCCGCGAAGAGCTGCTGCCGGTCGGTGGCGTCTACGCGTGGCGGCGCGACGGCGAGCACCACATGTGGAACCCCGAGACGATCGCGCTCGTACAACACGCCGTGCGCGAGGCCAATGGCGACGTCGCCGCCGCGCTGAAGGGCGACCGCGACGCTCACACCGCAGTGCGCGAGAGCCCCGCATTCGAGAAGTACCGCGAGTACGCGCGTGAGGTCAACGACGACGCCGCCCGCAGGGCGACGCTGCGCGGCCTGCTACAGATCGGCCCAGGCGACGGAACCGATTCCCAGCCACCCGCAGCCGCGATCCCGCTCGAGGAGGTCGAGCCGGCGAGCGAGATCGTCAAGCGCTTCTGCACCGGCGCGATGAGCCTCGGCTCGATCTCGCGCGAGGCGCACGAGACGCTCGCGATCGCAATGAACCGCCTCGGCGGGCGCTCGAACACGGGCGAGGGCGGGGAGGATCCCGTGCGCTTCAAGCCGGACGCCAACGGCGACCGGCGCCGCTCGGCGATCAAGCAGGTGGCCTCGGGCCGCTTCGGTGTGACGATCCACTACCTGGTCAACGCCGACGAGCTGCAGATCAAGATGGCGCAGGGCGCCAAGCCGGGGGAGGGCGGCCAGCTTCCGGGGCACAAGGTCGACGCCTACATCGGCTCGATCCGCCACACGACCCCGGGCGTCGGGCTGATCTCGCCGCCGCCGCACCACGACATCTACTCGATCGAGGACCTCAAGCAGCTGATCTACGACCTGCGCTGCTCGAACCCCAAGGCCCAGGTGTCGGTCAAGCTCGTCTCCGAGGTCGGCGTCGGCACCGTCGCGGCAGGCGTCTCGAAGGCGAACGCCGACCGCGTGCTGATCGCCGGGCATGACGGCGGCACCGGCGCCTCGCCGCTGTCCTCGATCCAGGCCGCCGGCATACCGTGGGAGATCGGCCTCGCCGAGACACAGCAGACGCTGCTGCTCAACAACCTGCGCTCGCGCATCGTCGTGCAGACCGACGGTCAGCTGAAGACGGGCCGCGATGTGGTGGTCGCAGCGATGCTCGGAGCGGACGAGATGGGCTTCTCGACCGCGCCGCTGATCGCGACGGGCTGCATCATGATGCGCGCCTGCCACCTCAACACGTGCCCCGTCGGCATCGCCACTCAGGACCCGGAGCTGCGCAAGCGCTTCAAGGGCACCCCCGAGCACGTCGTCAACTTCTTCTTCTTCGTTGCCGAGGAGGTGCGCGAGATCCTGGCGTCGCTGGGGCTACGCTCGCTCGACGACGCGATCGGGCGCGTCGACCTGCTTGGCGTCAGCGACGCGATCGAGCACTGGAAGGCGCGCGGCGTCGACCTCAGCCACATCCTCACCCACATCGAGCTGCCTGGCGAGGCGCCGCGTCGGCGTGTCGAACCGCCACCTCAGGTGCTCGACGACGCGCTCGACTGGCAGCTCGTCGAGAGCGCGCGGCCCGCGCTGGAGCAGCGCCAGCCCGTCGGTCTGAGCCTTCCGATCCGCAACCGCAACCGCTGCGTCGGCGGCATCCTCTCCAGCCACATCGCCGAACGCCACGGCGCGGTCGGCCTGCCCGAAGACTCGATTGTCGTCGAGTTCGAGGGCTCAGCCGGGCAGAGCTTCGGCGGCTGGCTGGCGCCGGGCGTGACGTTCACGCTGCGCGGCGACGCCCAGGACTACGCCGGCAAGGGGCTCTCCGGCGGGGTCTTCGCGATTCGCCCGCGCGAGGGCATGGGCGAGCACTTCAAAGCGGAGGACAACGTGATCGTCGGCAACACCGTGCTGTACGGCGCGACCGCCGGTCGCGCGTTCTTCCGCGGCCTCGCGGGCGAGCGCTTCGCGGTGCGCAACTCGGGCGCGTGGGCGGTGGTAGAGGGCATCGGCGACCACGGCTGCGAGTACATGACCGGCGGGCGCGTGGTCGTGCTCGGGCCGACCGGGCGCAACTTCGCGGCCGGCATGAGCGGCGGCTTGGCCTACGTGCTGGACGAGGACGGCACCTTCGCCGAGCGCTGCAACATGGGCATGGTCGGCTTCGAACAGCCATCGGAGGCTGACGCGATCGAGCTGCGCGCGATGGTCGAAGAGCACCTGCGCCGCACCGACTCGACCGTCGCGGCGCGCGTGCTGCGCGAGTGGGAGCTGCTGCTCGGGCGGAGCGCGTTCGTGAAGGTCATGCCGAACGACTACAAGCGCGTGCTGCGCGAGCTGGCAGAGGAAGAGGCGCTCGCCGCGAGCGCCGCCGGCAACGGCCGTCCGGCGCGCACGCGTCCGCTCGACCCGGTCGGCGAGACGGGCGTCTGATGGGCAAGCTCGGCGGCTTCCTGCAGATCGAGCGCCACGGCGTCCCCCAGCGGGATCCGGTCGAGCGCGTGGGCGACTACCACGAGTTCCTGCTGACGCGGCCGGTCGCGGAGCTGCGCGAGCAGGGCGCCCGTTGCATGGACTGCGGCGTGCCGTTCTGCCATAACGGCTGTCCGCTGGGGAACCTGATTCCCGACTGGAACGACCTCGTCTATCGCGACCGCTTCGCCGACGCGATCGCGCAGCTGCACGCCACCAACAACTTCCCCGAGTTCACCGGGCGCCTGTGCCCGGCGCCATGCGAGGCGTCGTGTGTGCTCGAGATCCGCGAGGGCGACGCGGTCACGATCAAACAGATCGAGAACGCGATCGTCAACCGCGCCTGGGAGGAGGGCTGGATCACGCCGCAGCCGCCCCGGCGCGAGCGCGAAACCGGCCAGGCTGTCGCCGTCGTGGGCTCCGGCCCGGCGGGCATGGCCGCGGCGCAGCAGCTGCGCCGCGCCGGCCATCGCGTGACGCTGTTCGAGCGCGACGAGGCGATCGGCGGGCTCGTGCGCTTCGGCGTTCCGGACTTCAAGATCGAGAAGACGGTCGTGCAGCGGCGCGTCGACCAGCTGATCGCTGAGGGCGTGGAGATCCGCTGTGGCGTCGAGGTCGGTAGCGACGTGGACGTGCAGGAGCTGCGCGAGGTCTTCGACGCGGTCGTGCTCGCGACCGGCTCGCGCGTGCCGCGCGACCTTGCCGTCCCCGGCCGGGAGCTCGACGGCGTGCACTTCGCGATGGACTACCTCTACCAGCGCAACCGCTGGGTCGCGCGGCAGCACGAAGCTACGTCCGCCGGCCCGGCGTCCGCGCTCGCGCAGCCGCCGCTCGAGCGCGAGATCAGCGCCGCCGGCAAGGACGTCGTCGTGATCGGCGGCGGCGACACCGGCGCGGACTGCGTCGGCAACGCGGTGCGCGAGGGCGCTCGCTCGGTGGTCCAGCTGGAGCTGCTCGCCGAGCCGCCCGCGCACCGCCCCGACGACCGCACGCCGTGGCCGCTGTGGCCGCTGAAGTACCGCCTCAGCTACGCCATGCAGGAGGCGCTCGAGCTCGGCGCCGGCGAGCAGGACTACTCGGTCACCACCACCGCGTTCGCCGGCGACGACGTCGGGGCGGTCGCGGGGCTGCGGATCGCACAGGCGATGTCGGAGCCGCCGTTCGAGCCGCTCCCCGGCAGCGAGCGCGAGCTGCCCGCGCAGCTGGTGCTGCTGGCGATGGGCTTCCTGCACCCCGAGCAGGCGCTGCTCGACCAGCTCGGCGTGGAAAAGGACGCCCGCGGAAACGTCAAGTCCGTGAAGCCCTACACGACATCGGTGGATGGCGTGTTCGCCGCCGGCGACGCGCGCCGCGGCCAGTCGCTGATCGTGTGGGCGATCAACGAGGGTCGCCAGTGCGCGCGCATGGTTGACCGTTATCTCGCCGCGCAACGTGACGGAGCGCCCGGCCCGCTCGCGCTCGCAGGCGAAGACGGCGGGCTTGCCGGCCACGCCGATGCGGACGCCGGGCCGGAGGGTCCGCCGCAACACGTGCACCCCGGCGTCGGCGCCTCGGAAGCGTAGCCGGCGTGTACGGCGAGATCGATCTGCAGCAGCGAGCTGAGCTTCCGAACGTCTGCGTGATCGGCGCCGGCTCCTCCGGCATCACGGCGGTCAAGGCGCTGCACGAGCGCGGGATTCCCTTCGACTGCTTCGAGAAGTCCGACCGCGTCGGCGGCAACTGGGTTTTCGAGAACCGCAACGGCATGTCGGCCGCCTATCGCGACCTGTTCATCAACACCTCGCGTCCGCGCATGGAGTACTCGGATTTCCCGATGCCCGACTCCTATCCGGACTTCCCGCACCACACCCAGATCGCCGCCTACTTCGACGCCTACGTCGACCACTTCGGCCTGCGCGAGCGGATCACCTTCGAGACCGGCGTCGAGCGCGCGACACGCGACGAGCACGGCTCCTGGACGGTCGAGCTCGACAGCGGCGAGAGCCGCCGCTACGACGCGCTGCTCGTCGCGAACGGCCACCACTGGAATCCGCGCTGGCCCGAACCGGCGTTCCCCGGCGCGGAGACCTTCGGCGGTAGCCAGCTGCACGCGCACTCCTACGTCGACAACTCGATCTTCGCCGGCAGGCGCGTCGTGGTCCTGGGGATGGGCAACTCGGCGATGGACATCGCGGTCGAGTCCTCCTACGTCGCCGAGCGCACGTATCTCGCGGCGCGCCAGGGCGTCTGGATCCTCCCGAAGTACATCTTCGGGAAACCGATCGACCAGATGCGCAACGACCCGCGCGTCCCGTTCAAGATCCGCCAGCGGATGATGCAGCAGCTGATCCGCAGCTACGCCGGGCCACCCGAGCGTTACGGGCTGCCGAAGCCCAGCCACCGTTTCGGCGAGTCCCACCCGACGGTCTCCGGCCGGATCCTCGATCGCATCCAGCACGGCACGATCACGCCGAAGCCGAACATCGCCGCGCTCGAAGGTGACCGCGTGCGCTTCGCCGACGACAGCAGCGCCGAGGCCGACGTGGTCGTCTACTGCACCGGCTACAAGATCACGTTTCCGTTCTTCGAGGAGAGCCTGATCTCCGCGCCCGAGAACCGCATCGACCTTTACCGCAGGGTCTTTCATCCGGAGATTCCGAACGTGTTCTTCGTCGGCCTGCTGCAGCCACTCGGCGCGATCATGCCGCTCGCCGAGGCTCAGGGTGCGTGGGTGGGCGATTATCTCCTCGGCGACTACGCGCTGCCGCAGCCGGGTGAGCTTCGCGCAGATATCGAAGCGGAACAGGCGGCGATGCGCAAGCGCTACGTCGCGTCCAAGCGCCACACGATCCAGGTCGACTACGAGAATTATCTGCATGCGCTGGCGAAGGAGCGCCGCGCGGGCAGCGCACGCGCGCGCGCAAACGGATATATCCCACCGGCGTCATGCCGACCTTCTGCCGTCACAACCGCTTCATAGAGCGCTGCCCGATCTGTAGCAAGACGCTGCCGGGCAACGAGCCGAGCAGCGGCCCCTCGACACGCGCCAAGTCCCCCACGCGCCCGCGCTCCGGGGGCGAAGCCTCGCGACGCCGGCGTGCGCGCGGCGAGGGCGTGCGGATTCAGCGCGAGGGCCGCGCAGAGGACGACGGCTATCGCTCAGAGCTCGTGCCCGGGCTGCGCGCCTCCGCCGACGCGCTGCGCCTCACCCACGAGATCGCCTTCTCGGCCGGGCGGCTGCTGGCGCTGGTCGCCCAGCCTCCTGGGCTCTACGGCGAAGCCCGCGCGCTCGCCGACGAGGACCTGGAGCGCGCCACCTGGATGTGCTTCCTGATCGCCTACCTCGGGCCGCTCGAGGACGACGATCCCTTCGCGGGCATCCGCACGGCGCTGGAGGCCCCGCGGGGCGAGCTGCCGGATCTCGACGGAGTGCCGCTCGGCCCCCGGAGCTCGCACGACCCCTCGCGCGGCTCCGAGACGCTGCTTGCGTATCGCCAATGGGTCGCGCGCGGCGGGCGCGCGAACGTTCCAGCGCAGGCGACGCCGGCAGGGGAGACGCAGGCGGCGGCGTTCACCGGCGACCCAGCATGGAGCCCCGAGCGGCGCTTCGAGCGCGTCTTCGAGCGCCTCGCACTGCCGGGCTTCGCCCGTATGGGACGCTACGAGCTGCTGGTGACACTCGGACGTCTCGGGCTGTACGAGCTGACGCCCGACTCGCTGCACCTGGCGGGCGCGCGCGGACTCTCCTCCGAAGACCTCACCACGCTGGCCGCCAAGCGCGTGTTCGGCATCGGCGACCCGCTGGTGCTGGAGCGGCGCGCGCAGGCGCTCGCACACGCCGTCGCGGTGCCGATCGAGACGCTCGATCTGGCGCTCGCCAACTGGCAAGCCCCGCAGCCGGCGACGCTGGGAATCCCGCGCGAGATGCTCGACGACGGCGCGTTCGAGCGCGCCGGCGCGGCCTTCGGGCTCTGAACGCACGAGCCAGAAATGCCGTCCACACGGCCACCTACAGTGCGTGCAACCCAGTTGTTCCGAACCCCCAGGGAGTCGCTGATGCCACTCTGTTTCATCGAGCCGCAGGATGCAATCCGCGTGATCGCCGAGTCCGTCGGTCGTGAGGCGCGCCGCCAGCTCGTGGGCGAGGTCGTGCGCGCCTGGGTCGACGACATCCCAGACCAGGAACTCTCGGTCCACTACGCAAAGGCGATCGCGGACCTCGACGAGGACGACCTGCACCTCCTGGCCGCCTGGCACGCCTCACTCGAGGTCGGCCAGCCGATCCCCAACACCGAGTTCCTCGTCGGCGTGTTCCCGAGCCTCGGCGAGAACCGGCGAGAGGCGCTCAAGATCGCCGCCGGCTTTCGCGGCGAGGAGGCCTTCCAGGCGGGCGTCGCCGAGGACCAGGCGCTCGACACGGTGCTGCCGCGCCTCTCCAGCGAGCGGGCGATCGAGCTCGCGAACGAGTGCATCCAGTTGTACATGTGGGACCGGCTCGGCTGCGATAACTAGCCCGGCTAGACTGGCTGGAGATGACTGAGACCGAGGCGATGCCCACCGAGGATGACGTGATGGACGCGCTCTCGAACGTGATCGATCCCGAGCTTGGGCTTGACTTCGTCGAATTGGGGTTGATCTATGGGGTGGAGGTCGTCGAGGGCAATGTGCGCGTGACGTTCACGCTGACAACGCCTGGGTGCCCGATCGGACCGCAGGTCAACGAACAGATCGAAGAGTTCGTCGGCGATCTCGACGGTGTCAAAGCGGTCGAGTCCGAGATGGTGTTCACGCCGCCGTGGTCCCCGGAGATGATGAGCGAGGACGCCAAGTTCGCACTCGGCTACTAGGCCGGCAACGCGAGGAAAGGTTTGACCGTCGGCCCTCTGGGCTGACACCCCGACGCTATGATCGAGCCGTCTCGTCGGTCGGGGGCCTTCGAGACTTCCATCGCCGGCCGGACGCATGGCTGCGTCACGCGGCCAACGCGGACCGCCGGACCGTCGACCAGGGGAAAGCCGGGGGCTCCCATATGGCAATCATCGAGCAGTGTCCGGGCGATAACGAAGAGGGTCTTCCCGAGCCGCAGCCCGGTCAGCTCGACATGCAGGTGTTCGTCGCGGGCGGCGAGCAGACCGTGCGCATCGCCGGCGAATTGGACATCGCGACCCAACCGTTGCTGGCGAACGCGATCGACGGCATGGACATCGAGGCAGCGGAGGTGATCACGCTCGACATGCGACGCCTGACGTTCCTCGACTCAACCGGCTTGCACGTGATCCTGATGCTGCAGGAGCACTGCGAACGCGCCGCGACCGAGCTGCGGATCATTCCCGGACCGAGGGCTGTCCAGCGCGTGTTCGAGATCACGGGCGTTCTCGAGTCGCTGCCGTTTCGTCAGCCCTAGGCCCGACCGGCCCCGCACGACGGTGTCGCTGCCGTCCGCTGGACGCTCGCGGCGGGGCGTGGCGTCAGACGGGCGCGGCGGTGCGCTCGCGCGCGAGCGCCACGAGCGTAGCGAGTTCGGAGGCGATGCTCTCGCCGATCGCATCGATGTCGGGGAGCGCGTCGAAGTCGCCGAGTAGTCCGAAGTTCATCTGCCCGTTGTAGGACATGATCGCGATCGCGAGCGCGTGATTCTCGGGCAGGAACGCCACCGGAATCGCGTGCAGCATCTCGCGTCCGAGCACGTACAGCGGGAACTGGGGGCCGGGCACGTTGGTGACGATCAGGTTGAACAGGCGCGTGGAGAAGTTCAGCCGCGAGGCCTGCGCGAGGATCGTCGGAGGCGCGAAGTTCTGGGCGCCCGAGATCACCTCTGCGCCGAGCGCCTGCTTGGACTCCTTCAGTCCGTCCATCGCGCTCGTGACGAAGCGCAGGCGGTTGATCGGGTCGCTGATGTAGATCGGCAGCGGCCCACGCATCACCACGATCCGATTGCCGCCGTGGTGGTGCTCGCCCTCGGTGCGCACGGACACCGGCACCAGCGCGCGCATCTCGACGCCCGCGGTGTGCCGGCCGCGGGAGATCAGGAAGGTTCGCAGCGCGCCGGCGACCACCGCGAGCACGACGTCGTTGACGGTGCCGCCGAAGGCGTTCTTGACGAGCTTGAAGTCCTCGAGTTGGGCCGTCACGCCGATGAAGCGCCGATGCGGCCCGATCGGCACGTTCAGCGGTGTTTCCGGCGCCGGGTTGAGCCCGGCCCACACGATCTCGCCGACGCCCTCCGCCGCCTCGCGAGCGCGCGACAACGCGCGCTCGGGGTGTGCAAGCGCGTCGATCGCGCCCTCGGCGAGCGCGACCCCGGCGCGCACGGCTCCCAAAAGCCCGGCGGCCACCAGGTGAGCGGTTCCCGGCTCGGGATGTGGCTGCCACGCGCGTCCAGTGATCGGCGTCTGCGGCGGATCGGGCGACAGGTCGAACAACACAGTTGCCAGATCGACGCCGGCGATGCCATCGATCAGCGAGTGATGCGTCTTGGTGATCAGCGCGAAACGATCATCTTCGAGGCCCTCGATCAGCCACATCTCCCACAGCGGCTTCGAACGGTCGAGCTGCTGGGAGAAGATCCGCGCGGTCAGGTCCTGCAGCTGCTCCCACTGCCCTGGGGCGGGCAGCGCGGTGTGGCGGACGTGGTAATCGAGGTTGAAGCTCGGGTCGTCGACCCACACCGGACGCCCGCTGTCGAGCGCCGTGTAGGCGAGCTTGTGTCGATAGCGCGGAACCAGGTGCAGCCGCCGCCGGATCTGCTCGAGGAACTCATCCATGCTCGGCGGAGGCCCTTCGACGATCGTCAGGCCGCCGATGTGCATGTGCGACACCGAGCTCTCCTGATGCAAGAACGACGCGTCTACCGGCGTCAGACGATCGAGGTGGCGTTGGCTCATCAGGGTTAGCCTAGCGGGGCGCCCCCTACAATGGCATCCGTGTCGAACACCGTCGAGAAGCTGCTGCTCGCAGCCCCCCGCGGCTACTGCGCGGGCGTCGATCGCGCCGTGCAAACCGTGCAGCGCGCGCTCGCGATCCATGGCGCCCCCGTGTACGTACGCAAGGAGATCGTGCACAACAAGCACGTCGTGGCGCAGCTGGCCGAGCGTGGCGCGATCTTCGTCGAGGAGCAGACCGAGGTGCCCGAGGGCGCCGTCTGCGTGTTCTCGGCGCACGGCGTCGCACCGAGTGTCCGCGCCGGCGCGGCCGAGCGCGGGCTGCAGACGATCGACGCCACCTGTCCGCTCGTGACGAAGGTGCATCGCGAGGCCGTGCGCTTCGCCCAGGAGGGCTACACGGTCGTGCTCGTGGGCCACGACGGACACGAGGAGGTCGAAGGCACGATGGGGGAGGCCCCCGACCGGATCGTGCTCGTCCAGAACGAGGACGATGTCGACGAGCTCGAGGTCGCCGACCCGCAGCGGATCGCGTACATCACCCAGACGACGCTCGCCGTTGATGAAACGAGCGCGATCCTCGCACGACTGCGCGAGCGCTTCCCGAGCATCGTCGGTCCGCGCACCGACGACATCTGCTACGCGACCACCAACCGCCAGGCGGCCGTCAAGCAGATGGCGGCGAGCTGCGATCTGATGCTTGTGATCGGCTCGCGCAACTCTTCCAACTCCGTGCGCCTCGTCGAGGTCGCCCGCGATTGCGGCACCGAGGCGCACCTGATCGACTCCGCACGCGAGCTCCAGGAGGAGTGGCTCGCAGGCGCGCGCGTGGTAGGCATCTCCTCGGGCGCGAGCGCTCCCGAGGAGCTCGTAAGCGAGCTGGTCGACGCCTTCCGCGTACGTGGCGTGGAGGACATCTCCGAGTTCGACGTCGTGCGCGAGGATGTCCGCTTCATGCTGCCCAAGCAGATACGTGACGCCGTCACAGCGGCGCCGCGCCCGGACGGCGTGGCGGGAGCATCCTCCTGAGCGACGCGAGTCGTTCGGCGGCGCCGCCCCGACGGCGGATCCGCCCGCGCGCACGAGGTCAGCGATGCGCACGCTGATCGTCTCGGACCTGCATCTCGGGAGCGTCTCGCGCGCAGACCTGCTGCGGCGTCCCGAGCTGCGCGCTGCGCTGCTCGACGCCGTCGCGGATGCCGAGCGCGTGGTTCTCCTGGGAGACGTCCTCGAGCTGCGCCACGGGCCGATGCGCGATGCGCTGGCCGCGGCGCGCCCCTTCTTCGAGGACATCGGGCAGGCGCTCGCCGGCAAGGAGCTCGTGATCGTCGCCGGCAACCACGATCACGCGCTCGTCGAACCGTGGCTGGCGCGGCGCGGCGAGGAGGCCGAGGCGCAGGACCTCGGCGTCGAGCAGCTGCTCGAGTCGGCGCTGGTCTCGCCGGCGCTCGAGCGGATCGCCGGCTGGGTCTCGCCGGCGCGGCTGCGCGTCGCCTATCCCGGGCTGTGGGTGCGTCCCGATGTGTATGCCACGCACGGGCACTACCTCGACTGCCATCTGACCGTGCCGACGCTCGAGCGTCTGAGCGTCGGGGCCATGAGCAGGGTGCTCGGACGCCCGGCCAGCGGGTTCGACTCGGTCGCCGACTACGAGGCGACCGTCGCGCCGGTGTTTGCCTGGCGCGACGCCGTCGCACGGGACGGTCCGACCGGCGCCGCGCTGAACGGCGGCGCCACCGTCACCGCCTGGAACGCGCTAAGGGCAGACAGGAAGGGGCCGAGCGGGTATCGCGATCTTCCTCGCTGGCTGCGCGCTCAAGCGATCGTCGGCGCGTTCACGCTCACGGTCGCAGGGCTCAACCGCGCGGGTATCGGTCCGTTGCGCGCCGACCTTTCGGCGGACGAGCTGCGCCGCGCGGGCCTGCGGGCGATGGGGGAGGTCGCGGCGCGCCTGCGCCTCGGCGACGCCTACGTCGTCTTCGGCCACACCCATCGCGCGGGACCGCTCCCCGGCGATCACGAGCTTGAGTGGAGCGGGCGCGACGGCGCGCGCCTGGTGAACGCCGGCAGCTGGACCTACGCGCCGATCTTCCTGAGCGAACGGCCCAGCGAGAGCCCGTACTGGCCGGGCGTCTGTGTGCTCGTCGACGACGACGGCCCACCGACGGTGACGCGTCTCCTGCAGGACCGCACGCACGCGCAGCTCCGCGCCAACGCTAGCTTCGTCAGCCAGAGGAGACCCCCGGCGTAAAGCAGGTGGCGAGGCAGCGCACGCCGCCGCCGATCACGAGCTCGAGTGAACCGCTCGTGTGCCTCGCGTGCTCGAGCAACGGGTACGCGCCCGGGTGCGTGACCTTGACCTCCGCGCCGCCCGCAGTCGCGCCGCCGTTCACCGTTACGACGCCAGCGCCGTCGAGCACCGCCCACACACCGCCGGCCTCATACGGTCCCGAGTAGGGCCCCTCCTGGTCCTTCGTCTGCGGCACGAGCAGCGCGCCCGGGGTGTCCTCTGGGCGCAGCGGCGAGAGCGGCTCACGCGTGACTCCGAGCAGCTCCTGGATCGCGAGCTCCGTTTCTGCGTAGCCCCCCTCGCCGTAGTGGTACTCGAACAGTCGCGCGTGGCCGTCGAACAGGTAGCGCGACGGCCAGCCTTCGTTGCCGTAGTCCTGCCACATTTCCAGGTCGCTGTCGATCAGCACCGGATACTCGATGCCCAGGCGCGCAACTGCGTCCCTGACGGCCAACTCGTCGCTCGAGGCATCGAAGCCGGGACAGTGCACACCGATCACGCGCAGGCCCGCCGGCGCGTAGCGCTCGTGCCAAGCCTTCAGGTAGGGCAGCGTGCGCAGCGAGTTCGGCCGGCAGAAGTCCCAGAACTCGACAAGCATTGGCTTGCCCTGCTTGAGGATCGGCTGCGGCCCACCCGCGTTCACCCACGGCCCAGGGGGGAACGGCGGCGCAGGGATCGTGTCGACAGGCGCGCGCATTGCTGGTCAACGCGCCCCTGAGAGGTGCGAGTCGCAAGCCTGCCAAGGACGCAGTGAGCGCCGCGTGCTTCGCACGCAAGCGATCGAGGACGCCGGCAGGCGCAGTGAATCGCGCCTCTCAGCCGATGGAGCCGACCATCTCCAACTGTATGAGCCGGTTGAGCTCGACCGCGTACTCCATCGGCAGCTCCTTCGTCACCGGCTCGATGAAGCCGTTGACGATCATCGCCGCCGCCTCGTCCTCGGTGAAGCCGCGCGAGCCCATGTAGAACAGCTGGTCGTCGGAGATGCGCCCGACCGTGGCCTCGTGGGCGACCGTCACGTGCGGGTTCTGGATCTGGATGTCGGGCCAGGTGTCCGATTTCGATTCGCCGTCCATCATCAACCCGTCGCATTGCACGCGCGCTTTCGAGCCGGCCGAGTTGTGGCCCATCTTGACCAGGCCGCGGTAGCCCATGATGCCGCCGTCCTTGGAGATCGACTTGGCGAGGATGTTCGACGTCGTGTTCGGCGCCAGGTGCACGACCTTCGCGCCGGTGTCCTTGTGCACGCCTTTACCGGCCACGCCCACGTTCAGGTGATCCGCGCGCGCGCCCTCGCCCATCAAGAACGAGCCCGGGTAGAGCATCACGTACTTGGCGCCCATCGAGCCGCCGACCCACTCGACCGTTCCCTCAGCGTCGACGATCGCACGCTTGGTGTTGAGGTTGTAGACGTCCTTGGACCAGTTCTGGACGGTCGTGTAGCGCGCCTTCGCGCCCTCGTGCACGAAGATCTCAACGACCGCCGAGTGCATCGAGTTGACGCTGTAGGTCTGTGCCGTGCAGCCCTCGATGTAGTTCACCTCGGAGCCCTCGTCGGCGACGATCAGCGTGTGCTCGAAGGTGCCCTCGCCGGCCCCCTCCATGCGGAAGTACGACTGCAGCGGCAGGTCGCACTTGACGCCCTTGGGGACGTAGCAGAAGGCGCCGCCCGACCACACCGCGCCGTGCAGCGCCGAGAACTTGTTGTCCTGCGCCGGCACGCACTTGGTCATGAAGTATTTCTGCACCAGCTCCGGGTACTCGGTGATCGCCGTGTCCATCGAGCAGAACAGGATCCCCTGCTTGGCGTACTCCTCCTTCAGGCCCTCGTACACGGGCTCCTGGCGCCACACGCCGACGACGCCCGCGAGGTGCTCGCGCTCGGCCTGGGGGATGCCAAGGTCCTCGTAGGTCTGCTTCATGTCCGCCGGCACGTCGTCCCAGCTGTTGAAGCGCCCGGCGGTTGGCGGCGAGTACAGGACGAGGTCGTCGAGGTTCAGGCCGCTCAGGTCCGGACCCCACGTCGGGATCGGCTTGCGTTCGAAGATCTCCAGCGACTTCAGTCGTTTCTCGGCCATCCACTCGGGCTCGCCCTTGATCTTCGAGAGCTCGGTCACGACCTCGCGCGAGATGCCCTGACGGGCACGCAGCTGACCCTGCTCGTCCTCGACGATCGGGCTGGGCTTTGCGATCTTCGTGCTCTCAATCGTGGCCATGAAGCTCCTCGCTGGCGGTTCGCTGGGCAATCCTGTGCTGTGCAGTAGGAATTGTATCGAGGCTGGCGGGCCTCACCAGAGCGCGGCCGGATGATCGCGCGCGAATCGCGCTACGGCCGAGCATCGGCCGTCGTTGCCATGTCAGCTTTGCCCGTCGAGAAGCTCGTCCAGCGTGTTGCCGCTGAGCACTGAGCAGGGCTTCTCGGCGACGATGTCCGACCCCGGGCGCGCCTGCTCATCGCGGCGCTTCAGCAGCAGCCACTGCGGCTTTGGCCCGGGCCGTGTGCGCTGCAGCGCAAAGCCGCCGCTCAGCTTCTCGCCGTGCAGCACGAACACCGCGTGGCCGCGCTCGAGCGCCTCCGGCCAGGCGACCCGGCCGCCCTGCTCGTAGTCCCCGTGGTCCCAGATCACCACGCCTCCGTGTTCGGTGCGGCCCTCGAACGAGTTGTGGTGCAGGTCGTGGTCCTCGACCTGCACCGCCAGACGCTTCACCGACGGGTCCAGCGACGGGCCCTTCGGCACCGCCCACGAGCGCATCGCGCCGTCCACCTCGAGGCGCAGGTCGAAGTGGCGCGTTGTCGCAGCGTGCTGCTGCACGACGAACACGCCTGCGCTCACGCCGCGAATCGCAAACTGCTCATGCCCCTCGATCTTCGTGTCCGCCAGCGCGACGTCCGCGACAGCAGCTCCCCGTGGGCCTTCGCGCAGGAACGAGGCGAGGGCCTCGGTTGCCGCGGCTGGCCCCTCGGCGTGCACCTCGACGCTGCCGTCGTCCGCGTTGCGCACCCAACCCATCAAGCCGAGCTCGCGCGCACGGCGCCGGGTGGCCTCGCGGAAGCCCACCCCCTGGACCGAGCCCCTGATCACTGCTCGGATCGCCCTCGGCCCCGGCGTGTCGCCTCTCAAGTCGCCGTCTCCGGCTCGCGCCGACCGGTTGGCCCCGGGGCCTGTCGTCCCCAGGGCCAACCACTGCTCGAGCGCGACTCGCCTAGAAGGCCGACCACATCTTCCCGGCGCTGAGGTGGACCTTGTAGGAGACGGTCACGCCTTCTTTCGGTGGGGTTCCCGCGGGACCGCTGAGCGTGACTTCTGTCCCCGAGCTTGGGGTGAATTCCAGCGGGTGTTCGATCTTTTCGGTTTCCACTTCATCGTAGTTGCAGACCATATCGCCATCGGCGTGGAACAGGCCTTTGAACGTGCAGCTGGGCCCTTCGATTTCGAACACACCGATTTCGCTCCCGCTCTGCGGGATGAATTTCAGTTTCTCCGAGCCAGGAGGTCCTTCGAGGGTGCCCTTCAGCGGGTTCGTCAGGAAGCGACTTCCCGCGACTGAGCATTTCGTGTTTTCGACGGCTGAGTTGGGTTTGGGCTCGTACACCTTGCAGCCCGCGTATTCGACGGCGCTTTCGGTTCTGGTGCTCGGTGCTGTGATCGTCCCGCCTTTGACCTTGACTTCGCTGCACTGGATGCTGCCGATTTCAGCAGTTTTTTCCTGCGTCAGTATCAGTTTGAAGGGTGCCGTGACGGTGGTCGATTCCGCGACCGGTTCCGAGCCTGTCATAAGTTTGCCTTCCAGCCACCACTTCGGTGTGAATCTTGGGCTTTCGGCCCTGGTCTCGATCGCTGGCGAGTAGACGGTTTCGGTTTGTCCGATCTCCTGTGCGTGGAACGGGCCGAGTTCTGTCGGGGTGAAGGCGGTCGTTTCGAGATCCTGTTCGCTCCCGTTGCTTTCCGCGAACGTCGTCAGCGCTGTCGCGCTCATCGCGCCGATCGGACTGTCGACGCCGGCAGCGAAGCCGGTGGTCTCGTACTGGACACCTCCGCATTCGAACCAGGTCTGGAAGTGCGACGCGCCCGCCGAGTCCGTGAATCGCGTGTCGACGACGAATTTACCCGATATTGCAGGAAATTCTACTTCGGTCAGTTCTGTCGTAAGCGGCTCGGTGATGACTTCGCCTGGACTGGTCGCGGGTTCACCGGGCGGCACGCTCTGGCATTTGTTGCCCAGCGTTTCGCAGCCTGCAAAGACGATTTTGTCGGTGTCCGTTTTCGCCCCGGTGATCGCGCCGACGTCGGTGTCCGATTTGCAGGTCACCGAGCCAGAGCCGGGAGTTTCGAGAAGCTGTTCGCCGCCTTTCGACGTGTACGTCGGCTTCGGCGCGAGTTCGAACTTACCCTTGTGGTCCGGTTTGCCCTTCTTCTCGGCGACGGTTTTGCATTCGCCTTCGGTGAAGTTGGCTTTCTTCTGCGGGTAGCATGTGCCGGCGGCGTGCCATTCGAAGCTGCCCTTCTTCGCCGCGCGCTGGGTGCAACCGGCGTCTTGGTAGATGCCCTTTTTCTGGGCAACGCACACGCCGTATTCCGCCGCAGAGGACGTCGATACTCCGGCGACGGCGCCAAGCGCGCACACGAGCACGGCGCAGAGCGCCGCCATCTTGATGCGTTTCATCGTTTCCACTGCTCCTCTCCCCACGTGTGGGTAGGTGAGTGGCATCCGAGCCCCATTGCCTTGGGACTAACGCGGCCGCAAGGCGATCCATGACTGCGCTGGCATCATCCCCCGAGTCCAGCGGCGGCGAGTGTCTCAGAAACAAGGAGTGGCGTCAAGGTCAATAAATGTTAACGTCAGCTGGACGGCCAGCCAGGCCGTTCGGCTTGGAGTCCGCGTCGGGCCTGCGGCTCGTGTCGAAAGCGCGTCGCGCAGGCTCAGGTAGGCCAGTCGTGATCGCCGGTGACCGCGCCGCGCACCACCTTCAGGTTCAGCAGCGCGCACTTGCGTCTCGTCGCCGACACGGGGATGCCGAGCAGGTCGATCATCCAGTCCGCGTCCAGCTCGCCGACCTCCTGCAGCGTCATGCCCTTCAGCTCCTCTGAGGCGATCGACGCCGACGCCTGCGAGATCGCGCACCCGTGGCCGTGGAAGCGGATCTCCTCGATGCGGTCGTCGCTCACACGGATGTGCACGCCCAGCTCGTCGCCGCAAAGCGGATTGTGCTCCAACGCCTCCAGGTCGTGGGGCTCGAGCTCTCCGAAGTTTCGAGGGCGCTTGTAGTGGTCGAGGATGTAGTCGCGGTACAGGTCGTCCATCAGAGCCCGAACACCTCGCGCCCCGCCTGCAGCGCATCGACCAGTGCGTCGATGTCCGATCGGTCGTTGTATACGCCCACGCTCGCCCGCGCAGTCGCGCCCACCCCCAGGCAGCGCATCAGCGGCTGCGCGCAGTGATGGCCCGCACGGATGCACACGCCGGCGCGATCGGCCAGCTCGGCGATGTCGTGTGGGTGCATGCCCTCGATCGTGAACGACGCCAGGCCGCCTCGCGCGTCGGCCTCCGGCGGCCCCACGACGCGCAGCCCCGGGATCTCTGCCAGGCGCTCGAGCATGTACGCAGTCAGCGAGCGCTCGTGCGCGCGCACGCGCTCCATCCCGAGCGCTCCCAGGTACTCGACGGCCGTGCCCAGGCCGACCGCCTCGGCGATCGGCGGCGTGCCCGCCTCGAACTTGTATGGCAGCTCGTTCCACGTCGTCTCGAGGAAATCGACAGAGGCGATCATGTCGCCGCCCGTCAGGAACGGCTCCATCCGCTCGAGCAGCTCCGCGCGCCCGTGCAGCACCCCGATCCCCGTCGGCCCCAGCGCCTTGTGCCCCGTCCATGCGTAGAAGTCCGCGCCGATCCGCTGCACGTCGACCGGTAGCTGCGGCACCGCCTGGGCGCCGTCGATCAAGGACACGGCCCCCGCCGAACGGACCCGCGCGGCAATCTCGGCAACCGGGTTGATCGTCCCGAGCACGTTCGACACGTGCGCGAACGCCACCAGCCGCACATCGCCGCGTTCCAACTCCGCGTCGAGCGCCGCCAGCGACAGCTCGCCGCGCGCGTCGACCTCCAGGTAGCGCAGGCTCGCGCCCCGCTCGCGGCACAGAACCTGCCACGGAACCAGGTTGGCGTGGTGCTCCATCTGCGTGATCAGCACCGCGTCGCCCGGGCCCACGTTCGCTCGGCCCCACGCGTACGCCACCAGGTTGATCGCCTCTGTCGCGTTCTTCGTGAAGATCGTCGTCCTCGGGTCGGCGCCCGTGAAGCTCGCCACGCGCGTGCGCGCGCCGTCATACGCCGCATCAGCTTCCTGTGCAAGCGCGTACACGCCGCGGTGCACGTTTGCGTTGTGGCGGCGCAGGTGCTCGGCCTGCGCGTCGATCACGGCCGCCGGCTTCTGAGAGGTCGCGCCCGAGTCCAGGTACACCAACGGTCGCTCGCTGGGGCCGCGCGAGAAGATCGGGAAGTCGGCGCGTACGTCCAGCGCGCCCGCAGCCGAGTTCTCAGCGACTGATGGCATACGTCTCGATGTCCTCGCGCGCCGCCGCCAGCTTCTCGGCGACCCTGCCACGCACGAGCTCCTCGAGCGCCTCGTCCTGCAGCTCCACGACCAGCGGCTCGAAGAAGCCCTCGACGATCACCCGCACCGCCGTCGGACGGTCGAGACCGCGCGACTGCATGTAGAAGATCGCCGTCTCGTCGAGCTCACCGACCGTGCCGCCGTGGGACGCCGACACGTCGTCCGCCGACACCAGCACCGACGGGATCGCGTCGATGCGCGCCTTCGGCGAGAGCATCATCGAGTGGATCTGCAGGTAGGTGTGCGTTTGCTGTGCGCCCGGGTCGATCTGAATCAGCCCCTCGAAGCTCGCGCGGCTCTCACCGGTCGCCGTCCCGCGCCAGTGCACGTCGCCGCCCGACGGCCCCGTTTCGTGCAGATCCACCGCGAACACGTCCAGGTGCTCGTGCTCCTCCGCGAAGAACAGTCCACGAAACGCCATGTCGCCGCCTTTCTCGGTCACCGCCAGCTCCAGGTGCTGGCGCACCAGGTGGCCGCCCAGCAGCGCCGGCAGCCAGTGGCAGTACGCGTCGCGGCCGACACCCACGAAGCGCGTCGAAACGTCGAACACCTCGCCGGAGCCCCAGTCCTGGAACTGCGTAACGCGGCAGCGCGCGCCGTCCTGCAGGTAGCACTCGAACGCGCCCGCGTGCAGCGCCTGGCCCTCGAAGTCCTCCGCCAGGTCGTACTCCTGGACCCGGAACTCGCTCGTCGGGCCGCCCAGCACCAGCGTGCGCCCGTACTGCGCGATGCCGGCGCGGTCGATCGCGTACACGATCTCAAACGGCGCCTCCACGACAACCCCCGCCGGGACGTACAGGAACGCGCCGCCCGTCCAAAACGCCGCGTTCGCCGCCTCCAGCTTGTGGCGGTCGATCGGCATGCGCGTGGAGTACCACTGCGACACGAGCTCGCCGTGCTGCTCGAACGCCTGCTCGAGCGAGCACAGGATCACGCCCTGGCCCGCGAGCTCGGCGTCGAGCTCCAGCTCCACGATCGCGCCCGCGCTCTGCACGATCCGTCCCGCGCGCGGCCGGTCCGGGAGCGTCCTTGTGACGACATCCGGCACGCCGTTCTCCGAGACGCTCGTCTGCAAGGCGTCGAGGTCCAGATCCTGCAGGCTCGTGCTCCAGAAGCCCGAGCGCCGCCACACCGGCAGCTCCGATGTCTCATACACCTGCAGCGCGGCCTCACGCAGCTGCGAGAGCGTGCGCCCGTCGCCCGCGCCGGCGCCATGCAGCGCCTCGTACAGCGTCGCCTCACGATGGCGGCCGGCCTTGACCTGCCCGGGCGCCCGAGGGTCGACCGGGGCCGCCCCGTTCGTCGATGCGCCCGCCGCGCCATTGGTCGCTGCCCCAGGATCAGACACTGCTGTCACCGGCTGCCACCGCACCGGCCGCGCCCGCGCCAACCTCCTGGCGAATCTGGTCGTAGCCCTCGCGCTCGAGCCGTTCGACCAGCTCCACGCCGCCCTCCAGCACGATCTGCCCGTCCATCAGGATGTGCACGAACTGCGGCTGCACGTAGTGCAGGATCCGCTGGTAGTGGGTGATGATCAGCGCGCCGAGCCCCTGCTCGTCGTGCAGCCGCTGCACACCCTCGGCCACGGTGCGCAGCGCGTCGATGTCCAGGCCCGAGTCCGTCTCGTCGAGGATTGCGATGTCTGGAGCCAGCATCGCCATCTGCAGGATCTCAGCACGCTTCTTCTCGCCGCCGGAGAAGCCGTCGTTGAGGTGGCGTGAGGTGAACGCGCGGTCCACGTCCAGCAGCTCGATCGCATGCTGCAGCTGCGTGCGGAACTCCTTCACCTGGATCGGCTCCTCGCGTTTGGCGTTGATCGCCATGCGCAGGAAGTTCGCAACCGACACGCCGGGGATCGACACCGGGTATTGGAACGCGAGGAACAGGCCCGCCTTCGCGCGCTCGTGCGGCTCGGCCTCGGTGATGTCCTCGCCCTTGAACGTGATCGAGCCCTCCGTGATCTCGTAGGAGGGGTGGCCGAGCAGCGTGTTCGCCAGCGTCGACTTGCCCGAGCCGTTCGGGCCCATCAGCGCGTGGATCTCGCCGCGGTTGATCTCCAGGTTGACGCCGCGCAGGATCTCGCGCTCGTCGGTGCGTACGTGCAGGTCTCTGATCTCTAGGTCGGCCATGTTCTGTGCTCAGGCTCCGGTCGTCAGGGTTGATGGTCGGGGTTCGGTTGCCAGCGGTTGTGCGCCGAGCGTCGGCAGCGCTGGTCCCGCCGTCTCGCTCAGCCCCGGCAGGGAGGGGTGCAATGAGTTGACCAGCAGGTCGGCGAGCGTCGTCTCGCGCAGCGTGCGCACGATCGACACGCGCACGCGCGTCCACAACAGCTTCGTCGGGCACACGTGATCGGCGCTCGACTCGCGCGCGCACACGATCGACCCGTCCGCCGCCTCCGAGATGCACTCGATCGGCGCGATCGAACCCTCCAGCGCCTCGACCACCTCCGCCATCGTGATCGCGCCCGCCGGGCGCGCCAGCATGTAGCCGCCGCGCGAGCCCCGGCGCGAGTCCACGAGGCCGGCCTTGCGCAGGCGCGCCACGAGGTGCTCCAGATACGCCAGCGGCAGGCCGTCGTGTGCTGCGATCTCGGCCAGCGGCACGGGGTCGTCGCCGACGCGTCGAGCAAGCTCGACCATCACCCGTACCCCGTACTCTGCCTTGGTTGAGAACATCATCGCAAGATTTCCTACCTGGCAGCTAGGGTATCAAGGGTCGGCGTGATCGCCCTCGAGCAGCTGGATGTCGTGGCTCAGCGATTCCGGCGTCAGCTGTTCTGACTCGAACACCACGCGCTCCCGGCCGGACGGGTCGATCAGCAGCACCGACGCGTATTCGTCGAACACGCGCGAGCCGGCGCTCGCCGGCTTGACGTCGTACGCGCTCCACACGTGCGCCAGCAGCGCCGGCGCCCCCGACAGGTACTGCGCGCGCCCGCTCAGCGCCGCTTCGGAGAGGAACCGGCGCACGCGTGCAGGCGAGTCCGAGGCGGGGTCGGCGCTCACGATCAGCACCGGCACGCGCGCGTCCAGTTCATCGAGCGCGCCGCGGATCTGCTGAGCGATCAGCACGCACGGCGCGCCGCACGTCGAGTACAGGAACGTGAGCACGACCACGTGGCCGCGGTACTGGGCGAGCGACACGTCGCGGCCTTCCTGGTCGCGCAGCGTGAACGGTGGCGCGGCGATGTTCGCCGGAAGCGCCGCGCCCGCGAACGCCGATGACGGGCCGGTGGAGGACACGGACGAGCGGGGAGCGGACGAGCCGTCTTCGGATGAGCGCCAGACGACCACCGCGAGCACCACCGCGAGCACGATCGTCGCGACCGCCGCAGCGGCGCGCGCGGCGGTGCGTCCTTGCATGGGCTCGCGATTCTGTCGTTCCCAGAGCATGCCGGTGAGAGTAGATGAGGCGTAGCCGGCAGTTGAGACGGCGCAACGGGCGAGCGCGTCGGGGCCGTGGACGCGGACGCGGGTGGCCGCCGACCACGAGCGTAATATCCCAACAGATGGGGGTAGGCATGCGCTCTGCGGCGGCGACGGCTCGGAAGCTGGCGGGAGTGCTCGTCCTCGCTCTCGCGACCTTGATGCTGCTCGCAGCCGGAGCCTCCGCTGAAGGCACGGCCCCGGTCAACTCCGGCCCACCGCCACCGCCACCGGCCAACGACACGCTCGCGGGCGCCCAGGCGATCCACACCCTGCCGGCGTCGATCAACGGCACCACCGTCGGCGCCAGCACAGAAGCCGGCGAACGCGAATCGGGATGCAGCGTTCCCACCGGTCACTCCGTCTGGTACAGCGTGCGCCTTCCGACCGCACATCGCATCGCGCTCCACCTCGCCGCCGCCGGCGCGCTCGACGCCACGGTCGACGTCTACCACGCGGTGCGCTCGCAGCTGACCTCCGTCGGCTGCCAGGAGACCGACGCCAACGGCAAAGCATCCTTCTCGTTCCGCGCCTCGAAGAACGGCCTCTACGACGTCCGCGTCGCCGCGCTTCAGAGCTCGCAGCTCGCCACATTCACGCTCGAAGTGTTCCTGCCCACACCCGCCGTGCAGCCGCCCGGCTCGCCGCTGCCTGGCGGCGGCGCCAGCGGTCAGGTCGACCGCATCCAGAACATCAACGCCGCCTACGCCGTGACCCTGCACGCGGGCGTCAGCTACCTCATCAGCCTCGCGAACGAGACCAGGGGCGCGTGCGTCAGCGGTGCGCTGTTCGCCCCCGGCACCACCTCCTTCGGCGGCGAAGAAGAAGAACCGGAAGCCGGGGGGCGCGCCGGCGACTCGCTGCTGCAGATCAAATGCAGCGGCTACCGGCTGTTCACGCCCGCCGCCGGCAAGGGCGGCCGCTACAGCTTCGAGATCACGCCGCGCCTCTCCCATCGCGGCGTCCAGCGCTTTCACCTGCAGGTTGCGCCCGCGGGGCCCGACGAGACGGCTCCGGGGCTCCTGCTGTCCAACTACGGCCGCGCAAGCGGCTATCTGAGCTCACGCAGCTCACAGGTGCTGCGCCTGTACCGCGTGCAGGTCACCAGTCACTCCAACCTGACGCTGAAGCTGCGTGCACCGGAATCGGCAGAACTGAAGCTGCAGCTGCGCAACCAGAACGGCGATGTCATCGACTGCAGCTGCGAAGGCGGCGGCTCGCAGACGCTCCAGCAGCAGCTGGTCCCCGGCACCTACTACGCGGTCGTGTCCGTGCACGGCGATACCGCCGGCGGCTTCACGCTCACACGCGAGTCGCGCACGATCACCGCCACGAGCGTCTCCTTCAGCGATTCCAAGGCCGCGCCCGGCACGCCGCTCGGGATCGACGTCAAGGTCTCACCCGCCGCGTCAGGCCCCGTCAGCGTCTTGATCGAACGCTTCGACCCCGTTTTCGGCTGGCAGTTCTACCGCGAATCGCACGCATTCGTCAGCGGCGGGCTCGCCGACGTGCCGTTCACAGCCCCCGCCGTCGGCCAATGGCGCGCCAACGCCACCTACGAAGGCTCGAGGACGGCCAGCCCGAGCGCCGTCGGCTTCACCTACCTGCTCGTCTCCTGAACCGGGAGTCTGCGCGCCGGCGTCTGGCCCGACGGCTCGCCAAAGGTCGCTACACTTTATGAAGTCCCTGAATCCCGACCCTGGTTTAGGAGTTTAGATGAGCCCGTCAGGCGCGGAGCTTCTCCGCCGAGTCAAGAGCGAAGTACAAGAGGTCGATCCATCCGAGGTCGCCGAGCTGATGCACGAGGGCGTGGCGATCATCGACGTGCGCGAGACCGAGGAGTACACCGCCGGGCACCTGCCCGGGGCCAAGCACGTGCCGCGCAGCTACCTCGAGACGAGGATCGAGGGCGTCGTCCCCGATCGGTCCTCGCAGGTGATCCTCTACTGCGCCTCCGGCAACCGCTCCGCCTACGGAGCGCGGACGCTCGAACAGGATCTCGGTTACGAGCACGTGCGCTCGATGACGGGTGGCATCACGCTGTGGAAGGACCGCGGCTACGACGTCGAGGTTCCGCGCGCGCTCAGCGCCGAGCAGCGCGAGCGCTACTCGCGCCACCTGCTGATCCCCGAGATCGGCGTCGAGGGCCAGCAGAAGCTGCTCGACGCCAGGGTGCTGCTGCTCGGCGCCGGTGGGCTCGGCTCGCCAACCGCTCTGTACCTCGCGGCCGCCGGCGTCGGCACGCTCGGCATCGTCGACGACGACGTCGTCGACCTGTCCAACCTGCAGCGCCAGGTGATCCACGACACCGAGCGCATCGGCACCCCCAAGGTCGACTCCGCCGAGCAGACGATCCGCGCGCTGAACCCCGACGTCAACGTCGTCAAGTACCAGACGCGCATCGACGCGTCGAACATCATGGAGATCATCGACGGCTATGACGTGATCGTCGACGGCGTCGACAACTTCCCCACGCGCTACCTGCTCAACGACGCCAGCGTGCGCCTGCAGATCCCCGTCGTGTCGGCGTCGATCCTCGGCTTCGACGGGCAGCTGTCGGTGTTCAAGCCATACGACGGCCCCTGCTACCGCTGCCTGTTCCGCGAGCCGCCGCCCGCTGAGCTGGCCCCCTCGTGCGGAGCCAACGGCGTGCTCGGCGTGCTACCCGGCACGATGGGCCTGCTGCAGGCCACCGAGGTCGTCAAGCTGCTGCTCGGCATCGGCGACCCCGCAATCGGGCGCCTGTTGCTGTACGACGCGCTCGGCGCGACGCTCACCGAGGTCAAGGTCCACCGCGACCCCGAGTGCCCGATCTGCTCGCGCGATCCCGACGAGATCGCCGACGAGGAGATGGGCGTGTTCCCTGACTACGAGGCGTTCTGCGCCGCAGCCGGCTAGCGGGTCGCTGGCACGGCGCCGGGCGGCGTCGCGCTCTTCCTGCTAATCCTTCCCCGAACATGGCAACGATCAAGATTCCACCTGTCCTGCGCAACTCCGTCGGCGGCGAGAAGGAGGTCGGTGCTTCGGGCGGGAACGTCGGCGACGTGCTGCGCGACCTCGCCGCCAACCACCCGGCGACCCAGGACCAGCTGTTCTCTGCAGACGGTGCGCTCAACCGCTACGTCAACGTGTACCTCAACGACGAGGACGTACGCGTGCTCGACGGGCTTGACACCGCCGTCGGCGAGACCGACACGCTTGTGATCCTGCCGGCGATGGCCGGCGGGCGCTGCTGAACAGCAGCGGTTTCGACCCGCCGACGAGGAGCAGTTCGCCGCCCGGTGGCCACTACTCATAGGGCGTAGCGGCCGGGCTCGTCCTGTCGGAGCCGGGTTTCGCTTCTTGGCCCAGATGATATACTTATATATATCATGCGGCCAGGGGAGCTGATTCGAGAACATCGCGAGCAACTCAGTCTCAGTCAGCGAGCGCTTGCGCGCCGCGCAGGCACGACGCAGGCTGCCGTCAGCCGGATCGAGCAAGGCCTGACGGCGCCGAACTGGGAGACGGTTCGTGCGCTGATGCTGGCGATGGGCTACGAGCCAGACCTACGGGCGCGGCGGCTGAGTGGTCGCTGGGACCCTGTACATCTCGCCGCGTCGCGCAAGCGCTCTCCCGAGGAGCGACTCGCGCTTGCCATTTCCGGGAATCGTTTGGCGGGGCGTCTGAGACAGGCAGGAGCGCGGGCGCGCCGTGGATCGTGAGACTGAGACGCCCCTCGACGCAGAGCGGATTCTGGGAGCGCTGGCCGAGCACTCTGTCGACTATGTGATCGTTGGCGGGCTCGCCGTCCAGGCCCACGGGCACGTGCGCACGACTGTTGACATAGACGTCTATCCCAGCCCTGACCATGCCAACCTGGCGCGTCTCGCGGATGCGCTCAACTCCCTGGACGCCGAGATACTCAACCCTGAAAGCGACGGCTTGAAGATCGACGCGAACACGCTCCCGCGCGCGACGCTGTGGCAGTTTGCGACCCGCCATGGGGCGGTCGACGTGCTGTTCGACGCGCCGGGCACGCCACCGTACGACGAGCTCCGTGCCGGCGCTCTGGAGATCGAGCTCGGAGAGCTGAGGCTCGCGGTCGCCGGCCGTGACGATCTGATCAGCATGAAGCGTGCGAGCGCCCGTCCCGTAGACCTAGAAGACCTCGCGGTGCTGACCGAGCTCGGTGCAGAGGATTCGACCGAGCGCTGAGTGGCTACGCCGCGCTGGCGCTCTCAGCCGGCTCGGCCACCTCGTCCTCGCTCGCCCCAGGCACCTGGCTCATCGCGTGCTCAGCCAGCGCCGTGATCGTCAAAGACGGGTTCACGCCGACGTTCGCCGGCACAGCTGAGCCGTCGCACACCAGCAGGTTCTCGTAGCCGAACACTCGCTGGTGCGCATCCACGACGCCCTGCTCGCGGCTGGGCGCGATCACCGCGCCGCCGAGGATGTGCGCCGTCGTGGGAATGTTGAAAAGCGCCTCGGTGAACGAGCTCTGCGCAATGCCGCCGGTGCGCCTGGCGAACCATTCGGCCGCCTTGTTGGCGATCGGGATGAACGTCGGGATCGGGCGTGCGGGGTCCTGCTCGGTCTTCAGCCAGAACGTGCCGAACGGGCCTTTGTGGGGACGCAGCGCGATCGCGTTGTCGAGCGTCTGCATCACGAGGATGATGATCGTGCGCCGTGACCAGTGTTTGGGGAACATCACCTGCGCGAGGCGCTTGGGATGCAGCAGGATCTGCCCGAGCAGCTTCAGCGGACGCGTGACGCGCGTTCCGTCGCCTACCAGCAGCGTGTTCAGGCGGTGCATCGAGTCGCCGTCGTCGCCGTAGGTGACGGTCTCGATGTGCGTGCTCGCGTCCGGATAGATCGAGGAGGTGATCGCGACGCGTTTGATCAGGTCCTCCGGATAGTCCTCCGGCACCGTCACCGCCAGGATCGACTCGGAGTTCGTGCGCACCAGCTCACCAAGGCGCTCGGAGACGAGCGGCAGCGAGCCTTTCGTGCGGCAGCGCTGCAGCAGCTTGTTCGTTCCCAGCGGGCCGGCCGAGACGACCACGCCGCGGGCGCGTTGGACGCGGCGGTCCTTGCGCAGCCACGCACCCGAGCGCACGCTTTCGATCTCGTAGCCGTCGCTGCCATCGGCCGCGCCGAGCGGGCGGATGTCGAGCACGGTGCGCTCGGGCATCACCCGTGCGCCGAGCTTCTCGGCGAAATACAGGTAGTTCTTGACGAGCGTGTTCTTGGCCCCATGAGGGCAGCCGACCATGCAGCGTCCGCACAGCTCACAGCCGGTGCGATCCGGCCCCTCGCCGCCGAAGTACGGGTCGGGCACCGTCTTGCCGGGCTCGCCGAAGAAGATCCCCACGGGCGTGCGTTTGTAGCTGTCGCCGACGCCGAGCTCAACGCCCAGCTCGCGCAACAGCTGGTCGGCGGGGTCCTCGTGGGGGTTTTCGACGACGCCGAGCATCCGTTGGGCCTCGGCGTAGTGGGGGGCAAGCGCGCTCTCCCAGTCAGTCATGTCAGCCCACTGGCGGTCCTCGAAGAACGCCTTCGGCGGCACGTACAGCGTGTTGGCGTAGCCGAGGCTGCCGCCGCCGACGCCGCAGCCGGAGACAACCGAGACGTCCTTGAACGTCGTCAGCCTGAAGATGCCCTTCATCCCCAGCCGCGGGTTCCAGAAGTAGCGCTTGAGGTCGGCCGTCGCCTTCGGGAACTCGTCGTCGGCGAAGCGCCGGCCACACTCGAGCACGCCCACCGAGTAGCCCTTCTCGGACAGGCGCAGCGCCGAGACGCTGCCGCCGAAGCCCGAGCCGATGACGAGCCAGTCGAAGTCGAAGCTATCGCGTGATGTGCCCATGATCTGCAGACCCCTCAGTCGGTGGCAGGAGCGCGAATGTTACCCGCGGCTGGCCGCGCGGCCAGCCGTTGCCGAGACCCGTCGTCGAGTCGGGGTGGACCGTGCCGGCGCGCGCGGCTGGCATCGGCCCGATCTCGAACGCCTCCAGCCGATCGGGCGTCCCGGCAGGCGACCGCGTTGCGGCCCCACGACCCCGCTATATTCCGTGAAGTAATGGCGGCGGAGAGGCTCGGCAACAGGCCCTGCGCGGGGCGCTACAGCGACATCGTCCAGTCGATCGGCAACACGCCCCTGGTCGAGCTTCCGCGTCTGTCGCCCAAGCCCGGCGTGCGCGTCTGGGCCAAGCTCGAGTCGCGCAATCCGACCGGCTCGGTCAAGGATCGTGTGGCTCGGGCGCTGATCGAGGACGCCGAGGAGAAGGGCGCGATCGCTGTTGGCCAGACGATTCTCGAACCAACCTCCGGCAACACCGGCATCTCGCTGGCGATGATCTGTTCGCGTAAGGGCTACAAGCTGAAGGTCGTGATGCCCGACAACGTGACCCCGGAGCGCACACAGCTGCTCACCATGTACGGCGCCGAGATCGTCTACTCGGATGGCACACAGGGCTCCAACGGCGCAGTCGCGAAGGCGCTCGAGATGGCCGCCGAAGATCCCTCGTGCTACATGCCCTACCAGTACGGCAACGAGGCCAACCCCAACGCCCACTACAACGGCACCGCGCTGGAGATCCTCGAAGAGCTCGACGAGGTGAGCGCGTTCGTCGCCGGGCTCGGCACCGGCGGCACGCTGATGGGCAACGGCCGGCGCCTGAAGGAGACATTCGGGGACGCGGTCAAGATCGTTGCCGCCGAGCCGATGCAGGGCGAGCCGGTGCAGGGCCTGCGCTCGCTCGACGACGGCTTCATCCCACCGATCATCGACATCTCGCTGCTCGACCGCAAGATCTTCGTGACCAACCGCGACGCGATCATCTGGACGCGCAAGCTGCTCGACGAGGAGGGCGTGTTCGCGGGCGTCTCCAGCGGCGCGATCGCGAGCATCGCCGTGCGGATCGCCGGCGAGCTGGACGAGGGCAATGTCGTGTTTGTGGTCGCCGACGACGGCTGGAAGTACCTCTCGAGTGGCATCTACACGCTGCCTGTCGAGGAGATCGAGAATCTCGAGTCGACCGTCTGGTGGTAGCGACGTTCGCGATCCGCAGCAGGGCTGCTCGGCGGACATGAGGATTGCACCTGCGCTCCGCGAGGAGCTGATCGCGCACGCGCTGGAGGATCCCGGCAACGAGGTTTGCGGCGTGATTGCCGTCGCGACCGCCGAGCCCGAAAGCGGCGGCGGTGCGGGGGCGGGGGATGCGAGCGCCCGCGCGGTGCGCGTCCTGCGCGCCAACAATCGCTACGCCAGCCCGTTGCGCTTCGAGATCGAGCCGAAGGAACTGCTGGAGCTCTCCAACACCTGTGAAGAGCTGGGGGAGCTCGGCGCGATCTACCACTCCCATGTGCGCAGCGCTCCCTATCCCTCACAGACCGACATCAACTTCGCAGCCAACTGGCCCGGGGTCGAGTGGTTGATCGTTGGGCTCGCCGCCGACGCAGATCCGGAGCTACGCTCGTACCTGATCGAGAATGGCCAGGTCCGGGAGGTCGCGCTGGAGGTGACGTGATGGAGGGAGAGCTGATCGTCTGTCCGACCTGCGCGCAGGCCCACCCGCCGAGCGAGCGGTTCTGTGACGCGTGCGGGATGCCGCTGGTCCATCCCGATGGCGCCGAGCAGGCGGTCACCGAGCGCCAGCGCACGGCACGCAAGATCAAGCCCCAGTACGCCGAGGGTCCACTCGTGAAGGTCACCCGCGTCACCACCCAGCCCGAAGCCGAGTTCATTGCCGGCCTGCTGCTCGAGGAGGGGATTCCCTGCCTGCTGCGCAACGCGGTCGCTGGTTACTCGCCGCTGATCGGCGCGCGCGAGGTGATGGTCCCCGAGTCCGGAGCCCAGGCCGCGCGCGAAGCGCTCACGTTTCAGAAGCGCTAAACCAGCACAGGCTGGCCCGCTGCTTCGGCGGTGATCGCTCTGATCTCCTCCGAGGCGCGCTCGAACTCCGCGTCGGAGAGCACCGGGGTGCCCTCGAATGGGAGTTCGCGCTGCAGTTCAATCCACGCGCCGGGACCGGTGTACTCGTCCTTGACCTTCACCGTCACCGGCCGCGGGATGCGGTAGGTGCGCAGCAGCAGAATGTGCAGCGGCTGGCGCCCACGCCAGCCCAACCGCTTTTCGGCGTAGTCCGGCGTCCAAACGTAAAACGGCGACAAAGCGTCCACGCAGCGTGGATCGACGATCGTGAAGTGGTCGGTCACTTCAGCCCACGCGCGGATGCGCACCCGGTCGGGCTGCTGCAGGGGCGCGCCTGAGACGAACGTGTGCAGCGGCGGCTCACCGTCGCTCCACACGCCCTCCTCGAGCGCCCTACGCAGCTCGGGCTGGTGGGACTCGCGCACGAGATCCCCCGGCTGGTGGTCGAACGTGGGGTAGAGGAAGAAGCGCTCGTGCGCCAGCTTGAACGGCTTGCCCGCGCGCGGAAGCACACCCTTGCGGAGCGTCAGGAGCTGCTCGCCTTCCGCGAGGGCGCGGACGGTGACAGCCCATTCTTTGAAAGCAATTGGCATGAAAGAAGAACTAACGAGATGAGGGAAACGTCACGACTGAAGCGTGCGACGCCGCAGCGACACCGCACATGCATTAAAGATACGAAACCTGAGCGAAAATCCCAAATCGCCTGCAAATCGGGGACTTTTTTGGCCGACTAGCCAGTTTGGGGTGTCACGAACTACTTACAACCGCCGTCCTGCGAGGCCCTCGACCGCCTCGATCAGCGCCGCATAGTCCTGCTCGCCGTAGCCGCGGCCCATCGTCGCCGACAGCAGGTCGTGCGCATGCGCAGCCGCGGGAAACGGCACGCCGGCGCTCTCGGCCTCCTGCAGGCACAGGCGCACGTCCTTGAGCATGTGCGCCGTCTTGAAAAACGTCGTGTAGTCGTGTGCGCGCATCGGCGCCGACTTCATCTGCAACTGCGCCGAGGCGCCTGACCCGGCGGAGGTGACCTCGACGAGCGCGTCGAGGTCGATCCCGGTCGCCCGCGCCAGCAGCAGCGCCTCGGCGGCGGCGGCTGCGTTGGCGGCGCCGAGCGAGTTGTTGATCAGCTTCAACATCTGGCCGTGACCCAGCTCGCCGACGCGCACGATCAGCCGGCCCATCGCCTCCAGCAGCGGGCGCGCGCGCTCGAACTCAGCAGGCTCGCCGCCGACCATGATCGTCAGCGAGCCCTCCTCGGCGCGGGGCGAGGAGCCTGTCACAGGCGCGTCGAGCATCGCCACGCCGCGCTCGTGCAGCGCGGCTGCGATGCGGCGCGCGTCGAGCGGCCCGATCGTCGACATGTCCATGCACAGCAGTCCAGGATGCGCCGCCTCGATGGCGCCGTGCTCGCCGAGCAGCACCTCTGCCACCTGAGCGCCGTCGACGACCATGCTGACGACGATGTCGCTGTGTTCTGCCACCTCGGCCGGTGTGGCGAACGCGGCCGCGTCGTGCTCGGAGGCCCAGCGCTGGGCCTTGCCCGGCGTGTGCGTCCACACCGACAGTGGGAAGCCCGCGCGCGCGACGTTCGCAGCCATGCGCGAGCCCATGATCCCGAGCCCGAGAAAGCCAATCGATTCCGGCCGCGCGCGCTCAGCGCTCTCGTTCTCGGGCATCTCCGAATCCTCCTCCGCCGGGGGTTTCGACGCGCAACCGCTGGCCGGTGCGCAGCGTGCCGGTCGTCTTCGCAGGGAGCGTACGCCCGTCGAGCAGATCGCGCCCGCACGCGCCGGGCTCGCCGCCGTCGGCGCCGCGAGCGGGATGGCGCCGGCGCTCCCCGATCAACGAGAAGGTCATGTCGGTCAGCGCTTCGAGCTCGCGCACGACGCCGTCGCCGCCGCGATGGCGCCCAGCGCCTCCGGAGCCCCGGCGCAGCGCGTATTCGGTGACGCGCAGCGGAAACTCCCGCTCGAGCGCCTCGATCGGCGTGTTGAGCGTGTTGCTCATCGCGACGTGCACCGCGCTGGGTCCGTCGGCGTCCGTGCACGCCCCCTGGCCGCCGCCGAGCGTCTCGTAGTAGGAGAAGCCGGCGGCGCCGAGCGTCAGGTTGTTCATCGTGCCCTGGCCCTGTGCCCGTCCGAACGCCCCGAGCACGAGGTCAGCCACGCGCGAGGAGGTCTCGACGTTGCCCGCCGCCACCGCAGCGCCGGGGCGCGCGTTGAGCACCGTGCCTTCGGGGGCGCGCACCTCGATCGGGCGGTACGCGCCGGCCGTCGGCGGGATGTCGGGGTCGGTCAGCACGCGCACCGCGAACAGGCACGCAGACAGTGTCACCGCCAGCGGACAGTTGAGGTTGCCCTCGTGCTGCTCGGCGCTGCCGGCGAAGTCCAGCAGCAGCCGCTCGCCGTCGATCTTCGCGCGCACGCGCAGCACGAGGTCGCCCTCCGGCGCCTCGAGCACGTCCTCGCCGTGCAGTTCGCCGTCGGGCAGCGCCGCGAGGCAGGCGCGTGTGCGGCGCTCGGAGTAATCGAGCACGGCGTCGGTCGCCTCGCGCAGACGCTCGGTCCCGACGCGGCCGGCCAGCTCGGCGAGACGCTGCGCGCCGGCGCGGTTGGCGGCGAGCTGGGCACGGAGATCGGCTCTACGCTCCCGCGGTTGGCGCATGCGCTCGACGAGCTCCGCGAGCGTGGCGTCGTCGAGTGGCCGCGGCGAGATCACGACGCCCTCCTCCTGCAGCGTACGGCTGTCGGCCGGCATCGAGCCGGGCACGCGCGCCCCGACGTCGGCATGGTGCGCGCGGCTCGCGGCGAACCCGAGCAGCGTCTCGCCCTGCGCGAACACTGGTGTGACGACGGTGATGTCCGGTAGATGGGTGCCGCCGGCGAACGGGTCGTTGAGGATCCACGAGACCCCCGGGGCGTGTTCGGCCTCGAGCACCGCCGCCACAGCTGCCGGCATCGCGCCGAGATGCACCGGAATGTGCTCCGCCTGCATCACCATCTGCCCGTCGGAGTCGAACAGCGCGGTCGAGGCGTCGCGGCGCTCCTTGATGTTCGACGAGTGGGCCGAGCGTACGAGCACCACGCCCATCTCCTCGCACGCGGCGCGCAGCGCGCCGGTCACGACCTGTAGCTCGATCGGGTCGAATGTGCTCATAGGTGCAGATGGACTGTGCCCTGCTCGTCGACATCTCCCCACCAGCCGGGCGGTACGAGCAGCGTCGACTCCGGCAGGGCGCACAGCGCTGGTCCCCGCAGGCGCGTGCCGGGAGGGAGCTCGCCGCGCAGCACGGTGGCGGTGACGGGACACCCGTCGAAGACGATCTCGCGGAGCTCGGTGCTGGGAGCCGCCGCTGCGCCGCTGCGCAGCTGCGCGTCGGGCGCCGAGCCCCATATGGACACGCGCATGTTGACGAGCTCGATCTCGGCGTCCTCGTCGGCGTAGCCGTAGCGCAGCTCGTGCGCTCGCGCGAAGGCCGCGCGCAACGTGTCGCGGTCGAGCGCCGGCGTGCCGGGCTCGAGCTCCTCCTCGAGGGCGAGCTCGAACGACTGGCCGCGGTAGCGCAGCTCGTGGCGGACACGGACGCGCGCCTCCTCGACGGCGAGCGCGGCGCGGGCCTCGGCGATCAGTGTGTCGCGCTCCTCGCGAAGGCGGCTGTCCGTCAGCGAGCGCTGCTCGAGCATCAGCGTGCGAGCGGCATCCCGGCGCGGCGCTGCGGCCGCGAGGCCGAGCGCGCACAGCACGCCGCAGGCACGCGGACAGAGCACACGCGAGATCTCAAGACCCCGCGCGAGCGCGGCCGCGTGCAGGGGGCCGGCGCCGCCGAACGGCATCAACGCGAAGCCGCGTGGGTCGATTCCGCGCTCGACGCTCATCACGCGCAGTGCGCCAAGCATCTGCGCCTCGGCGACCCGCACGATGCCCTCGGCGCACGCCGTCACGTCGAGGTCGAGCTCGCGCGCCAGGCGCGCGATCGCATCGTGTGCGGCGCCGCGGTCAAGCGACAGCTCGCCCGCCAGCGGCGAGTCCTCCAGCAGCCGTCCGAGCAGGAGGTTGGCGTCGGTCACGGTCGGCTCACGGCCGCCGTGCCCGTAGCACGCGGGGCCAGGATCGGCGCCCGCCGAGGCTGGCCCCACGCGCAGCGCGCCGCCCCCGTCGCGCCACGCGATCGAGCCGCCGCCCGCGCCGACGGTGTGGATGTCGAACGCCGGCAGCGACAACGGACGGCCGGCGATCGTGCGCTCGGCGGTCTCGGGGACCTGGCCGCCGTCGATCAGGCAGACGTCGCAGGAGGTCCCTCCCATGTCGAAGCACAACACGCGCGGCTCGTCGGCGAGCTCGGCCAGCGCCAGCGCGCCGCCGACGCCGCCGGCCGGGCCGGATAGAACTGTGAGCGCGGCGTGTGCTGCAGCTTGAGCGGGGTCGGTGAGGCCGCCGGAGGACTGCATGATCTGCGGCTCGGGGATCCCGAGTGCGCCGGCGTCGCGCGCGAGCGCTCGCAGGTAGGAGGCGAGCAGGGGCGAGAGAGCGGCGTCGAGCACCGTCGTGGCGGTGCGCTCGTACTCGCGGAAGGTGCCCACGAGATCGCTGGAGAGCGACAGGTGCGTGCCGGGCAGCAGCTCCTCGAGCAGCTCCCCGAGCAGACGCTCGTGGCCCGGGTCTGCGTATGAGTGCAGCAGCGAGACCGCGATCGCGTGCGGTTCGGCTGCGGCGACCTGCAGAATCAGCTCGCGCGCGAGTGCGGGGTCGAGCGCGAGCAGTGGGCCGTCCGGTCCCGTGCGCTCAGGAACCGCGAAGCGCAGCTCCGCGGGGACGAGCGGCGCGGGTGCCTCGGCGCACAGCCTGTAGAGCTGCGGACGGTTCTGGCGAGCGAGCTCGATGACGTCGGTGAAGCCTGCGGTCGCGAGGAGCGCGGTGCGCGCGGCGTGTCCCTCGAGCAGCGCGTTCGTCGCCACGGTCATGCCGTGGGCGAAACGCTCGACGTCGCTTGCGCTTGCGCCGGCGCGAGCGAGCACGCGCTCCACCGCCTCGAGCACCGCCTTGGACTCCTCCGAGGGCGTCGAGGGGACCTTGGCGGTGTGAACGGCGGCGTCGTCGTCGATCAGAACGGCGTCGGTGAACGTCCCGCCGACATCGACGCCCAGGAGCATGCGTCCATACTACGCGGCGGCCAGCTCGCGATCCTCGGTGTCGGCGAGGTGCTGGTGGGAGGGGCAGTAGCCGTTGTGTGGCAGCGGCGTGCGCTGGCACGCAGAGCCCTTGCGGGTGGTGGCGCGGCACTGCGGCGGAGCGCCGCTGACGGCGGTGTAGCCCTCGTGCGGATGCTCGGCCAGGAACGTTTGCGCGTAGCCCATGTAAAGGCCGATCACACGATGGACGTGGCTCTGAGCAGACATCGGGAAGTAACTGCGGACGTCGAGGAACAGGGTGCGCGCGGGGCGTGCGAAGTAGTGACGGTCGGTGGCCAGGCGCGTGATCACCGCCTCGCAGGCACGCAGTACGGCGGTGTGGTTGCTGGTGGGGGGCATGCCTCGGGATGGAGCCTCGATATAGGGAGCGAGCTCCCGGTAGATGGCCCGACTGAACTGGTACATGCTGTGTTCCTCGCCCTCTTTTGCTCGGTCTGATTGGTCAGAGAGCACACCCGCCGTTCCTAGAGACTCCGTGGACTCTGGGAACTTCCGTCTGCAAGTAACACATTTGCAAATAGAAAGGATCGCGAGATAAAAATCGCGGGGCGATTTATTTATCTATAAAAGATGATCCGAGCGGCCGAGCGGTGCGTCAGCGCCACGTCTGCCACGAGATTGGCTCCTCGTCGGCGACGATCGCGTGGCGCAGATCGAGCGCCGAATCGCGCTCGGGGCGATCGGCACGCAGGTGCGCTCCCCGGCTCTCGGTGCGCGCGAGCGCGCAGGCGGCGATCAGCCGCGCGAGCGGATGCGGGTTGCCGAGCAGCTGTCCGAGGCCCTCCGGCGTGCGCACGACGCCGGCGTCGCGCCACAGCGCCGCGCGCACGGCGGCGTCGGCGCTCGCCGGGGCGGGCAGCTCACGCAGCGTCTGCAGCTCGCGCTCGCTCGGCGCGGCGCGGGCCTCGACGGGACGCGACAGCGCATCTTCGACCGCCCGTCGGGCGAAGACGAAGCACTCGCTGAGCGAGTTCGACGCCAGTCGGTTGGCGCCGTGAAGTCCCGTGCACGATGACTCGCCGACCGCGTACAGGCCGGGGAGCGTCGAGCGGGAGTTCAGATCGGCGACGATGCCACCCATCATGTAATGCGCGGCAGGTGCGACCGGAATCAGCTCGCTGGTCGGGTCCAGCCCCGCCTCGCGCAGCGACGCGACGACGTTGGGGAAGTGCGCGGGGTCGATCGCGCGCATGTCGAGGCCGACCGCTGGCTCGCCCGACTCCAGTAGCTGGACGTGGATCGCCCGTGAGACCTCGTCACGCGGGGCGAGCTCATCGACGAAGCGCTCCCCGTGGGCATCGTGCAGCGTCGCGCCCTCGCCGCGCACCGCCTCGGTCACGAGGAAGCCCTCGCGTCCTGGAACACCGATCACGGCCGTTGGGTGGAACTGCAGCATCTCCAGGTCAGACAGAGCGGCGCCGGCCGCGTGGGCGAGCAGCAGCCCGACGCCCTGGGAGCCTGGTGGGTTGGTGGTCCGTGCCCACAGGGCTGCGGCGCCGCCCGTCGCGATCACGACCGCGCGCGCCGCGATCACGCGCCCGTCGTCGCAGACGACGCCACGACAGAGCCCGTCCGAGCACCACAGCGCCTGTGCGCGCGCACCCTCGAACACGGTGATACGCCGCTCGCCGGCTGCCAGCGCGGAGAGTTGGCGAACTACGCGCCGGCCGGTGGCGCTGCCGCCGGCGTGGACGACGCGCCGGACCGAGTGCCCGCCCTCGAGGCCGAGCGCCAGGTGTCCGAAGCGATCGGCGTCGAAGCGCACGCCGAGCGCCTGCAGGTCGCGTACGCGGTCGGGCGCCTCGGTGACCAGTATCTCCGCCGCCGAGCGCCGCACCAGCCCGCGTCCCGCGAACTCGGTGTCATGCAGGTGCAGCGGGGGGCTGTCGTCTGCGGCCAGCGCCGCCGCGAGGCCGCCCTGCGCCCAGTAGCTGGCGGTCTGGGCGAGCGGCGTGGCTGAGACGAGCACCACGCGCGCCCCGTCGGCCGCGGCACACAGTGCGGCGTACAGGCCGGCCGCGCCCGCACCCAACACCGCGACGTCGGCCTCGTGGGTCCCTGCCGAGGGAGGGGCGGGCATTGGCGGAACCGTATCTGGCCGCGGCGCGTCGCCGATCTCCGGCGTCGCCCGGGCGACGACGCGCGGTTACGCGGCGCCGGCGCGTGCCTGTCATCTGGTGTTCGTCGTCGGCAGGTGCAGGTGGATTTTGCCCAGCCCTTCTTTGACGCCGCGTGCGATTTCTTCGCGGGTCTTCGCGTTGAGGGTGCCTGGCACGGTGGTCCCGGCGTGGCCCGTCCCGGTTTTCTCGGTGCCGGCGGTGCCCGTCCCGACTTTGCCGGTGCCCGGCGTGGCAGTCCCCGCTTTGCCGGTGCCCGGCGTCGTGGTTCCGGCTTTGCCGGCGCCGAGCGTGCTCGTGCCGATTTTCGGAGCTGTGGCTTTTCCGGTGCCGAGCGTCGAGGTCCCTGTGCCGGGAGTGCCGGGCACTGCGCTCGACGGCGCCGTGCTCGTCTGGGTCGGGGTGAGCGCCGCTGAGGTCGTCACGACCCTCGTGATCGCAGGCGCTGCAGGGCCGGAGCCGCCCGCAAGCTTGACCAGCGCGGCGGCGAGGACGCCGAGCGCCAGCACGGCCACGACCGCGAGTGCGCTGATCGGTGCTTTCCAGTTGGGGGACGCCGCCAGACGCGTTCGCGCGGCCGCGCCGCAGTGCAGGCACCACTCCTGCGCGGGGTGCAGCGGGGCGCCGCACAGCGGACACGCCTCGCCCGAGGGCGCACGGGGCGCGGGGGCGGGAACGCCGCCTTCGGCGGGCGGTGCCGGCGCGACGCTCACGACGGCGCACCCGGCGGACGCAGGATCTCGGTGGGTCTGTCCTCGACCGTGGCGGTTGCTTTCTCGATCACGGTGACGTCGTGATCCTGTGGCGGCTCCGACACCGCCGGCGTCGGGTGTGCGAGTGATGAGTCCACAGCAGGGGTTGGAGTGGGGGTCGGCGTGGCGGGCGCCGTCGGAGCCGCAGGTGGCGGTGATGGTGCGCCGGGCGCCGGCGCAGGCGCGGGCGCGGGCTGACCGGCGGTGGCCCCGGCGATCGGCAGGTCGACGTGGCGTCCCAATGAAAGTCCGCAGTTGGGGCAGAAGCTGTCTTCGCTGCCGTGGATCGCGGCACAGCGGGGACACGCGGTGATGCCCGCCTCGCGCAGCACCGTGATCGAGCGGCGTTCCCGGAGCGTGCCTTCGATCGCGCGCAGCTCGGCGTCGATCTGTCCGAGCGTCGTCAGCTTGGCGAGCACGAGCGCGTCGTTGCGCTGGCCGAAACGGTGCAGGTTGAACACCAGTCCTCCCAGGTCGCGATAGGCCAGCTCACGCGCCTTGCGCAGGAAGCGCGCACGCCGGCGCGCCCGACCGCGGGACTGAAACCCAGGCGACTCGGACTGAGTGGCGCCGTCTTGCGGCTCCTCGTGCTCGTGCGGCTGGGCGGCAGCGTCCATATGCGTCGTGCCAGATATTTGATCCACGCCGGATTCATGCTACCCCGAGCGCTCCCCGGAGCGCTCGGTATGGCCGAGCCGCGTGCGTCACGGGCGGCTCTTCACGCCACGCGCTCGAGCGCCTCGTGCCAGGCATCGGCGACGCGCGCGGCCATCGTCCGCGCCGAGAACCGGCCGGCGCTCGCGCGCCCATCGACCCGCGGATCGGGCGCGCGCAGGTGCGGCTCGAGCGCGCTGCGCCACCGCTCGAGCTCGAACGGTGCGCACAGCGTGCCCGCGACCTGCGCGAGCGCTTCGGTGTGGACGCCGACCGGGGTGGCGAGCACCGGCACGTCGCACGCCAGCGCCTCGAGCACCGCCAGCCCGAAGCCCTCGCGCTCGGACGGCACGAGCACGGCGTTGGCGGCGTTGACCCACAGCGGCACGCGCTCGGGCTCGACGCCCCCGAGCGCCAGCAAGGGCACGCCCGCAGCCTGCGCGAGCGCGCTCGCCCGATCGTGGCGCTTCTCGGCGCGCGCGGGGTCGGCGGGGAACAGGACGAACGGCTTCTCAGGGTCGAGTCCGAGCTGCGCCCGCGCCTGCGCGCGGGCCAGCGGCCGGAAGCGGTCGACGTCCACGCCGCACGGCAGCACGAGCGCGCGCCGGCGCGCGGAGCGGCCCGGCAGTTCCTGCGCGAGCGGCGCGGAGGCGGCGGCGAGCAGCCCGATCGCCGGCAGCACCGCCGCGGTCGCCAGCCGCGTGCGCGGGTGGCGGACGTCGGTGCCGTGCACCGTCAGCGCACGCACACGTGCGGGCACGACGAGCGACGGCCATGCCGTGAGGCCGAAGTGCGCGTGTACGACCTCGAAGCGCGCGTGCGCGTACTGGTGTCGCAGCTGCCGTGCCGCGCCCGCAAGCGCTCTGGCGCCGGGGGCGAACTCGTGCAGCTCGACCTCGACGCCGTCGAGCCCTCGTATCGCGGACACCTGATCGCGCACGAAGCGGCCGCGCTCGGGGTGCGTCGCGTCCGGGCGCATGTTGGAGACCACGAGCGCGCGCAAGGTGCCCCGACCGTAGCGCTCTGGAATGATGGCCCGCGTGCACAGCACAGCAGTCGAGCGCAGCTACGGCCGTGGAGCGGACGAGCTGCGCCCCATCGCGATCGAGCCGGGGTTCGTGCGCACCGCCACCGGCTCCGCGCTGATCTCCGCCGGCGAGACACGAGTCATTTGCACGGCCTCGGCGCAGGAAGGCGTTCCGCGCTGGATGACCGGCAAGGGTCGCGGCTGGGTGACGGCCGAGTACGGGATGCTGCCGGCGTCGACCGGCGAGCGCAAGCAGCGCGACGCCACGCGCGGGCGCCAGGACGGGCGCACGATCGAGATTCAACGCCTGATCGGGCGCTCGCTGCGGGTGGTGATCGATTTCGAGGCGCTGGGCGAACGCACGGTGTATCTCGACTGCGACGTGCTGCAGGCCGACGGGGGCACGCGCTGCGCGTCGATCACGGGCGCATACGTGGCGCTGTCGCTGGCATGCAAGCGTCTGCAGGCAGAGGGCCGGCTCGAGCGCTCGCCGTTGACCGGCGCGCTCGCGGCGGTTTCGTGCGGGATCGTCAGCGGAACGCCGTTGCTCGATCTCGACTATTCCGAGGACTCGACCGCGGAGGTCGATGCCAACGTCGTGATGACCGGCGACGGTGGGCTGGTCGAGGTGCAGGCGACAGCCGAGCGCACGCCGCTCTCGCGAGCCCACCTGGATGAGCTGCTCGCGCTCGCGGCCGGCGGGATCGAGGGGCTGCGCGCCGCGCAGGAGCAGGCGATCGCCGCGGCCTCTTGAAGCTGCTGCTCGCCACCCACAACGAGCACAAGCGCCACGAGTTCGAGCGCCTGATCGACGGTTCGACATCGGGCGCGTGGGAGATCGACGCGCTTGCCGAGAGCATCGTGTTGCCGCCCGAGGACGGCGAGACGTTTGCCGAGAACGCGCTCGGCAAGGCCCGTGCGGCGGCGCTGGCGACGGGGACGGTGAGCATCGCCGATGACTCCGGCATCGCCGCAGCGGCACTCGACGGCGCGCCGGGGGTCCGCTCTGCCCGCTACGCCGGCGAGCACGCGAGCGACGCGGAGAACCTCGAGAAGCTGCTGCGCGAAGCGCCGCCGAACAGCGCGCTGGAGTACGTTTGCGCGATCGCCTACGTCGACCCCGCGAGCGGCGTCGAGCGGGTCTTCGAGGGCCGCTGCACGGGACGCCTGGCGCAGCAGCCTCGAGGCGAGGGAGGCTTCGGCTACGACCCCGCGTTCCTTGCCGACGATGGCCCGGCGGCGATGACGATGGCGGAGCTGAGCGATCAGCAGAAGGACACCATCAGCCATCGCGGCCGTGCGGCCAGGGCGCTGCTGGCATGGCTTGAGGGTGGCGGCGAGGCTAGAGCAGGTTGATCGCTGCGGAGATGGCGACCGCGAGCCCGAGTCCGGCGTAGCCCTCGTAACCGGAAAGCAGTAGCGCCAGCGCGGTGATCAGCGCGATCAGAACGGTCACCAGCCATGCCACGCGCGAGATCGCCATCGCCGTATTGTGGCCTATGCGCCTGTCCGCAGACAGTGTTAGCGTCGTAGCAACGGTTTCACGAACGAGGAGGGCGAAGTGACAAAGTCCGAGCTGGTCGACCAGGTCGCGGACCGCGCCGATTTGACCAAGCAGGATGCCTCGCGGGCTGTGGACGCGGTGCTGGCAACCGTGGAGGACGCGCTGCGTCGTGGCAGTGAGGTGTCGGTCTCGGGGTTCGGCAAGTTCCACGTGAGCCAGCGCGGTGCGCGGGTCGGGGTCAACCCCCGTACCGGCGAGCGCATCCAGATCGCAGCGTCACGGGTGCCGCGCTTCACCGCTGGCAGCGGGCTGAAGAGCGCGGTGAAGGGCCGCTGACACCGGCGCGGTCCTTCGGCGACACTCTGGCTGCGCGGGTCGCCGAGCGCGAGTCCCAGCTCGTGCTCGGCCTCGATCCCGACCCCGCGCGGCTGTGGCCGGGCAGCTGCGCGCAAGCGCCCGTCGGTGACTCTCCAGCGGAGGTGGCAGCCCGCGCGATGCTCGAGCATTGCCGGGCGCTGATCGACGCAGTGGCACCCGCGTGTGTGGCGGTGAAGCCACAGCTCGCCCGCTTCGAGCTGCTCGGGGCGCCAGGATGGGCGACGCTGGAAGCCGTCGTCGATTACGCCCGGGCTCTGGGGCTGCTGGTGATCGCGGACGGCAAGCGCGGCGACATCGACGTGACCGCGAAGGCGTACGCCGGCGCTCTCTTCGGGGGCACGGACAGCCCGTTCGGGCACGTCGGCGGCCTGGGCGCGGATCTGGTCACGGTCAACCCGCTGATGGGGCGCGACGCGATCGTGCCGTTCTTGAGCGTGGCTCGCGAGCGGGGCGGCGGTGTGCTCGTTCTGGTGCGCACCTCCAATCCAAGCGCGGCGGACATCGAGGACCTCGCGCTGGCGGGCTCCGGCACCGTCTGGGAGCGGATCGCGACGCTCGTCGATGAGCTGGGCGGGGTCGGCGTCGGCGAGGCACGCCTCAGCGACGTGGGTGCCGTGGTCGGCGCCACCGAGCCGGGCCACCTCGCGCGCGCACGGCAGCTGATGCCCGCCGCGACGTTCCTGCTGCCCGGCGTCGGCGCGCAGGGTGGCCGCGTCGAGGAGCTCGCGGAGGCGTTCGCACCGGGCCGTGCGGGCGGCCTCGTGTCGGCCTCGCGCAGCATCGCCGACGCGCACCTGACGGCCGGTCGGGACCCGGCAGAGGCCGCGCGCACGGAGGCCGAACGACTGCGGAGGAGTGCCTGGGAGCTGTCCGATCGGGTCCGCTAGCCTTTGTGTCGTGCACGCCAGGGCATCTGCTGCCGTTCAGGCGCGCCGGAAGGTCGGTGGAGAGACAGGATGATCATCACGGTCACGCTGAACGCGGCGATCGACAAGTCACTCGCGGTCCCGAACTTCAGGCTCGGACGACGCCACCGCACCGTGGATCAGCGCACGATGGCCGGCGGCAAGGGCGTCAACATCGCGCGCTCGCTGAAGGCGCTGGGTCAACCGGTGATCGCCACCGGCTTTGCCGGCGGCGCCACGGGAACGCACATCGTCGAGCAGCTCACCGAGGAGTCGATCCTCAACGACTTCGTACGGATCCGCGAGGAGTCGCGCACGAACACCTCGGTGCTCGACCCGACGACCGGCGACCAGACCGAGATCAACGAACGCGGGCCCTCGGTGTCAACTCGCGAGGTCGAGCTGTTTCGCGACAAGCTGCTGTACCTGGCGCGCGGCGCGGCGATCGTCGTGTTCGCCGGATCGCTGCCGCGCGGCGTCGAGCCCGAGATCTACGCGTCGCTGATCCGCGACCTGCAGCGGCTCGACGTTGTCACCGTCGTCGACACCGACGGCGAGCCGCTGCGCCAGGCGGTTCGCGCCGAGCCGGACGTGGTCTCGCCCAACGTGCTCGAGGCGGAGGAGCTCGTCGGCCACGAGTTCTCGGGCGAGGATGAGCGATCGCTGGCGGTTGCTGAGATCGCGGCGCTCGGGCCGCACGAAGCGATCATGACGCTCCCGGACGGATGCTATGCGCAGGTGCTCGTGGATGGCCAGCGGCGGCTCAAGCGCGCGAGCATCGAGCTGCGCGAGCCGGTCGCACGAAGCGGGTCAGGCGACGCGTTCCTCGCCGGCTACCTCGCCGCACGCTACGAAGGTCGCGCCCCCGACCAGTGCCTGCGCTTCGGCGTCGCCTGCGGAGCCGAGTCCACCGCCCGCCTCGGTGCCGGCCTGATCGACCCCCGCGAGGCTCGACGGCTGATGGGCGACGTGGAGCTGACGGTCATCGAGCTCCCGGCCGAGGTGACCTGAAGGCTGCCGGAGGTCAGTCGATCGATCCTGGCTCTGCGATCCAAGCGCTCTCGATTCCGAGGACGCGGCAGAGAGGATCGAAGTGGCGGTCGTAGTGAAGGACCCCGGCACCGCGACCGGCGGCAGCTGCGGCGATGAGGTAGTCGGCGGCCGGGATGCGGCGCTCACCACGCAGCTCGCGTGAGGCGCCGAGAGCCGCTGCGCCGCTACTCAGGGTCACCGGCGCGGCAGGCAGTGCTGTCAGTGTGCGGTCGAGCTCGGCGAACTTCGTCTCGTCGCGAGCGCTTGCGAGCAGCTCAAGCGCAACCACTGGACACACGACGAGCAGGCTCGATTCTGCGGTGGCAAGCCAACGGGCGATCACAGCTCGATCCCGCTGGCGGTTCCAGGCCGAAGTGTCGAAAACGAGCAATCCGCCTGAGCCGTATGGCTCAACGCGCGGCATGGAGGCGCTCGGACACGGCGAAGTCGTAGCCGTCGTCTTCTCCCGCGGCGATTCGCCTCAGATGCTCTTGGGCGTCGCCTCGATCCGCGCGTTCGGCGCGAATAGCCGCGGCTCCGCGCATCGCCAAGTCACGTACGGCGCGCGAGCGTGGCTCCGCGCCACCGAACTCTGCTACAGCGGCAGCTAGCTCGGGGTCGAGTGTGACTTGGATGCGGGGAGTCTTGGTCGCCACAGCGCTAGTGTACCAACCGCCTGGTACACCTGACACCGAGGTGAGGCAATGTGGTGAAGAGCCTTCTACGCCTTACCCGCCGGCGACGTCGCGCCGCAGGAAGACCAGGTAGCCGGCCACCAGCGAGGGCACTCCGTACAGGGCGCACAGCCATGCGGAATGGACGATCGGTGCCCAATTGGTGGGCGTGCGCAGCAGTCCCTGCCAGGCCTGGAACTGTTCGGTCAGGAGATAGGGCTGGATCGATTCCAGACCCGGTATCTGGGCGATGATGAACAGCAGGATCACGATGCCGATCGTGCCGACGACCGCAGCGGCGCTGTTGCGGGTCGCGGCCGAGAGCATCAGGCCGATGGCGGCGACTGCGAACAGCGGTATCAGGTAGGCGGCGTTGGCCGCGAACACGAGCAGCAGCGCTTCCGGAGCGGACACGAGTGTGCCGGAGTAGGTCCTGACCGCGTGAAAGCCCCACGACGCCACTCCGGCGACGGTGGCGACCGTCGCGGCGACCAGCACCGCGACCACCGCATAGGTCAGCGCCGCGAACGTCTTTGCGGCGAACACCTGGCCGCGATCGACGGAGCGCGTGAGGATCGTCTTCAGCGTGCCGTTACCGTCCTCGTTGGAGAAGATGTCGCCGGCGACGAGCGCGGCCACGACGGGTAGGAAGAACCCCGACATGAACAGCAGCATCAGCACCGGCGTGGCGAGCCCGGACTGCGTGATCTGCGCCGCGAAGATGTTGTCGCGCTGGTTGTGCTGGTGATGCAGGCTCTCGAACACCACGAAGATCACCGGCAGCAGTGTCAGCAGCGCAAGCCCCAGGTAGGTGCGCACCTGTGCGACGAGCTTGCGCAGCTCCCAGCGATAGACGATCAACGTGGAGGGCCGCCGGCTGCGATGCGCGCTCGCGGTCGCGGCCGCCGCAGGGGGGTTGAGCGCCGCGCTGCTCATCAGACCTCGAGTGCCTGCTCGGAGAGCTCCGCTTCGGCGCTCTCGTCGTGATCGCCCTCGGTGAGACGAAAGAAGAGGTCCTCGAGCGTCGCCAGTTCGGGGCTGAGCGCGAGAATGCCGATGCCGGCTGCCGCGAGCGTCAGCGAGAGCTCGCCCACGTCCTGCTCGTGAGCCTGGAAGGTGAGGCCGTGCTCGCCGGGGGCGGCGTGCTCGACGCTGGCCTGCTCGTGCATCAGTGCGAGCGCGCGCTCATCGTCGGTGGTGTGGAGCCGGTAGCCGGCGCCGCCCTGACGGCGCAGGTCGGCGAGTGCGCCCTCGTAGACGACGCGGCCGGACTCGACGATCGCGACGCGATCGCACAGTTCCTGGACCTCGGGCAGTTGGTGGCTGGAGAGCAGCACCGTGATGCCTTCCTCGGCGAGTCGCCGAATCAGCGCGCGCATGTCACGCATGCCGGCGGGGTCGAGTCCGGTAGCCGGCTCGTCGAGGATCAACAGGCGCGGTTGGCGCAGCAGCGCCGCGGCAATGCCCAGGCGCTGGCGCATGCCGTGCGAGTAGCCGCCGACCTTGTGCTTGGCCCGCGGGCTCAGCTCGACGACTGCAAGCACCTCGTCGATGCGTGCGGCGGCCCCGTCGCCGTCGAGCGCGGCGAGCAGTTCGAGGTTCTTGCGACCACTGAAGTAGGGGTAGAAGCGCGGCGCCTCGACAAAGCCTGCGACCCCCTCCAGGGCGCGAGCGCCGTGGCGCATGGGATCACGGCCGAACAGTTCGACGATGCCCTCGCTGGGAGTGATCAGGCCCAGCGCCATGCGCAGGGTGGTGGTCTTGCCTGCGCCGTTGGGGCCGAGGAACCCGTACACGTCGCCGGAGTGGACGTTCAGGTCGATGTGGTCAACCGCCAGGACCTCGTCGTAGCGCTTGACGAGCCCCCTAGCCCGGACGGGCTGGGCCGCGTCCTCGCTCACGCTACAGGCCTCGCGCCACTTCTTCTACGGCTGCTGGGGCGACGGCGCCACCGACGAGATAGCGCACGCCGGAGCGCTCGAACGTCAGCAGCGTCCCGAGCTCGGTGCGGAGCTCGCTGGCGCTCGAGCCGTTGATCGTGACCTTCGGCAGTCCTTCGAGCGACGTGCTCGTCCCGGCGGCACCCTTCGACTTGGTTTCGAGCACCGCGATCGTCCCGAGGCCGTGACCGTGGGTGGTGACGCTCGGCTTCTCACGTGCGCCTGCCTTCTCGGAGTCGCGTTGGTGATCGCCTTCGGAGAAGGTGATTTCCTGGACCTTGGCGTTGGCGGGAGGCGTGATCGCGAAAACGGAGCTTTCGACGGGCCCAAAGGAGATATCGCTGGCCGCTAGTTCGATCACGGGCGAGCTGCTGGTGGAGGAGTAGATCGCGGCTCGCAGCGGTACCCCGTTGTCGGCGTCCCACGAGAGCTCTGCGCCGCCGAGGAGGCTGCCGGCTTCCTTGGGGGAGACGCGCACCGTGTATGCCGGCTGCCCGGCTACGTCGGTGGGCGTGGCGCCTGACACGTCGGCGTGCTTGTTCAGATGCGAGATCGCTTCTTCGATCTTGGCGACCGACGGGACTTCGTGCTGCTCGCCTGAGCTTTCCTCAGCACTGGAGGACCCTTCTTCGTGCGCGGGCGGGGTGTAGCGGTAGACCGTGTTGGTCGCGGCGTCGTAGAGCGTCACGGTGTGTCCGTCGGAGACGATCTGCGTGTCGCCCTTCTGCGACTGCAGCTCCAGGCGGACGCGGCCGTCGTTGGCGACCCACAACCGCCCCGACGCGCCTGTGACCAGGGGGCTCGACGTGAGCCCGCCGCCACCGGCACCGCCACCGTTGCCGCTTGCGAGGCTGGCGCCTTCGAGCAGATGGTCTGTCAGCTGGATGTTGGCGCTGAGGCCTTCGAGGTGCGCGCCCTGCGCTCCGGCCAGCGTGTCGTGCACGGCTTGCGCGAGCGGCTTGGCCGGCGGGGTCGCCCCGGAGTCAAGCGCAGAGGCGATCGCCGTGGCGGACACGCCGATCGCGACGACGAGCCCGCACAGCAGCAACAGGCGTGAGAGAGGAAGACGACGAAGGATGTTCACGGCAGCACGTCCATGTCCTTTGGTTGCCGGTCTATGAGCCAGGTTAGCGCTCCGCCTTTGGGTCGGCTAAAGGTGGGAGAGCTCTCATCGTGTGTCGCCGCTCGACCGTCCGGCGGCGCCACCCGATATCTTCTCGGCGCGCATGCTCCTGATCTTCATCATCTTCTGGATCCTCGTCGGCCTCGGCGTTTTCTTCCTGGCGATGCGGCGGGGCTCGCGCAACGAGGAGGGCTCCGCGGAAGGATCGCGCTTCAGCCGGGCTGCAATCACGCTCGGCGTCATCGTCGCGTTCGCGTTCGGCCTGATCGTCCCGGCGATCGTGCTCGCGGTCAACGGCGAGCACAAGGCGAGCGAGGCGCCCGGGGGCGTGCACCTCAACAAGGAAGAGGTCGCCGGCCGCGAACTGTTCGCGCACACTTGCAACGTCTGCCACACGCTTGCGGCGGTCAAGTCCGTGGGGCGCATCGGGCCCGACCTGGACGTAAGGGTCGGCGACGACATCCCGACCAAGGCCGGCCGCATCGCGCTCGTCGAGAACGCGATCGCCGAAGGCCGCGCGCGTGGCCTCGGCAACATGCCCGCGAAGCTGTACACGGGCAAGGAAGCGGAACAGGTGGCGCAGTTCGTAGCAGCAGTAGCCGGCCACTGACTGAGAGCGCCGATGACCTTCGCGGGCCGGCGTCCTCGGTCACTCGCGTGCGAAGCACGCCACGTTCCCTGCGTCCTTGGCCCACTCGATCCTCGACCCTCTCAGTGGCGCGATGCGTCAGCAAGGGGGGATCGCGCTTTAGCCAACAGTCGATACGCCTTGCGGTGACCATCGGCTAGGGTCCGGCGGGATGGCAGATCAGCCGAAGACCGCGGAGGAGGTGAAGACGTTTGTTCAGGAGCGCGACATCCGCTTCATCCGCTTCTGGTTCACGGACATCCTCGGGCAGCTGAAGTCGTTCTCGATCAACGCGGCGGAGCTGGACGACGCGTTCGAGGCGGGGATGGGCTTCGATGGATCGTCGATCACGGGCTTCAACGCGATCGAGGAGTCGGACATGATCGCGATGCCCGATCCGAGTACGTTCGCGGTGCTGCCGTGGCGCCCGGAGGAGCAGGGCGTGGGGCGCATGTTCTGCGACGTGATCACGCCTGAGAAAACGCCGTACGAGGGCGATCCTCGCCACGTGCTGCGCCGCGCGGTGCAGCGGGCGAAGGACATGGGCTTCGACACGTTCAACGTGGGCCCGGAGCTCGAGTACTTCCTGTTCAAAGACTCGCGCTCGACGGAAGTGCTGGACGAAGGCGGCTACTTCGACCTGACGACGCTCGACGCGGGCTCGGACGTGCGCCGCGAGACGGTGCTGGCGCTGGAGCAGCTCGGCATCCACGTGGAGTACACGCATCACGAGGTGGGGCCCTCCCAGCACGAGATCGACATGCGCTACGCGGACGCGATGAAGATGGCGGACGACTGCATGACGTATCGCATCACGGTCAAGGAGTACGCGATGAAGTACGGCTGGCACGCGACGTTCATGCCGAAGCCCCTGTTCGGCGAGAACGGCTCGGGCATGCACACGCACCAGTCGCTGTTCACGGGCGGCAAGAACGCCTTCTACGACGCCGATGACCAGTACTTCCTGTCGGACGTGGGCAAGGCGTTCATCGCGGGTCAGCTCAAGCACGCGCGTGAGATCTGCTCGATCTTCGCCCAGTGGGTGAACTCGTACAAGCGTCTGGTGCCGGGGTTCGAGGCGCCGGTGTACGTCGCGTGGTCGCGCCGCAACCGCTCCGCGCTGGTGCGCGTGCCGCTGTATCACCCGGGCCGCGAGAAGGCGACGCGGATGGAGCTGCGCTGCCCGGATCCCGCGTGTAACCCCTACCTGACGTTCGCGGCGCTGCTGCAGGCCGGTCTCGAGGGGATCGAGAAGGGTTACGAGCTGCCGGAGCCGATGGAGAAGAACCTGTACCACCTCTCGAGCGAGGAGCGCCGGCGACTTGGGGTGGAGCAGCTGCCTGAGAGCCTCGGCGAAGCGATCGAGTTGACGGCCGAGTCAGAGCTCGTGCTGCGCACGCTCGGTGAGCACATGTTCAACCGCTATGTCGAGATCAAGCGCCAGGAGTGGGACGACTACCGCGTGGACGTGACCCAGTGGGAGCTCGACCGCTACCTGTCGATTTTGTAGCGGATAGGAGGTTGAGGGCCTCCGCCTATCGGCTCCGGCTCGCGGGGTCGGACGTGGTGTTGATGGGGGCAGGTGTAGCGGCTATCGTCCATGGGCGTAAACCCCCGGCAGTCTGCTGCCGAAAGACTGATCATGGCTTCGACACTCGACACCCACACGACGAACCAGGGAGAGGATGTGCCGAAGGAGGTCGTTGCGGTGATAGATGCCGCAGAGTTCGAGGCGGCTAGCCAGGATCCGCGCGTACGGTCATTCCTCGCCGAGGCTGACGCCTACCTCGTCGAGCTCGAGCAGCAGGCTCGCAACCGCTAGCCCGCTGGCTCCAGCGGTAGCCAGAGCCGCTTGGGCTTCCTCGGTTCGGCCGAAGGTCGAAAGCCATAGCGTTTACGCCACATTGCCGCTGTCCTCTCATCGAACGGGTCAGCAACGAGCACGGCTGTGGCCTGCAGTTCTGCCGCACGGCGGGCGGTGGCGACCGCGTGGAGCAGTAGCAGCTTGCCTTCGATCTCAGTTCGCCTGTCCTTGGCGATCCAGGTGATGAGGGCCGCGGGCACTCGTACGGGTGCGACAGCGGCACGTCGGCGATCGTGCTGACTGAGTTCGACCTGCGCCGACGCGAGCGAGTAGAAGCCCGCTATGCGGCCGCTGGCGATGAGCAGGCGGGTGCGCGAGGTTTGATGAGCAGCGACCGCCTCGGTCCGCAGCCAGTCGCCTGCAGCTTTAGCTGCCGGCCGTCCTCCGGCGTCGAAATCAGCTAGCGCGAGCCGCAACTCGCTCGGCAACTCCTCGTCTTTCGATGGAAGTGTGATCCACGAAGGCTTGGCGCCCGCGAACGCCGTGACGACAGATTCGGCTGTCGTGGCAATGAGTGGTCGGCTACTCATCTTCTGGCTGTCCTGCCCTTGCCGCCGCAAGAGCCGCTTCGGCCGCCTGGGCGATTTGCGCCCTGCTCGGCACCGGAAATCCAGGCGGGGCTTGGAAATAATTCATGGTCGGCTGGCCCGGCACGTAGCCGAGCGGTGCGTATAGACCATGCCCAACGCGCTGAATCGCGCCCTCGTCGGCGAGCTTCCAGAGCGCCCATGACACTGTTTTGGGGCTGAACCCTGGCATGTGTTCTGCCACCTCGGCGATGTTCGTCGGACCGTTGATCGTGATGACGACCTTCAGCGCTTGGTCCTTTGAGCCTTCCTCTGCGCTGTCGGGCGGTGGTGGCATCTCGCCCCTACTAAGCTGTTCGAGCGTCAGCAAGACCGCCCTCAAACGCTGTATCGCGAGTTCGGCATCGCTGGCGCGTTCCCGTGCGCGCGTTGCCTCTTCGATGGCCGCTGTGACACGATGTTCGGCTTCACGTATAAGCGCCTCAGCCTGCGGGATCGCCTCGGCGATGCTCGCGGGATCGTTGAAGTCGACTACAAGCTCAGGCATAACCTGAAGAACAATATCATGCGCAGATAACTCTTGAGAAGATCTGAGCGATGTCTGAGCTTTGTCGATAAGCCAGCTAGGCGCCTAACAGCGGCTCAATCTTCCAGTCTGTGCGCCGACTCATCAAGCCGATCCGCCCGGCACCGCGCACGCGATCGCCCGCGCGGGAGCGAGCTGCCAGTGCATCGCCTGCAGCATGTGCCCGAACGCGCTGGGGTGGCGCGGCGCGATCTCGGCGACGAGCGCGATCGTGTCGCGGGCGTGGCGCTCGTAGTCGTCTTTGCCGGTGAGCTGGGAGAGCCGCAGTAGGCCCATGGCGGCGCTGGAGGATCCCGAGGGGATGGGGGAGTCGTCGAGATCCTTGCGCCTGACGATCAGCGCTTCCGAGTCTGATGCGGTCGAGTAGAAGCCGCCGCGCTCGCTGTCGGCGAAGCGGGCGATCATCTCGTCGGCGAGCGCAGTCGCCTGACGGAACCAGCGCTCTTGGCAGCTGGCTTCGAACAGCACGATCAAGGCCTCCAGCAGGAAGGCGTGATCCTCGAGGTAGGCGTCGATCTTGGCGTGGCCGTCGTTGTAGGTGCGCAGCAGCCGCCCGCGATCGTCGCGCATCTGCGTCTGCAGGAAGTCGGCGCACATGCGCGCCGCGTCCAGATAGCGAGGCTCCTCGAGCGCCGAGCCCGCCTCGGCGAGCGCAGAGATCATCAGCGCGTTCCAGCTCGTGAGGCGCTTGTCGTCGAGCGCGGGGCGCACGCGCCTCTCGCGGGCCGCCAGCAGCTGCTCGCGAATCCGCCTGCGTGTCTGCTCGTCCGGTGTGGCGCCGCGATCGGTGAGGACGTTCAGGCCCGGCTCAGGATGATGGGGGTCCTGGAAGTTGCCCTGGTCGGTGACGCCGAGCCAGGCGCTCCCCGTGCGCGTGTCCTCGACGCTCAGGACCTCCGCGAGCTGCGCGACGCTCCATGCGTAGTAGCGGCCCTCGACGCCCTCGGAGTCCGCGTCGAGCGCGCTGTAGAAGCCGCCCTCCGGGCCGCGCATCTCGCGCAGTGCCCACTCGAGCGTGTCGACGCAGACCGCGCGCAGGCGCGCCTCGCCGGAAGCCTGCCAGCCGTGCAGATAGGCCCGCGCCAGCAGCGCGTTGTCGTAGAGCATCTTCTCGAAGTGCGGAACGGTCCAGCTGGCGTCGACGCTGTAGCGCGCGAAGCCACCGCCGAGCTGGTCGTGGATGCCGCCGCTCGCCATCGCGTGCAGCGTCGTCAGCGCCATCGAGCGCCCGCTACCCAGCAGCAGGAACTCCAGCACGGGCGCCTGCGGGAACTTCGGTGCGCGGCCAAAACCGCCGTTGCGCGCATCGAAACTCTGGCTCAGCCCCGCCACCGCCTGCTCGAGCGCGCTCTCCTGCAGCGGCTCGGTGGACGCCGACAGCTGGGAGCCGCCGGAGAGGCGCTCGCGCAGACGCTCGCCGCCGGCGCGGATCTCCTCGCGGTTTACCTCCCACGACTCGGCGATCGCCTGCAGCAGCTGCGTCCAGGCGGGCATGCCGTGGCGCGGCTCGGGCGGAAAGTATGTGCCGCCGTAGAACGGCAGCTGCTCCGGCGTCAGGAACACGTTCAGCGGCCACCCGCCCTGACCGGTCATGCCCTGTACGGCCTCCATGTACAGGGCGTCGACGTCGGGACGCTCCTCGCGGTCGACCTTCACGCACACGAAGCTCTCGTTCATCAGCCGTGCCGTGGCTGGATCCTCGAAGGACTCCCGCTCCATCACGTGGCACCAGTGGCACGCGGAGTAGCCGATTGAAACCAGCAGCGGCCTGTCCTCGAGACGCGCGCGCTCAAGCGCGACCGGACCCCACGGCAGCCACTCAACGGGGTTTTCGGCGTGCTGACGCAGGTAGGGTGAGCTCTCCTGCGCTAGCGCGTTGGGCACCTGCTCAGGGTAGCCAGGACGACCGCGGCGCAGCCGCCGGGCTCGCCGCCCGTTCGAGCAGCGCTCGGCGGCCGCCGAGCAGCTCGCTGATCGTCGCACGAGACGGCCATTCGCCCGCGCCAACGCTCGCCAGTTTGACTTTCGCGAGGCTCACGTCGAAGCGTCTGCCGCCGAGCATGCCGGTGATCCGTTGTGAGGCGGCACCGAAGCGGACGGTGCCCACGGAGGCGTCCTTCCCCGAGACCCGAATGTTCGCCGCCTGCAGCTCGCCGTTCTTCACGGGGAACGTCGCGCTCAGCTGCACTCCTGGCACGAACGCGAAGTCGTGCAGCCTCGCCGTTGAGCTCGTGAGCCTTGCGTAGCCGCCGCGCAGGCCGCCGAAGCTCGAGCCGCTCGGGAGTTCTGCGTCGGCCTGCAGCGTCGCTGCGATCACCTGGCGGTTGAGATCCACAAGCGTGTCGAGCACTGCCACGAGCGTCCGCCCTGGTCGGCCCCCGAGGGTGGCTGGCGGGTGAACGTAGGCGAGCTTCGTCGGCGTCAACGGGGTCGGCGCGAACTGGTTGACGGTGGGGGTGCACTGTTGCACGGGACTGCCGGCGAAGAAAGCCTTCACGGCCAGCGACGAGCAGTCGCTGAGGTCGCTGCCGAGCACGGAGTGACCGGTGAACGGAACGAGCAGCAGCTGCGCGTCGGGGATCAACGCCGCGACGCGAAGCGCGTAGGCCGTGGGTGTCCGCAGGTCCTGCTCGCCGGAGAGGATCAGCGTCGGAACGTTCGGCAACGCGCCCGGCGCGGGCGGCGGCGACGACGCGTCGGGCCAGCTGACGCAGTCGGGGACGAGGCTGTTGTTGTATGCGGTGCTCGGGTCGAACGGGTAGAAGTCGCTGCTCGGCTGGGCGTGCAGGTAGGCGAGCGCTTCGTTCAGGCGCGTCGCACTGCCCGCGGCGCGCTGCCATGGAAACGGGCTCTCCTCGCAGGTCGTCGTCGCGAACAGCGCTTCGTCGACGCTCGGCGCGTTTTCGACGTTGGCGCGTTCGCGCGGTACGTTGGGGATCAGGCCCTCTGAGAGCAGGTGCAGGCGCAGCAGCGGGTCGGGATCGCGATCCAGCGCCGAGCGCACGGCCGCCGGCAGCAGTGCGCGCAGGGCGGGGTTCAGGTCGCCGGCCTCCAGGATCTCGAGCAGCCCGGTCGCGTCGAGCGTGCTCGCGTGACGCTTGCCGGAGCCGTCGTACACCGATCCGCTGAGCGGCCGCTTGCGCAGCTGCGCGGCCAGTCTCGCGATGTCCCCGAGCGGGTCGGAGCTGATCCCGGCGCAGGCGCTGTCCGCGCAGATCTCACCGACGACGCCGGCGATCGCCTGGAACGTCGGGATCTGGAATGGTTCGGTGCCTTCAGGCGGCACCACCGAGTCGAGCACGAGCGCTTCGACGTGTTCGGGGTAGGCCTCGGCATAGTCGAGCGCCACCTTGGTGCCGTAGGAGGTCCCGTACAGCACGAGCTTTTCATAGCCGCCGGCTTGGCGCAGGGCCTCGATGTCCTGGACCGATTCCTCCGTCGTGAAGGCGCCTCGGGCGGGTCCGATCTCCGATGCGCAATCTTCGAAGAGCTGGCTCGCCGACTGCATGCTGAAGATTTCAAGCGCCGGGCAGCTGAGCGGATCCGAGGCGCCCGTGCCGCGCTGGTCGAACACCAATAGATCGCGTGAGCTGAGTGCCGGAGCGATCGCCTGGGCGATGAATTCGCTCAGCGGCAGCGCCGCCTGGCCCGGTCCGCCGGCGAGTGCCACGACCGCATCGCGGCTGGGAGCGGCGCCGGCGCGCTTGCGCTCCATGCTCAGCGACAGCGTGCCAGGGACTGCGCCCGAACGCTCGAGTGGCACCGGCACCGAGCCGCATTCGAACGCGGTGGCGTTGGCGCAGGGGATGAAGCTAGCGTCGGCCGCTGCCGAGGAGCCGGGCCAACACGCCAATAGCACGGCGGGCAACAGAGTCGCTAGCCCCCAAGTGCGAACTCTCCTGCGCATCGCCAACGACAATAGCCGCACTCGTGAGCGAGATCGCCGGTAGCGTGACGTGATGGCCACCGAGCATCCCGGTGAGCGATTGGTGTGGCATCCCGCGCAAGCTCCCGTGCGCCCCCGCGCCACCGCCGACCGTGAGATCCTCCGTTTCCACTCCGAGCCTGCCCGATACGGTCACGCCAGGCATGTAGGAGTATCCGTGCAGGCGCACGCCGCGGGTTGTGAGCTCAGCCCAGCCGGCGCGCAGGCCGCCGATCCGCAGCTCCAGCGCGCCGCCTTCGCTCGCGCCGCCGAGCGTCAGTGCCAGCGCGAACCGGCGGATGAGATCGGAAAGCGTCAGCGCCACCGCGTGCAGCGTGCGCCCGGGCGCGCCGCGGTAACCGCGCGCGGGTGACACCTGATCGAGTCGCAGCGGAGGCAGTGGGGCCGGGCGCAGGATCGCCGGCGTGGGCGCGGGCGCGCACGCCTGCACGGGCGCGTTCACGAACAGCGCCTCGAGCGCTTCGTGCGCGCACGGGGTCGGCTCGTCGGTCAGCACCGAGTGCCCCGCGCCGGGTACGACCAGCAGGTGCGAGTCGGGGATCTGCGCGGCAACTTCGCGTGCGTTGACGGTGGGGGTGCGTAGATCGTCGGCGCCGCTGAGGATCAGCGTCGGCACGTTCGGGAGAGGCGCGTCCTCGACGGCGGGGGCCGGGGTGGTGAACGGCCAGTGCGCGCACGCTTCGATGTTGCTGAGCGCGAGCGCGTTCGCTGCTGTGAACGGCGCGAACGTGCTCGCCGGCAGCGCCTTGGCGGCGGCGACGGCTTGCGCGATGCGGGCCGACGGAGCGAGCGCGCGGCTCCACGGGAAGTCCTGCTCTTCGCAGGTTGTCGCGTAGTACAGCGGTGTGTCGTAGTCTTCGCTGCCTTCGGCTTCGCCTTCGCCTTCGTTCGGCCCGAGTGCCTGGACCAGGCGTGCCAGTGGCGCCGGGTCGTGGCGCGCGAGTGCCGCGACGGCAGTGACGAATTCGGCGCGCAGAAGCGGCGAGAAGTCGCCTGTCAGCAGCAGCGCGAGCAGGTCGTTGGAGGAAAGCGCGACCTTGTGCGTCGCGCCGTGTTCGCCGATCGCGCGCGCTCGCAACGGCGCATGCGCCATCCGGGCGAGCACTTGCGCGAGGTCGGCGACCGGTTCGGATGTGACCTGGGCGCACGCGTGCGCGGCGCAGAGCTGGCGCAGGACGCGCGGGATCGCCGCGAAGGTCGGACGGTTCAGGGTGTCGGGCCCGTTGGGCGGAACGACCGAGTCGAGTACGAGCGCTTCGACGTGACTCGGGTACTCCTGCGCGTACTGCTCGGCCACCTTGGTGCCGTAGCTGGTGCCGTACAGCACGAGCTTTTCATAGCCTCCAGCCACGCGAATCGCCTCGATGTCGGCGACCGTGTCGGCAGTCGTGTAGAAGCCGCGTGCGGGCCCGAGCTGTCCGCCGCACGCTTCGATCACCGCTGCGAACGAGCTGTACAGGTCGGGGCGTTCGAGCGCATGGCAGGACAGCGGGTCGGACAGGCCGATGCCGCGCTGGTCGAAGACGATCAGGTCGCGCGTGGCCGCGATCGGTCCCAGCAGTTCGGCGAACGCTTCTGCGAACGGCAGCGCCGGCTGCCCCGGGCCGCCGGCGAGCGCGATGATCGCGCTGCGTGCTTCGCCGACCGTCGCGCGGTGGCGGCGGATGGCGAGCGTGATCGTCCCCGGCGTCGTGCCGCTTGGATCGAGTGGCACGGTGAGATGGCCGCAGGCGAAGTCGTTGCTGTTTCCACACGTCGTGAAGGCGATCTCCGCGCTGGCTGAGGCGAGGAATGGCAGCGTTGCGGGCGCGCACAACCACGTAGCCAGCGCGACGAGCACGGCCACGACCACGTGTTGACGACGCTCCACCAATCGGAATCTATTGCCTGCGCAGGCGCCGTGCACGCAGCGTTCGGTGGCGCTCGTTGCCGACGATCGTCCCTGTAGTGTCTCCTCGGTGAACGGTGAGCGCGAAACCATCGACGCACCGGGGGCACCGGCCGCGATCGGGCCATACAGCCACGCCGTGCGGGCCGCCGGGCTGCTGTTCTGCTCCGGGCAGATACCGCTCGACCCCGGCAGCGGTGAGATCGTCGGCACGAGCGCGGGCGAGCAGGCACGGCGCTGCCTGGAAAGCCTCGCCGCTGTGTGCGAGGCCGCTGGAGGGCGGCTCGAGCGCGCGGTGCGCCTGACGATCTACATGACTGACCTCGCCGACTTCGCTGAGGTCAACGAGGTGTACGGGTCGTTCTTCCCCGCTGATCCCCCGGCGCGCGTGACGATAGGGGTCGCGCAGCTGCCGCGCGGCGCCTACGTCGAGATCGACGCGATCGTCGCGCTGTAGGCGTTCTCGTCGTCGGCGGGCTCCATCGAGCGCAGCGCACGGCTGAGCAGATCGCGAAGCGTGCGGCGCTCGTCGACGTCGAGCGCCGCGAGGACCTCGTCCTCGATCGCCGCCTGCACGCGTTCAGAGTCGCCCAGCGCGGCGCGGCCCGACGGCGTGATCTGCACGAGATGACGGCGCCGGTCACTGGGGTCGCGCAACCGCGCGACGAAGCCGAGATCCTCAAGCTCGTTCAATAGCAGCACGACGTTGTTGGCGTCCATGCAGAAGGCGTCCGCGAGGTCCTGCTGCGGACAGCCGTCGTGGTCGTTCACGTAGCTGAGCGCGACCAGGTGGCGCAGGTGCATGCCCAGTCGCTCCTCGTCGCTGCGGCGGTACACCTGCTTCGCCAAACGGCTCAACAACACCGCCGAGCCGGGGGCGCAGTTTCGCTGATCAGCCATGGTTGGGAGTGTATACCTCATCAAAGCGTCAATCATCACAATAGCAGCGATCAACAATTTTTCACAGATCATCCTTGTTAGATGGATGATAAGTGCTATGGTGGTTTCTCCGCAACCCCTGGAGGACTCCCATGACCGCACTGCTACGTCAACTGAAGACCCCAACGGAGACCGCCGCCTCGGAGCGCAGGCGTTGGATCGCACTCGCGGTGCTGTGCCTCGGGCAGCTGATGATGGTGCTCGACGCGACGATCGTGAACGTCGCGCTGCCATCGATCCAGCGCGAACTCCACTTCACCCAGGCGAACCTCACGTGGGTGATCGACGGCTACCTGATCACCTTCGGTGGCTTCCTGCTGCTGGCTGGGCGCTTCGGCGACCTCGTCGGGCGCAAGAAGGTCTTCCTCAGCGGTCTCGTGCTGTTCGTGGCGGCGTCGATCCTGTGCGGCGTCTCTGACAGCCAGGCGATGCTGATCGGCGCGCGACTGATCCAGGGCGTCGGCGGCGCGGTTGCCTCGAGCGTGATCCTCGCGATCATCGTCACCGAGTTCCCCGAGCGCGTCGAGCAGGCCAAGGCGATGGGCATGTACGCGTTCGTGTCGGCGGGAGGCGGCTCGATCGGCCTGCTCGCCGGAGGCGCTCTGACGCAGTCGCTCAGCTGGCACTGGATCTTCTTCGTCAACGTGCCGATCGGCGCTGTCGCCCTGCTGCTCGGATGGATCCTGATCAAGGAGAACGAGGGCATCGGCCTCGCCGGGGGCGTCGACGTGCTCGGCTCGATCCTGATCACGCTCGCGACGATGCTTGGCGCGTTCGCGATCGTCAAGTCGACCGACTACGGCATCGGCTCGGCGCGCACGCTGTCAACGGCGGGAGCCTCGCTGGCGCTGCTCGTAACCTTCCTCGCCGTCGAGTCGCGTGTCGCAAACCCGATCATGCCGCTGCGCATCCTGCGGCTGCGGATGCTGATGGGCTCGAGCCTCGTTCGCGGCCTGCTCGTCACCGGCATGTTCTCGGCGTTCTTCCTCGGCGCGCTGTACCTGGAGCGCGTGCTGGGCTACGACGCGATCGACACCGGCCTCGCGTTCATGCCGCTGACGGTCGCGATCGCGGTGATGTCGCTGGGTGTCTCGGCGCGCTTGGTCGAGCGCTTCGGCCCCGTGCCGACGCTCGCCGGCGGTCTCGGCGGGCTGATCGTGGGGCTGCTGCTGCTCGCCGTGCAGGGCGTCCACGCGGGCTACTTCCCCGGGCTGTTCTTCGCCTTCCTGGCGCTGGGCCTCGGCGCGGGCGCGTCGTTCCTGCCGCTGCTGACGATGGGCATGGCAGATGCGCCCCCGCGCGACGCGGGCCTCGCGTCGGGCATCATCAACGTGTCGGTGCAGCTGTTCGGCGCGATCGGCCTGGCGACGCTCGGCACGATCGCGACCGACCACACGAAAGCCCTCAGCGCCGCCGGTCACCCGCTGCTCGCGTCGCTGACCGGCGGCTACCACCTCGCGTACGTCGTTGCCGCGTTGTGCGTCGGCCTGGGAGTGCTCGCGACGTTCGCGCTGCTGCGCCCGCCCGCTGCGACCGCGCAGGAGATCGACGCCGAGGAGCGCGTCGAGGCGGCGCGAGAGGGCGAGCTGGTGGCGGCATGAGTGCCCTGGCACGACACGGCGATCAGGCTGCGCGTCTGCCCAACCGCCCGGCGGAGCGCGTGCGCGCCGCCGGGCGGTTGCGCCGCGCCAATGCGGGCACGCTCACGGAAATAACGCGCTCGCTTCTCGACGACGCCCGCGGAGTCCGCGTCGCCGAGCGTCGGCTGCGCCCGCACGCGAGAGATCGCTAGTGCGCCGGCCCAGCGGATCAGCCCGCCCGCAGCTGCGCGCGCTTGACCTTGCCGCTGGCGGTCTTCGGCAGCTCCGCGGCGAAGTCGATGATGCGCGGGTACTTGTACGGGGCGGTTTCGCGCTTGACGTGCTCCTGCAGCTCCCGCACCAGCTCGGGCGAGGGTGCGTAGCCCTCGCCGCGGAGCACGACCACCGCGCGCACTACCGAGCCGCGCTCGTCATCCGGCGCCGCCACGGCCGCGGCCTCGGCGACGGCCGGGTGCGCGACGAGCGCCGACTCCACCTCGAAGGGTCCGATGCGGTAGCCCGCCGAGACGATCACATCGTCGGCGCGGCCCTCGAAGTACAGCCAGCCGTCCTCCCCGCGCGTGACCCGGTCGCCGGTTCGCCACGCGCCGGCGGTGCGCCGATCCGCGATGCTCCACGCGCCTGTTTGATCGCGCCGGACGTGCTCGCCGAGGTAGCCGATGAAGAACGTCGGCACGCTCGCCGGGTCGACCGTCAGCTCGCCGTCCACGACCTCCAGACCGATCCCCGGAAGCGCCTGGCCCATCGAGCCGGGCCGGGCGTCCTCGTCCAGCGGCGCGCCCGTCAGCTGGCCGGTCTCGGTCTGGCCGTAGCCGTCCCGGATTTCGAGGCCCGTGGCCTCGTGCCACACGCGCAGCACCTCGGGGTTTAGCGCCTCGCCGGCGGCAACCATCCCACGTAGGTCAGCGAACGCTCGCAGCGTCGCGCGCTTGGCGATCACGCGGTACTCGGTCGGCGCCATGCAGAGCACTCCGACCCGCTCGCGCTCGAGCAGCTCGAGGCGCTCGTGCGGATCGAAGCGCGCGTCGTGCAGCAGAGCCGCCGCGCCCGAGAGCCATGGCGCGATGAACACATTGCGCGCCGACTTCGACCAGCCGCTCGCCGCCGTGCACCACACCAGCTCACCGGGGCGCGCGCCGAGCCAGTGCTCTGCCTGCACGCGCTGGCCGTCGAGGTAGCGCTGTGCGTGCACGACCGCCTTCGGCTCGCCTGCGGTGCCGCTGGTGAACGTGATCAGGCACGGGTCGGTGGCGTCCAGCTCGACCGCAGCGGCGGGCGCGCCGGCGAACAGGCTCTCGTCCGGAACGTAGATGCAGGCCGGGGAGTGCGCCGCGCCCGCGATCGCCGCCTCGAGCTCGGTGCGGTTGCGCTGGTCGGCGAGGATCAGGGTCGGCTCGGCGACTGCAATGCGCAGGCGCAGATCCTTCGCCCGCAGCTGCTCGGTGCACGGCAGCACGACGGCGCCGATGCGAAAGCACGCGAGCATCCCCAGGACCCACTCGGGGCGGTTGCCGATGAGCGTCATGACCACATCGCCCCTTCGCACGCCGTGCTGGCGCAGCGCACCTGCAAGTCGCGCCGAGCGCTCGGCCAGCTCGCCGAAGCTCCACTCGCGGCGCGTGCCATCGCGCGCGAGCTCCACCAGCGCCAGTCGTCGCGGCGGGCTCGCTTCCGCGATCTCGCGCGCAAAGTTCACCCGGGCATTGTGGCGGCAGCGACTGCGCGGCGCTCGCCGGCGCACCGCCAGCCCCGCGCCGGCGTTGACAGAGCGCGACCATCGAACCTCACCGGCACGTTCGTCACCGAAACGGTCAAATGCAAAGTCAAGGACAGCGGCTCGATCTGGAATCCGACGGGTGGTGGCAACGGCAAGGACGAAATCACGGTCATGGAGCTGGCGGGCTGCAAAACCACCGCGACCATTTGTCCTCATCCCAAACACGTCGAAGTGACGGCGCTGGGGCTGCCTTGGCACTCCGAACTGTTCGAAAAGCCGCCCAAGAAAGGTGACATCGTCGAAAACGTCAAACTCGAAGTCGCCTGCTCGCACGTGAAGCTCAACGAATTCGAAGGAGAACTGATCGGGCCGGTGTCGCCGGGTGTGTTCGAAGCCGACGAAGTGCTCGTCGAAGGTTCCGAAGAAGCCGAAGTCGAACTCCCGGACAAACTCAAAGCGGCCGGGTCGGGAAAAATCAAAATCGCCTGACGGCTTGACGCGTGGATCCTCGGGGGCTCGGCATCTCCGAGCCCCCGGCGCCACGCGGCGCCCGGCCGGCGACGATATCCTCCAAGGGAACGGCGCCGGCCGCGCGCGGGTGCCTGTGCGCCGTGCAAACGACCCTTGGAGCGCAATCAGAATGGCCGTAGCCGCCTCGCAGCACACCGAGATGACCGACGAGCAGAAGGCGATCACCGAGATGGTCCACCAGTTCGCCGACGAGCAGATCCTGCCGAACGCCGAGCACTACGACCACGAGGACGCCTTCCCGGAGCCGATCGTCGAGCAGATGAAGGAGCTGGGCCTCTTCGGCGTGACGATCCCCGAGGAGTACGGCGGCATGGGTCTCGACCTGACGACCTACGCGATGATCGTCGAGGAGCTCTCGCGCGGCTGGATCTCGATCTCGGGCGTGATCAACACCCATTTCATCGGCTCCTACCTGCTGATGAAGTTCGGCAACGAGGAGCAGAAGCAGAAGTACCTGCCGCGGATGGCCACCGGCGAGATCCGCGCGGCGTTCTCGCTTTCCGAGCCCGAGCTCGGCTCCGATGTGCAGGCGATCAAAACCTCCGCCAAGAAGACCGACGACGGGTCCTATGAGATCAACGGGCAGAAGATGTGGGTGACCAACGGCCTGCGCTCGGATCTGGTGTTCGTGCTGGTCAAGACCAACCCGAATGCCGAGAAGGCGTATCAGGGCATGACCTGCTTCATCGCCGAGAAAGAGGCTGGGGCCCACGAGAACACGGGCGCCTACGCCGGCCTGAAAGTTCCGGAGCAGCTGAAGAAGATGGGCTACAAGGGGGTGGAGTCCACCGAGCTGGTGTTCGACGGATACCGCTGTCCCGCCGAGAACGTCCTCGGCGGCGAGGACGCCGGTCTCAACAAGGGCTTCCCGCAGATGATGGACGCGCTCGAGGTCGGTCGCGTGAACGTCGCCGCCCGCGGCGTCGGCATCGCCCAGCGCGCGCTCGAGCTGGCGCTGCGCTACTCGCAGGAGCGCAAGACCTTCGGCAAGCCGATCGCCGAGCACCAGGCGATCCAGTTCAAGCTCGCGGACATGGCCACGCAGGTCGAAGCCGCACGCCTGTTGACGATGCGCGCCGCACGCCTCAAGGACGCCGGCGAGCGCTCGGATCTGGAGGCGGGGATGGCAAAGCTGTTCGCCTCGGAGGCGGGGCGCTTCTGCGTCGAGGAGTCCTTCCGCATCCACGGCGGCTACGGCTACTCCAAGGAGTACGAGATCGAGCGCCTGTATCGCGACGCGCCGCTGCTGCTGATCGGCGAGGGGACCTCGGAGATTCAGCGCATGGTGATCGGCCGCAAGCTGCTGCAGCGTCATAAAATCTGACCACGAACGCGACGGGCCGCGTGCGGTCCAGAAGAGGACGAGCTACATGGCCGAGGACGCCAAGGCGCTGATCGAGCTTGCGACCCGGAGATTCATCGGCGAAGTGCCCGCGCTCGAGCCGATCAAGTTGATCGTCGGCATCGAACTCAGGGGCCGCGGCGACGTGCAGCAGTTCCGCCTGGAGATGCCGGATGTCAGCGTCACCAAGGGGCCCGCCGCGGACGCGCGCCTACGGGTCGACATGCGCCGCGAGTTCTTCAACGTGATGGCCCGCGAAGGCAAGGTCGCGGACTGGATCGAGGCGTTCACCTACGGACAGGCGAAGGCGTCAGGGCCCGAGCAGATCATGAAGCTGATCACCAACGTCGTCGAGCGCCACCAGGAGCGCGAGCGCACACCGAAGGCGCGCAAGCACGCCTAGCGCCCTAGTGGTAGGCGGAGAGCTGCTCGGCCAGGAACGCCAGTGAGGCGAGCAGGAAGATGCACATGACGACGAGAGAGAAGTTTTCGTTCATCAGCCTGCGCTCAAGATAGTCGACGCGGCGGCTCGCAGTGCACGCCGTGTGTCTACAGCTCGGCGCCGTCCTCGTAGAGCTTGAGCACGTGCACCGGGTGGGTGGGATCCGAATTAACCGCATCGAGGCACAGCCGGCACAGCACGCACTCGTCGAGGTTCTTCTCGACGATCTCCACGCCGGCGTCGTCGGCGACGGCGAAGATGTCCACCGGGCAGACCTCCGCGAGCCTGGCGGCGACCGCAGGGTCCGAGGCGATGCTGTCGTCGACCTCGACCGCGATGAACGTTCCGTCCTTGCGCATCAGGCCGCGCTCCGCTCCGCGATCTTCGCGCGGATCATGTCGGGTATGTCCTCGATCCGCTCGGCCACGGAGATCCCGGCTTGGGCCAGGCGCGCGATCTTCTCCGAGGCGGTGTCCTCCTTGCCTTCGACGATCGTGCCCGCGTGCCCGAAGCTCATTCCCGGCATCTCGTCCATGAAGCGCCCGGCCATGAACGCGACGATCGGCAGCCGCGAGTCGTTCTCGGTGACCCAGAGCGCGAGCTCGGCCTCCATGCGCCCGCCGGGCTCGGTGTAGATGACGATTCCCTGCGTCTGCGCGTCGGCCTCGAACAGCGGCATCAGCTCGGCGTAGCTGGAGCCGATGATCGCGTCGCCGCCGATCGACACGGCGGTCGATTGACCGAGGCCCGCGGCGCTGAGCGTCGAGGACATCTCCGTCGTCATCCCGCCCGAGCGCGAGATCACGCCGATCGGGCCCGGGGTGTAGGCCTGCGCCGCATTTTTGGCCGGCCCGCCGATCCCGCCCATCTTGATCACGTCGGGCACGATCACGCCGAGGCAGTTGGGACCGATGATGCGCGCGCCGCGCAGCGTCGCGAGCTCGACCATCTGCGCGACGTCGCGGCGGGGGATGCGCTCGGTGACGATCACGATCAGCTTGACGCCGTTCTCCACCGCCTCGAAGACGGCGTCCTTGGTGAAGGCGGGGGGCACGGTAACGACCGAGCCGTAGATCGGCCCGCCGTGGTGCGTGACGGCCTGCGCGACCGTGTCGAACACGGGGACGCCGTGGACCTCGCGCCCCAGGCGCCCCGGCGTGACGCCGCCGACGACCTTCGCGCCGACGCCGTAGTCCAGGCACTCGCGCGTCAGGTTCACCGCCTCGCGGCCGGTGATGCCCTGGACGATGAACGTCGTGTCTGCGTCGATCAGGATTGACATCAGCCCGTCGTTCCCTGGATCTTCTCGACGGCGCGGCGCGCGGCCTCGTTGAGCGAGACAGAGCGGTCTGCGTAGTCGACCCCGTACTTCTCGAGGATCTTGAAGCCCTCCTCCTCCCACGCGCCGGGGATGCGGAAGATCGCGATCTTCTCAGACGGGTCGTAGCCGAGCTCGAGGCAGGCTTTGATGACTCCGCGCGCGACGATGTCCACGCGCGTGTTCGACACGATCGACATCATCACCGCGATCTTGTCCACGCCGGGCTTCTCGAGCACGAGCTTGGCTAGGCCGCAGGCCTTCGAAACCGACGGGTTGCCGCCGATCTCGCAGTAATTGGCAGGGCGGCCGCCGTGCGCGCGCACCGCGTCGAACAGCGTCAGTGACCCGCCGCCTGCGCCGATCACGAGGCCGAGGTTGCCGTCGAACTCGGTCACGTTGCCGGCGACGCCGCGGTGGTCCTGCGCGTCGACCTGCTCGCCGGCGAGCTCGAACGGCGTCGCCTCGCGCGCCTGGCGGGTCTCCTCATCGCCGACGCCGAGCTCGGCGAGCAGCGCCTTGTGGCGCCCACGGGCCTCGTTCTCGATGTCCATGTGCGCGTCGAGCGCCACGAACGAGCCGTCGGCGAGACGGCCGAGCGGGTTGATCTCGGCGAGGATCATGTCGTTCTCGACGAACAGCCGCGCGAGGCGCAGGACGATCGGGACGAGCTTGTTGAGCGCTGAGCCGGTGACGCCGGTCGCGGCGATCACCTCCTTCGCCTGGAAGTCGCTGAGCGGCAGGATGTTCGAGAAGTGCCGCCGTCCGACCGCCTCGGGCTGATCCTCGGCGACCTGCTCGATGTCGATGCCGCCCACCGGCGAGAAGATCATCACCGGCTGCTTGCGAATCCCATCCCAGACGACGCCCGCGTAGTACTCCTGCTCGACCTCCGCCCTCGGGTCGACGAGCACACCGCGGGGCATGTGGCCGTTGATCTCGAGCGCGAGAATCTCACGCGCGTATGCCTCGGCCTCTTCGGGCGTGTCGGCGAACTTGACGCCGCCTGCCTTCATGCGCCCGCCGGTCAGGACCTGCGACTTGATCACCGTCGGGCCGCCGATGCGCTGCGCGATCACGCGCGCCTCGGCAGGGTCGGTCGTGAAGCCGTAGTCGGTGACGGGGATGCCGGCACGCTTGACCACCTCGCGCGCCTCGTACTCGAAGAATCGCATTGCGGCGCGGAAGCCTATACGGAGCGCGCCGGCAGATGCGCTCTTGGTGTCTCGCGGCGCGGCGATCCGCCGCTCAGTGGCCGAGCAGCGCGAACACCGGATGCTGCGCAGCGCTCGCGCGGGCGGCACCCGCGACTGCGGTCAGGGTCAGGCGGTAGGTCCCAGCCGGGAGGGTCATCCCGCCGGTGAGGATCCCGTCGAAGGAGATCCGGTCGCCGCCCGCCGGGGCTGTGAGGGTCACGCCGTGGGAGAGACGCGCGTGACGGGTACAGCGCCTGCCCCGGTGGTGGGCCTTGGAGACTGCCGTGCACTTGTGTCCGACGAGCACCCCGCGCTCGACCGCTTCGAGGCTCAGAGTGACGCTGGCGGCCTCGGAGAGAGCGAAGGAGATCGTGGTGGCGCTGGGAGGGGCCTTCGCTTTGATCACAGTGGCAGGGTGCCGGCCGCGGCGAAAGCGCGTGGGGGACAGTCGCAGGCCGGTCACGGTCAGGGTCGCGTGGCCGCCTGTGTCTGTGGGCGCCCCGATGCTCGGCGTGGTGAACGTGACGGCCGTCCCGGTACCCGACCCCTGGGCACTTGTGGCCGTCAGCGTGACCGTGTAGGTGGTTGCCGGGGAGAGGCCGCCGACCGGTGCCGAGACGGCCACTGGCGTGCTCCCGGCTCCGATTTGCTGCGGACACGGGATCGTGGCCCCGGCGGGCGGGGCGGGGGAGAGCGTGAACTGGCAGCCGCTTATGACGGAGCCGTCCGGGTTGACGGTTCCCGTAAGAGTGGCGGAGGTGCCGGTGAGCGAGCCGGGCGCCGCGGTCACCGCGGCCGGGGGTGGCGCGGTCCAGGTAAAGGTCACAGAGGGTGGCTGCGTCGTGGATCCGCTTGACACCAGGACCGCGCTGGTGACGCCGGCCGGCACACCCGAGCTGCCACCGCCGCCGCCTCCTCCGCCTCCGGAGAAGACGCTGAACGGACTCACGGATTCCGCGAAGGCGATGCCGCCGCCACCGCCGCCACCACCGAATAGGCCGCCGCCGCCTCCTCCGCCGCCGCCCGCAAACTGGGTTCCGCCCTGCCCGCCCAGCGCGAGCTGGCCCGGCGTTGCCGCTGTTTCGCTCGAGTTTTCACCAGCCGCTCCGCCGGAGTTCCCTGCCTTGCCTCCTTCCCCGCCGTGAGCGTGTACTCCTGCGGCCGTGCCGTTCTGGCCAGATTGGCCGCCTTCCCCGCCGCTGCCGGCTGCGATCGCGGCACTGGGGTTTGCGGTTTCACCACCGTTGCCTCCGCCTCCGCCCCCACCCGCCGCTACGACGAGACGAGAGGAGGGCAGGTCTTCGTCGGTGCGGACATCCGAGGCGCCCCCGCCGCCGCCGCCGTGGCCTCCCGCTTTGCCCCCGCCCCCGTAGCCGCCACGTCCGGCTTGTTCAGAGGATCCGCCGGCGCCGGCAACCTCCACGAACAGCAGCTCGCCAGAACTCACCGAGAGCATGGCGACGGCACTCGCACCGGCTCCCCCGGGCGCCTGAGCGCCGTTGCTGATGTTTCCCAACCCTCCGTGGCCGCCGATCAGCGTCGCCTCGACGCTGTCGACCCCGGCCGGGACGATGAACTCGCCCTGGCCGGTCGTCGTGAACGACGCCGACCGCGTTTCGCCGGCCACGGCGCCGGCCGGGGCAAATGCGGCGCCCGCGAACGCGACTGCCGCGGCGCACAGGCCCAGCGCGCAGCTCGATCTCATCACCCCTGGGTATCGGCCGCTGCCGGCGTTTGCTGAAGACCGACGCTGGAGCGTGCTGCACGACCGTGGCCGTCCCGCGACGCGGGCGGGTGGCGGCGATCTACGCCGGCGTTGGCACGAGCCCGTATGCCTCGGCCAGCTCCGGATCCTTCCTCGCGAGCATTTCGGCGAGGTTGACCATCACCTTGCACTGCTTCCAGGTGGCGTCGTCCTGCATCTTGCCGTCGATCATGTGCACGCCGCGCCCATCGGGGATCGCCTCGATGACCTTTTTCGCGAACGCGACCTCGTCGGGGTCGGGGGAGAAGACGCGCTTCGCGATCGCGATTTGGCTGGGGTGCAGCGACCAGGCGCCGACGCATCCGAGCAGGAACGAGGCGCGGAACTGTGTCTCGCAGCCCAGTTCATCGCTGATGTCGCCATAGGGACCGTAGAACGGCAGCGCGCCCACCGCCGTGCAAGCGTCGACCATGCGCGCGATCGAGTAGTGCCACGGGTCCTGCTGGTAGCTCGGGCGCGGGGATATGAACCCGCCCGCCCCGTCGGGTTCGGGGTCGGCGATCGTGCGGTAACCGGGGTGTCCGCCACCGACGCGCGTGGTCTTCATCCGGCGCGACGCCGCGAGGTCGGCCGGACCGAAGCTCATCCCCTGGATGCGCGGGCTGGCGGAGGCAATCTCCTCGAGGTTGGCAACGCCTTGGGAGGTCTCGAGCACACAATGGATCAGGATTGGGCGCTCCAGCCCGGCTTTCGCCTCGAGCTGCGCGAGCAGGCGGTCGGCGTAGTGGATGTCCCACGGGCCCTCGACCTTCGGGATCATGATCACCTCGAGCTTGTGCCCGATCTCGGCGACGAGCTGCGTGATGTCGTCGAGGAAGTACGGCGAGGCGAGCTCGTTGACGCGCGTCCACAACGCCGTGTCGCCCAGGTCCATCTCGCGTCCCACGCGGATCAGGCCGGCGCGCGCCGCCTCCTTCTTTTCCAACGGCACGGCGTCCTCGAGGTTGCCGAGCAGGATGTCCACCTTCGGCGCGAGGTCCGGCGTCTTCTCGACCATTTTCGGGTTCGAGAAGTCCATGAAGTGGATCATCCGAGATGGCTTGAAGGGGATCTCGCGCGCCGGCTCGGGCGCGTCGATTGCGAGGGGCTTGAAGAAGTCGCGGGGGTTGCGCAAGGGCTCTCCTGGGTCGGTTCGGGTTACAACGCTACGCTCGGTCTTGGAAAGTATCGATGATGCGACGTCCTCTGACGATGATGCGACGTCCTCTGACCACGCTAGCGCTGGTCGCGACGTGTGGGCTGCTCGCTCTTGGCGCCATCGCGCTGGCGAGCGGCCGGAGCGCCGGCAGCGAGACAGCACGGGCCCGCCAGGCCGGCGTGGCGATGCGGGCGTGGCGGTTGGGCTTGTCGGCTGCGCCCGGGGACCTGGCGCTTGCCGAGATCAGCTTCGCCAACGCCGATGGCACGCGACTCGAACGGCGCTCGCTGCAGGTGGCGGTGAGCGGACCATTCGGCGACGACTACCTGGCGACGGCCGTGTTGCACCCCGCGACCAAGCGCGGTCCGGCGGCGCTGGTGCTGCTCGTCAATCGGCCATCGCCGCTGCTCGATCCGGTGGCGGTGGCCCTGCGCATCAGCGCACGACGCTCACTCGGCGCGCCCACCGTGCGCCGACTGGCCAACCCGTTCGCACGGCCCGCGGGCGCACCCGCGCCGTCACTCTGTGACCGGCAGCGCCACGCCGCGCTGAGCGCATCGTCGCTGAGCGTGCTCGGCACGCGCGGGAGCACCCTCGAAGGGTTCGGAGCCGCCGGCGCGGTCGCACAGGCCTATGACGCGGCGTGCGGTCTCCCGTACGCGAGCTCGTTCAAGCAGGCCGTCGAGCGCTCGGGAGCTCCCGGGCAGGAAGCCCCCACGCCGGCTGAACCGGTCTCGCCGACGCCGCCCGCGACACCGACGCCGGGACCGCCGGTGGGCAAAATCCCCGGTGAAGGCTGCCGCCCCGCTGCCGGGCGCGCGTGCCCGGGGGCCGTCGCGGGCGCCGCGCCGCGGGCGGCGGCGGGTGCCCACTAGAGTTGAATCTGCGAGCTGCGCCTCGCACATCCCCTGCAACTGGAGGCCCACGACCTAAATGAGCGCTACCGAGACCGCCCCGACCGTCGAGACAGATCAGGCCGCACGCGAGGCGAGCGGCGCCCACCCGTACGGCCGCTACCTCGAGGAGTTCGAGGTCGGCGACGTATACAAGCACTGGCCGGCCAAGACGGTGACCGAGTCCGACGACCACCTGTTCTGCCTGCTCACGATGAACCATCACCCGCTGCACATCAACGACGTCTACGCCGCGAAATCCCAGCAGGGCCGCAATGTCGTCGTCGGCCCGCTCGTGTACTCGCTGGCGCTGGGCATGTCCGTGAGCGACGTCAGCGGCAAGGCGATCGCGAACCTCGCGACGGAAGAACTCAAGCACCCAGCGCCGGTGTTCCACGGCGACACGCTGTTCTGCGAGTCCGAGGTGCTCGAGAAGAAAGAGTCCCAGTCCAAGCCCGACCGCGGGACCGTGCGCGTGCACACGCGCGTGCTGAATCAGGACGGCGTGCTCGTGGCCGAGTTCAAGCGCCTGGTGCTGGTGCCGCGCAAAACGCCCGGCGGCAGCACGGCCGAGGGGATTGTCGAGTAGCAGGGCGTGCGGTACGCTTTCTGGGTCGCCCGCGGAGGGCGTTTTTCTGTTCCCGGAGCCAGTCCTGGCCCGGCCGCAGCGCGGCCGATCGTAGATCGCCCAGCGCCGATCATGCCCGCGAACCGAGGAGTCGCTTGGACCCCATGAACACCACCGTTCCCGCCCCCACCACGAACGAGCGACTGCTGGCCTGGGTCGACGAGACAGCCGCGCTCACCGAACCTGATCGCGTCTACTGGTGTGACGGCTCGGCAGATGAGTACGACCGCCTCTGCCAGGAACTCGTCGACGCGGGTACCTTCGAGCGGCTCTCCGACGCCAAGCGGCCGAACTCGTACCTGGCGCTGTCGGACCCCGGGGACGTGGCGCGCGTCGAGGACCGAACGTTCATCTGCTCCGCCAGCGAGGCGGATGCGGGTCCGACCAACAACTGGCGAGATCCAAGCGAGATGCGCGAGACGCTGAGCGACCTGTTCGCCGGCTCGATGAAGGGACGCACGATGTACGTCGTGCCGTTCTCGATGGGGCCGCTGGGCTCGGACAAGAGCCATGTGGGCGTGCAGCTGACCGACTCGACCTACGTCGCGGTCAGCATGCGGATCATGACCCGCATGGGCCAGGGCGCACTCGACGCGCTCGGCTCCGGCGAGTTCGTGCCGTGCCTGCACTCGGTCGGCATGCCGCTCGACGACGGTGTCGAAGACGTGTCCTGGCCGTGCAACGCCGAGAACAAGTACATCGTGCACTTCCCCGAGAGCCGCGAAATCTGGTCGTTCGGCTCCGGCTACGGCGGCAACGCGCTGCTCGGCAAGAAGTGCTTCGCGCTGCGCATCGCGTCGGTGATGGCACGCGACGAGGGTTGGATGGCCGAGCACATGCTGATCCTGAAGCTGACCTCGCCGGAGGGCGAGGTCAAGTACATCACCGGCGCCTTCCCGAGCGCCTGTGGCAAGACCAACCTGGCGATGCTGATCCCCACGCTCGAGGGCTGGACGGTCGAGACGATCGGCGACGACATCGCCTGGATGAAGTTCGGCGAGGACGGCCGCCTGTACGCGATCAACCCGGAGTACGGTTTCTTCGGCGTTGCCCCG